>Ga0255778_10003498_pt1 | contig 13132 bp, 6 predicted proteins | sample 071ome_31_FD_179976 | JGI IMG/M metagenome (GOLD analysis project Ga0255778, IMG submission 179976) | Coastal salt marsh microbial communities from the Groves Creek Marsh, Skidaway Island, Georgia - 071405CT metaG (version 2) | ecosystem: Environmental > Aquatic > Marine > Intertidal zone > Salt...
GTGTTCTGGATATATGGCTTCAATTCTCCACGACGTCCCGGGAGTAAAGGCAAAGTTGAAGCGGCCGAGATCGTCAGCAACATATTTGGTGGGTTGTGAATCGTCTCGTAGGTTCCCGAGCTCGTCAAGCTGTGTGACCATCAGTGAGGCAAACTGAAGCCCACAAATATACTCCTGCGTCCTGCTAGCCGGAAATTTCACCATTCCTGTGACTTGCACCACCGTATCGTCCGTGATCGCACACGCACCTGCACCTTGATGTTCGACTCCAGGTGTAGGTGAACACGCATAATTCTGCATAGCATTGGATCCAGCGCCCATATTCCCAGAATCTGGGATGTTGAAGACATGTACGACGTCATGAAACCGTTCTGTGGCAAATATTTTGACTGTAGTACTGCCAAATAGTTTTTTTGAAATTCCGTGAACAGCATCCGAGAAGAATACGCGATCGGATATATGCACGTGCTTCTCAAACTTCACGCGATCGTTGTTTCCACTACCTGTTGCTAATGGCAAAACGTATTTTTGAAATTCGGGCGGGGAATTAACGTTCAAGGACGTAAGTAACGTCTTGGAAGATTTTTCAACAGAGTCGAATGATAATCCTGAGCCCTTTGATGCACTCATCGTGTTGTACCATGCTTGCCAAGATGCTTGCGAATAAGGTATTGTGCCCTTTGGTACAGGAACAGTAGCAAACAAAGGAGCTTGCTCCGAAGATGTGGGTTCATTAACTGCTCGAAATCGCGTGAGATGCTGCGTTTCAATCGATGGAAACACCAGAAATGGTCTGCCAAAAATTATTCCGGTATCCATTGCCCAAACAACACGAGTGAATTCAGAGTGATTTAACTCGCCATCGCCATCGCCATCGACGATGCTCCAGAATTTGTCGGGTAGAATAATGTGCGCGTCTGAATATTTCGTTCTGTTCATCGCGTACGAAATGAATTCTTCCTTATCGATGAATGCCCCGGTTTTCTTATTGAAGTTGACAGAATCCAGGCTGGGCGGAGGAGGAGAAGGGGGAGAAGGGGGTGGAGAAGAGGGAAGAGGAGGAGGGCAATCAACTTCATAATAGAGCGTGTTTATGCCAAATCCTTCCTCCGATGGAGTAGTTGCATACTTTAAGATATGGCGGTTGTTCCAACTATGAACCACATCAGCCTTTGCTTCGCTGGACATAGGAGGAATAATACTAGCAACACCAGCGCCGAGGGGTTTGTAGAAACACTGACCATTCTCAGATTTGATGTGGAATTCAACCATAAAGTACAAAAAGGGGGATAATGAAGACTGATGAGCGACAACAAAGGTGCCACCGCCGAAATCATGAATATTCGTTTCCATTGTGTTGTCCGGCCCTGCACCTTGAACTTCAACCTTCCGTGGCTTAAAATCGGTGACTGATGCACAAGAGCCGATTGAAACGTAATCACTTCCAGAACCAGGGATGGACAATTCTGTGTTACATTTGCTTCCTAAACCAGCTGCTTCGAATGCAAGACTTGTGCTCAAATAATCTGATTTGAATTTGGCGATATCGATGCTCAAAGATAAAAGCAGCGCTTCTGGTTTACTTGCAGAATTCGCTTCGAGTAACAGTTTGTCTTCGATTGGGTCAAAGACATTGATGATCGAGGGGATGACACCAGCATGCATTTTTTTCGGAAGTTCGCCACTAGGCTCTAACATTGGGATATCGTAGTAGCCGTCCTCGTTTGAAAATGCTGAATACGGGCAGTCAATCTCCACGCCGTGAACTTCTACTTGAGTTATTCGCAAGGCAGACTCCTGAACAGACTTCACAGTCACAACCTGTCCAAAGTATGTTTTGACGGATGTCCCAACGCAAATGAAATTTTGACAGGAAGAGCCATCTATCTTCTGATAAACAATTGTTCCTTCATAATTGTCTTGTCGTTCAAGGATGCACTTTGAGCCGCGATCACCGCGATCATCAGGGTCGTTGAAATCGAGCACACGGATTTCTAGCGACGCAGTGGTTTCGCGAGTGCATACAGTCACTTTCTGTATTGAAGAGAATTTACTCAGAATAATTTTTGCATACTCTCCTTTTCCCATATCTGCATATGTATCAAATATCTGATCCGTCATTCTGTATGCCGCGCTTCGCTTTGTTATGTTTGCTTGATTTGAGTGCCATACAAACATGTATGCGGCGAGGTTTCTTGGTATTTCACTCGCTTTCATAACTTCGGAGACAGAATATTGTTCCAAACGCTTCCTTAAAAGTTGTGCACAAACACGAACGTTTTTAACAGGTTCCCCGGTGGAGCCAACTTCAACAACACCGTCAACGTTTCCAAGCCAAGGCGTTTTGAAACGCACAGGATCCGAAATGACAGCGTCGACGCTTGCGTCTTCGAATTTTGTACGAATTGCGTATTCAAAGTGATCACCTGGATTTCTCATGGCGGCGTCGTCGACGAAAGTGATGGAGGAGAATGTTGTTGCGCACAATTCCAAAGCGCTGTCGATCAGTACGACAGCTTCGTAATCACCTAGGGGGTTCCAGCTTTTATCAGTTTTTCTTCGGAGAATTTCGAACGAGTTTTCGTTTAAAGCAGTGTCACGAAAGGAAAATAAGATGCCCTTTTGATCGATGATTAGTTCCAAGTCAATGGCGGCACCATTGTAGAACAAACCAGTCGCACACGGCGGGACAAATCCATCGGAATACCCGGCTTTTGTCTTTGGAATGACACAATACGTGCGTCTTGACTGAGGTTTTGCGTAAGCAAGTTGCGCGCATTCCAAATTTTGTCCACAATCAAAGACAGATTTCACGTGTTTGGGAGTCACAACGCCAGTATAAATGCGAAAATCGTCGTACACTCCCTTCACACCAAATATCACACTACTGGCAGCAGGATTTGGAAAATCAATTTTCGAGTTATCTATAATCTCTTGGTGAGCCACGCGGCTTCCGTCAATGAAAATTGAAAGTCCGATTTGTTTGTTCAGAATCATCGCAACATGATGGAATTTCTTATCGTTTGGCAATTTTTGCGAACTCCTCAATTCGGTCCCGTAAAACTTCACACTTAAAGTACCGTCTGTGTCGACGCGAAAGAAACGTTCGTAAAGCTTTCCACCAACTGTGGTATTCGAGCGCCAAAGATCCCCGCTATGACCTTGGAACGTGAACCAAGTCATGATAGAACTGGAGCTCATGCCTTGCTGGTCTTTGAGGTGAAAAGGTGAACTCGTAGAAGTTCGGAGCAGACATTTATTACCTCCACCGCAAGAGTTGATCGATGCCCCCCCGTGTTCTGAAATAGAGTACTCCACGCCTTTTCTACCTGGAGCTGAATTATTAAATCCATCTTCGAATTTAAAATGCTCAAGAAAAGAGATCGCCGATGATCCAACACCAGACGTAGGTCTCTCGTCGACAATACTTTTGACGTTTATGGCGTCTGGATACTTCAGCTTTTTATAAAAAAGACCGTCGGCATAAATGCATACCATGTCGGAATTTTCTTTAGGTGCCTTCCCTTCCTGAAAGTCCCAAGCAATTTTCACTTTTTCTTTGTTTGATTCGCACTCTTTTTTCCCCGAGTCAAGGGTGGGATAAGAAGTTTCAGTGAGAAAAACATCTGAGTTTGCATCGACGACGGTGCAATGAGCTGGACGAGCATTTGAATTCATCACGTCACTCAGTAAAATTCCGCCCTTCTTGTCGTCAAAATAATTGATATCATTCAAGTGATTGAGATATGACAAATCAACATCGTGTCTTTGAAACGCGTCCGCGAGTTCGCTGAACGATAATTTTCCATCGAGAGGATCGATATCGTATTTTCGAAAAACTTGCTCTTTCACGACGTCGATTGAATCACAACCTACACCCAAGAATTGCGGTGATGATAATAATAACTTGTGCGCGATTGTGAGCTCATCCTGTGCGTTTTCTTGATTCAATTTGACATCTAGTATCTCGGAACAGCCTTCTTTGACTTCGAAGCTGTGCAAATGTGTCCATCCAGTAACGGAACCAGAAACTGCTGTGTTTGCCTCATACCAGGCGCAACTATAGACAATTTCGTAGCGACCCTGGACGACTTGGCCTTTCGAGTTGACGATCAGAGAGAGATACCATTTCGACGAGCCAATTTTCGAATCGTCATAAAAATTGTCCCACCTAACTGCGCAAGAGATAATTTCGGCATCTGTTTTTTTATTGAAGCACTCATTACTCCCGAAATACACCACACACGTCAATCCTTTATTAATGCTTGTTTGATACTTCTCCTTTCCCAAACAATCTTCCCCGCAACCGTCCTCATCGGAAACTTTAATCATAAAGTCGACTTCCTTATCAAAAACAACACGCATTGGATTCAAAATTGAAACACTCGGCTTTCCCACGGGCCAACCACCGGGAGGAGGCGGACTCGGTGGTGGAGGACTTGGTGGCGGTGGAGGACTTGGTGGCGGTGGCGGCGGCGGCGGCGGGATCACTTTGCAAAACATGAAATTATAGGAGGCATCATCGTCACAAGTGAAACAATAATCCGACGAAACCCGTTGCATGCCAAACGCGACGTAGGGGCCGCCACCACGTGTCTTCTTCGAATCGTTGGGCCAAGTTTTGGTCTCTTTCATTCCATTCGCCGCAGACCAGGTGCAGTCATCAACCGTCCATCCCTGGCCGAGTTTGCGGAATTTCAAAGTAAAATTGCTCTTATCGTTTTCATGCCATTCTTTTGAAAAACCGACAAGCGCTTGCGGGGGATCATATGTTTGTCTCGATATGTCGAATGTGTCTCCATACCCAGTCGATGTGCTGGAATCAAAATCTGTCGAATCAAAAAGACCGACCATCTCTTTGCCGTGCAGGGTCCAACTTCGATCATCGTCCCAACCATCTTCGACAAACACGGAATCCACTTTCGTCAACGCGTGATTTTTCTTAACAATGGCAGTGCACGGATTGAAATTCCATGTTGGGTTACACGTTATTATTTCATCATCGGAATTGCCCGCGTCGACGACGGCGAGACCGAACGTTCCGAGTATAACAATCGTCGTCACCAAGCGCGCCGCGAAAAGAAAACGAGCGACCGCGCATTTTCTTCTTCCTCCTCCTCCTCCGCCTGCCCCTCTTCCTCGCGTTCTCATCGCGTTCCTCGTGTTCGTCGTCAAACTCGTCATCCTACGTTTCTCTCGCGTTCGTTTTGAGCTATATAAGAGAGAGAGAAAGAGAGAGAGAAAGAGAAACAAAAGAAAATGGAGACAGGTCAGTATTTTAGGAGCAAAAGACAAACCGAGAAGAAGGAAGAAGACGAAAAAAATTTTCAACACCCTTTTTTTTTTCTCACGAAGGAGCCGCTCTCTCTCTCTCTCTCTGTGCCCATATCGCCGCTATCGCCACCGACGACGACGACGACGACGACGACGACGACGAGATTTAAAAAAAAGGAAGCGCGTCTGCGCCCCACTCCCATTCCCTTCGCTCGAAGAAGAAGAAGAAGAACGAAGACCACCCGCTCGCGAACCTCTGAGAGCCGCGGATTCTTTTTTCCGCGGGGAATAAGATTCTTTCAACACCATTTAAAATCGAAACGAGAAATTTTTATCTTTCCGCGCGAAACTTTAACGAGAGGCGATCGAACGCGAGAGAAGAAAAATAACGCGCTCCGGATGAATGGAGAAAGAAACCTTCTCCTTCTCTGACCCACCGCGAGAGGGAAAGCGCGCTCGCGCGGCGCGCGCGCGCGCGCGCACTCGAGTCAATTCGCACGAAAGTAAAATAATGAGAATAAGATACAAAGAACAAAGCCGCAGGCGCACCGTTCGTTCGTATAAAAAAAAGACCGAAGCGAGGAAGAGAAACGTTTCCTCCGCGCGCGCGCGAACAAAACGCCTCTCCTTCCTTCCGCGTCTCTTCTCGTTTCTGTGCTCGCGTTTTTTCCTCGCTCTTCGATGAAGACGACGAAGCGTCGAGCGCTCCACAGAGTGTGGGATTACTCTCGCGTCGAGAGGATAAAAAAAAACAAAGTAGTGCTTATGGGTTTAGGGTTTAGAGTTCACTTAAAATTTTATTAAAAAAAGCGGTCTCTTTATTAAATCATCATCCACCGCGTCTTATGTAGAGTAAATCCACCACCTCTCTCTCCCCAAACCGAAAAAAAAAATTTTTATTAGAGCACAGATCCAGGAAAAAACTTACGTCTGTCCTTGATTTGTGGTGTACTTATGATGAAATAAGTAATGAAATAAAGTACACCACAAGACACTCCACCCGCTCGGTCTCTCGGTCTCTCTCTCTCTCGGTCTCTCGGAGCACACGCACGACACGACGTTTTTTATCCGACAAAAAAAAGGTCGTCGTTGTCGAAGAAGAAGAAGAAGAACAACAACAACAACAACATCGTCACCATCGATAGGAAAGAGTAAAAGAAGAAGACCAAACGAAGAGAGCGATGTTGGCGACGATGCGAAGCGTCGGCTTCCACAGCAGCGCGCGGGCGACGACGACGACGACGACGACGACGTTGGAAAAAAAGCGCGAAAAAACGTCGTCGTCGCGGAAATTTCACGCGCGGTATTCGTCGTCGCGTTTGGCCGCGAGCGACGGAGGGACGAGGAGAAATGTCGGCGTCTCGTTTTTAGCCGTCGGCTCGCGTGCTTTATCGACGTCATCATCTTCTTCTGTTTCTTCTCCTTCGCGTTTTGGCTCTCTTTCGAAGATGAGTTTTTTCCGGTCGAATGGTAAAAGATACGCCGGTGACGAGGGTGGCGCGAAAGAAACGAGAAACAACGCGACGAGCAGCGCGAGAGCAGCCACTGCCACCGTCGCCTCCTACGGCATTTCCGATTCCATGGAAGAGGAACAAAAAATAGAGAGAAAAGCGAAACCGTCTTTGTCGTCTACGACGTCGTATTTTAACGAAAACGATACCGAGGAGGACGGTCCAATCCCGATGCCGCCGAAAGGGTCGGATTTGAGAACGGTTTTGCCGTACCTGTTGAAAGTGGCGTTCAGTAGGAAAGGAACGAAACTGCGGTTGGCGTTCGCGTTGGTTTTTCTCGTGGCACAGAAAGCGTTCGGATTAGCGGTGCCGGTGTATTTTAAGTTTGCTATTGACCATTTGACGAGAGCGGCGCAGTTACCGGTTGGGCCGGAAGCTTTACAAGCCGCGAACATGGCGGCGGTGATGTTATGTTTGAGCGGCTTGTTTAAAGCGGTGGCTGGGATCGCGACAGAATTGCGGGTGGTGTCCTTCACGCCCGTCGCGCAAGCGGCTGGGAGAAGAGTTGCGCTGGAGGTGTTTAATCACGTATTGAATTTGGACATGCAGTTTCATTTGCAGAGAAGAACTGGGGCGTTGCAACGGATCATCGACAGAGGCACGCGATCGGTATCGATGGTATTTCGTGCCGTGATATTTACATTCATTCCGACATTTGTAGAATTGGCGCTGGTGAGCGCTTTGTTGTGGAAAGCGTTCAGTTGGCACGTCGTCGCGGTGGTCTTGAGTACGTTTTGTTGTTACGTGTGGTGGACCATGCACATGACCGGGGTGTCCGCGAGCAAGAGGAAGTTGGCGAATACCATGGACGGTTTGTCCACCGGGAAAGCCGTGGACGCGCTTTTGAATTACGAAACCGTATCCAATTTTGGGAACGTGAATTTAGAGTCAAAACAGTACGATAATTTATTGAGAGGGTACCACGAAGCCGCGTTGGGGAGCGAAAGAGCGTCGTCGATGTTGAACGCCGGTCAGGCGGTATTTTTATCTTTAGGTATGACGGCGGCACTGTCGTGCGCGGCGTTAGGGGTCGGCGCCGGTGGGAACGCGTCGCAAATGGGTGCGAGTTTAGCCAACCGGGTCGGTGATTTAGTCATGGCGAATGGTTTACTGTTGCAAGTGTGGGCGCCGCTGAATTTTTTAGGATTTTTCTATAGAGAGTTGAGACAAAGTTTAGTCGACATGGAGGCGATGTTCGACGTGTTGTCGACAAAGTCAAACGTAGAAGACGGGACGATGGAGTTACCGAATAATAAAGATAGCGATAATACGACGACGACGACGACGACGACTGCGACAACGGAAACAACCACGGGCAACAACGGCGCGTCCATTTCGTTTAAAGACGTGTCTTTCGAATACGGAAACGGACGCAAGATTCTTAGAAATGTAAATTTAGATATTTCCCCGGGTGAATCCATCGGCATCGTCGGTCCTTCCGGTTCCGGGAAATCCACCTTGCTTCGCATCGCTCTGCGCGCGTACGACGCCACGTCCGGCGACGTCTTTTTCGACGGGTACAACGTGAAAGATTTGCAAATGAAATCGCTCCGATCCGCCGTCGCGGTTGTCCCACAAGATGCCGTTTTATTTAACGATTCCTTAGAGCACAACGTGCGCTACGGCCGACCAAACGCCTCGGACGAGGAAGTCGAGCGCGCGTGCCACGCGGCCAAATTGGAAAAGACCATCGACGATTTACCGGACGGGTTAAAGACCAAAGTTGGCGAAAGAGGCGTCATGTTATCCGGCGGTGAAAAGCAAAGAGTCGCCATCGCTCGCGCGTTTTTGAAATCTCCGAGAGTTTTAGTCGCGGACGAAGCGACGTCGGCGTTGGACACGGCGACTGAATCGCAAATATTAGAAAGTTTAGAAGAGATTGCGAGAGATCGCACGAGCGTTTTCGTCGCGCACAGACTGAGCACGGTGATGAAGTGCACGAGGATTATCGTCATGCGAGACGGGGAAATCGTAGAGCAAGGAAGACACGATGAACTCGTCGAATTGAACGGTTTATACGCCAAAATGTGGCTCGCGCAACAAGCCGAAGAGTTGAGCGTGAAATTAGAAAAAGAAGTCGAACTTGGCGTTGTATGAAAAAATTGGCTATTATTATATAAATAAAACAGAAAGAACACGTCAAGGTATCTTCTTAAAAATGCTGCCCGGTTCTAATCCTTTCCCTTGTCTCTCTAATAAATCCGCCGCGTTGTTAAACTCCTTCGAGTGCGTCTTCTTACTCTTACTCTTATACTTCCCTTTCGATTCGACCCATTTTTGCGCTTTTTCCATGTCCCTCTTGAAATTCTCCACGTCGCCTCTGTCCGCGTCAATCTCTCCGTTCCTCGCTCTCCAATACCCGCTCCCGTACTCCGCGAACAACTCCTCGCCTTTCTTAATATCTCTCATGGCGACTACGCTCGCCCTATTTTCTACGCTCATTTTTAAAAATTTACAATTTCTACTCTTATCCGTCTTGTACGTATCGTTTATGTACCTCGCCATGTACCCAAAATGCTCTTTCGCGTCCACGTGCACGTTCAAATGCAACGCCATCACGTAATCCTTCTCGTTTACGGGAATCTTCTTCGCCTCGTTAAAGTTCATGATTCGCCCGCCGTACGTCGCGCCGCGAATCCGTTCGCCTTCGGTAATGTCGCAATCCGCGAATAACCCTAACCCGGCGTTTGGAATCGTCGATTTTCCAACAACGACCATGGACGACTCTTTCCTTCTGTTCTCGTTGATGAAAGCGATCAATTTGTTCTCGTCTCTTCTTTCTTCTTCCGTCGGTTCTCGGAGTAAATCCTTCGTCGGCATTCGTCTCTCGTCTATCTCGGGCAATCTCCCGGTTTTCTTATTCTCCTCCTTCTCTTCCTCGGTGAGTTCGTGCCTCCCGCCTTTCTCCCGCCCTCGTCGGCACCAGATCTGAAACGCGATCTCCTCGCGAACAAAGTGCACGATCTCCGCCACCGCGAGCGCGAAGAGACACTTCACGGTTAAATTCGGCGGGTGCGTCTCTAAAAACGATCGAACCGGAACGGGAAGAGGAACGCGGGAAACGAGCGACGCGACTTTTTCGTTCCAAATCTCCGACAAAAGCGAGAAGAGCTTCATTCTTCTTCTTCTTCTTCTCGTTTTATATCGTCAGTCAGTCAGTCACGTCCGTCAGTCCGTCCGTCAGTCCGTCCGTTCGTTGGTGTTGTCACCAGTAGTCGAGAGTCAAAAGAAATGAAGAAATGAAGAAAACTAACAAAAATCTCGTTCTTTGCCGGGGGGCTGACATTTTCCCCATCCGTCTCTCCTGTCGCCGCGGGCTGCGAGCGCGAACGAGAAAAGAGAGAGAGAGAGAGAGGATTCACGCGCCGGGATGAAAGCGCGCGCGCGCGCGCGCGTTAGAGTTTCATCAAACAAACAACAACCCTAATAACATATATGTTGACCTTTCGCTCTCCTCGTATTTTTTTTTTGTTAACTTTTTTCTTTTAGGGGATTTGTGCAAATAGCGCGACTTTGATGTCACTATTCTCTCGTTCTCTCGATTCTCTCTCGTTCTCTCTCTCTCTCTCTCTCTCTATTCTCTCTCTATTCTCTCTCTCTCGGTGAAGAAATGAAGAGCGACGCTAACGTCGGCGTCGTCCGAGTTCTCTTGATACGACACGCTCGAACCAACCACAACGCGTTGGGGATCATCCAAGGACAGTTAGATACGGACGTGAACGAGGAAGGAAATTTCCAAATACAGAGGTTGGGAGAGACTTTGCTGTTGAATGAGAACGAGGACGATGGAAGCAACGACAAGAACAACAACAAGAACAACAACATCACGATTCGAAAGGTTTTGAGCTCGGATTTACGGCGGTGTTCTCACACGGCGCGCGGGATGGTGACGGCGATGGAAAAAGCGAAGAACGCGAAAGTTGAGATTGAAGAGTCGCCAAAGTTGCGCGAGCGCCACGTGGGCGCGTTGCAAGGATGTCCGAGGAAATTGGCGCCGATAAAGTTCCCGCGCGAGTGGGCGACGTTTTGCGAGAGCAAGAAGAATAGGAGTTTGAAGTGCGCGGGGGAAGGCGGCGAAAGCGTCGACGATGTTTTGAAGAGAGTCAAGGAGTGCATCGACGACGCGGTGAGAAGAGTCGTTTTAGAGGACGACAACGATAGAATGGAGAACGAAGAAACGACGATCGCGGTGGTCACGCACGCCGGGGTGTTGTTGCTCTTGAGAGAATATTTAGTCGACGAAGATTTGAGCGGCGAGAAGAATCGGGGTATTGTCAGGAATTGTTCGATTGGAACCATGCGCGTAGAAGTAGACGTCAGTAGCGATAGCAAAAAGATGAAATGGATATTGGAGTCGTGGGGCGTGATAGACGCGGAAGGCACCGCGGATGTCGTCGTGTAAAAGTAGAGTATTTTTTCGTTTGTATTTTACGCGTAGTACAGAAACGCCGCCGCGTCACTCGCAGCCGAGTTTTTTATCCAGAGAGGTTGCGCACACCATGAACGCCTGTAAAGGCGTGAACGGGTAGCGAAAATCCATCGTGTACACGTCTTCACCTATTTTGCCAAACTGTAAAATCCACTTTTGCCATCTCGTGTCGCGCTTGCGACGTTGCTTTTCTCTCAGAGAAGCCGCATTTTTTGCGAGAGATTTGTCGTTATCGATTTCAATCGTCGTCAACGATTGTCCATTCTCAGAGTTCTCTTCTTCTTCTTCTTCTTCTTCTTCTTCTTCTTCTTCTTCACTTTGGCTATCTCTTTCTTTTTCCTCCTCCTCCTCCTCCTCTTCCTCCTCCTCGATGTCGTCGTCGTCGTCGATCAAAAGTTGAAAATTTTTTACAGACGGTTGAGTCACTCTCGCGTTGAAGTTGAGACAATACGCGCGCATCTTTTTGTTCCACGTGGGTAAGACGTTCTTAAATCGGGCGGTGACGGGTTTCCCGTTGCTGTTCTCCATCTGTTCTGTCTCTTCCGTGTTGACGATTTCCACGCGCATCTGTCGCGGTCCGTGTATTCCGAGCGGATTCAACTTATACTCCACCGTGCCGAGACGCGTTCTGTTTTTCACCTCGGTTACCGAGTCTTCGCTTTCTTCATCTTCATCGTCTACGATGTCGTTTTCGTTTTCGTCGTTCTCCTCCTCATCATCTTTTCCATCTCTTCTTTGATCGTTCTCTGTCTCGTCCTCCTCGTCCTCTTCGTCCTCCTCGTAGTCTTCTCTCACGGATCTCTCAAACGTCTCCCAAGTGCCCGGTTTGGCGCCGTCGTCAAACAACTCGAATCTCGTTCCGGCGGCATTCGTCGCCGCTATTTTTCCTAAATATTGCGAAGAACTTTCGCGTATATCCGCTAGATCCAACGAAACGACCATTCTCGACCTATTCATAATTAGCGAGGAGAAGAATACAGAGAGGCAAAGAAAGTGTCATTTTTGAAAGAAGAAGAAGAGAATAATGAAAAGTAAAAGAGTTTGTCCAAGCGCGCCAGCGCTTACACAAAATACTCACCTTCTCGATTTTTTCCTCTTCCTCGCCGCGCAAAGCGCTCTCGCCTCGAACCGATGGTACCGTCGTTGTCTTTGTTTCTTTTCTTTGCGCTCGTCGCTGCCGCATTCGTCGTCTTCGACCATCGATGACGACGGAAGAGAAGGAACCGATGAAGGACAATCCGCGTACAACACGTACGTGCAATACCCAAACGCATCCTTCTTCCGGACAATCCTGCACCTCGAGTGCGACCCATCTTTCGGCCCGGGCTCTAACAAATACCGTCTCACGTTCGATTGTCCGAGATCGTTCTCTAAATACGCCGGCGCTGGCGCCGCGAAATCCACCCGGGACACGTCCTTGATCAATCGATCGAAGAAAACGTTTTCTTTTTTTAGAACACCACCGTTGGAAGAAAGTTTTGATGGCGTATTTTTTTTACCGTCTTCTTTTCCATCGTTATCATCGACGACGAGATGACGACGACGACGACTCGTCATCATCATCGTCGTCGTCGTCGTCGTCGTCGCGGGGAAAAAAAAGAGACACGAGAGACCGCGCGGGTGGAATCTTCTTCTTCCCTCTCGATCGACGACTCGGACAAACAAAAAGTTCGGGGGTCGTTTTGACCGATTTTTTTGCCCTTAAAAAATCGAGATCTTTTCTTTTTTAAGAAACACACATGCGAAGCATGCGTGTGGTGAAACGCACGCGAAAGAAAGAGAGAGAGAGAGAGAGAAAACGAGAGAGAGAGAGAGAAAACGCCGCGAGTCGCGCGCGCGAGAGAGAGAGAGAGAGAACAAAAAAAGATGCGAGAGCAGCGAGAGAACTGCGGACGAGCGAGAGAGCGCGTGGAGGAGG
>Ga0255778_10003499_pt1 | contig 13131 bp, 12 predicted proteins | sample 071ome_31_FD_179976 | JGI IMG/M metagenome (GOLD analysis project Ga0255778, IMG submission 179976) | Coastal salt marsh microbial communities from the Groves Creek Marsh, Skidaway Island, Georgia - 071405CT metaG (version 2) | ecosystem: Environmental > Aquatic > Marine > Intertidal zone >...
GAATCTTTGAAGAAGACCAACCGACTCCTCGTGGTAGACGAAGACGTGCCCGGGGGTGCCTCCGCCTACCTGCTTCAGGAAATCCTAGAAGGGCAGGGGGGCTATGCCTACCTAGACGCTGCACCCGCCACCTTGACCGCGAAAGCGCACCGTCCCGCCTACGGCAGCGACGGCGACTATTTCTCCAAGCCTAGCGTGGAGGATATCGTCGATAAAGTGGTGGAAATCCTCGGTGAATAAGGGCCCAAGGAGAAATGAAAAAAGGCAAGGAGTCAAATCACACCGCTACGACCAACTACCCTTGCTACGTTTCCGTCCTGGGGGATTCATCAGGAGCTGGTTGTTTGATCCTTGCCCGGCTGCAAAGATAGCCGACCTTTACGCAACAATTCGGAATTAAATGTTTAAAAACACGCCCCACGTTCTTGCCGCTGTCCTAGCCCTCTGGGCCACAGGGCTTTCTGCGCAAATTTTGAGCACGACCACCCTGAGCCGCGGAGCGGTAACCGAGTTGCAGCGCGATTCGTCGGTGGTTTGGGTCTACAATCCTACGACGCGTCCGTTGACGATTGAGGCGGTCCGCACGGCCGGATTCTACGGAGATACCCTGTTGGACATCTACCTGCCGCAAAACACCGTGGCAGCCGGCGATTCAATGGCGGTTTCCGTACGTTTTACGCCCGTGCACAACGTGGAGCACCTGCTGCCCCTGGTCTTCCAAACGGACCACGAACTGGGCGCGTTCGGCGTGAAATTTGAGGCCGATGGCGTCTACAGCCAAACCTACTACGCCACCACGCAAAACCTGACAGAGGGGCCATTGCGTGCCGCCTTGACCAGCCTCTTGGGAAGCAATACGAGCTCCCTCTCCTACAATGTGGCGCGCGACAACATGTACGCCACCTTGGACAACCACGGCGGCATCGTAGAGTGCGTGTACACGGGTCGCACGGCAACGTTTAACACCCGCGCGGGGGCAAACGCCAACAACTTTAACTGCGAGCACACCTTTCCGCAAAGCTTTTTTAGCAGTGCACTTCCCATGCAAAGTGATATCCATCATTTGTTTCCAAGTGATGCAACAGCAAATACCCAGCGCAGCAACAACCCCTTTGGCGTGATCACGGGCACCCCTGCTTGGACGCAAGGGGGCAGCAAGCGTTTGAACGGGGTCTTTGAACCCCGCGATGCCCACAAAGGCGATTGCGCCCGCGCCATGCTCTACTTTGTGACGCGCTACGGCGACTACAGCAATTTCTATCTGCCTCAGGAGCCGACGCTCTACACGTGGCACAAGACCTTTCAGCCGGACAGTTTGGACCGCTACCGCAACGACGGCATTTACGCCCTGCAAAACAACCGTAACCCTTACGTGGACTACCCGCAGTTTTTGGACCGAATCAGCACCCTCGTAGGACCTACAGCCGCCACAGCTGCGCCCAGCTTTTACCTCACGGAGGATACGTTGCACCTGCGCCACTACAGCAATTTGAGCAATCCCGGTACGCGCACCCGCCGCCTCATCGTGGTCAACAACGGCAACATCCCCCTGGTCTTTTCCAATGTGCAGATTTCCACGAGCAGCATCACGGACGAATCCAATTGGTCCGGTGCAACCACCTGCCCGGCAGGGGGGTTTATTGAGATTGAAGTCGACTACAACAGCGGCCAGGCCTACGTGGGCGAGTCGTTAACCTTCCAAACGTCGCACCCCTCCTTTCCAAGTGTTACCGTGCCCATCGCAAGCGTGGCGACCATAGGGGAGGAGGAGTTGGCGGGACCCGCTAGCTTCCAAGCCTGGTCTACCCGGAGTGGACTGCATTGCGAAGGCATTCAGGCAGGCGATCAAGTGCGCCTCATCGGTTTGGATGGCCGAGTGTGGGCCTCCGAGTACGTGACCGTCAGCGGTGCCTGGGATTTTCGCGGCGAATTGCCCGCGGTGGGCTTTGTGCAGTGCCTTCACGGTGCCGACGTGCAAATCCGTAAATTCGTCCAAACAAATTTCTAAGACTCCCTACCCATGTCTCCTTTACACAAGAAACTCGCCATTCAATACGGCATCATCAGCACCCTCTTGTCCGTGCTTTACGTTCTAGGCATTTACATCGTGGACGAATCCTTGTTCACTTCCCAGTGGGGAGGCATGGTGGTGCTTTTGGGCACCTTGGTGCTCTTCATCGTGGCGGTGCTTCAATATAAAAAGGAGAACGGCGGCTATGCCAGCTTCCGCGAGGCCTTTTCAGCCTTCATGCTGCCTTTCATCTTTGCTACCGCGCTGAGTCTCGTCTTTAATTTGACCTTCTACAACTTTGTGGATGCCGATCTAGCGGCCCGAAATGCCGACCGCCAGTTTGACCAAATGCTCGAAATGCCCGAGGAGCAACTGCAAGGCGCCATGAAGTTTATGGGCGTGGCCACCACGGATGAGCTGCAGGCCTACCTTCTGGAGAAGTCCGAAGAGTCTAAAACTGTCCTGGGCCAGCTCAAAGGCGGCGGTATGGGCCTGGTGTTCTTTGCCATCCTGGGCCTGATCGTTGCCGCGGTCACTAAGAAAAACCGCCCCGAATTTGACTAAGCCCATGCTGGACCTTTCTATCGTCGTACCCCTCTTTAACGAGGCGGAGTCCCTCCCCGAACTCACCGCCTGGATCGACCGCGTGTGCAAGGCGGAAGGTCTGAGCTATGAGGTGCTCTTCATTAACGACGGTTCCACCGACACCTCCTGGGAAGTCATTGCCGGACTGGCAAAAACCTTTCCCACCGTGCGCGGCACCCGATTCCGCCGCAACCACGGCAAGTCCGCCGCGCTCTACGTCGGCTTCCAACAGGCCCAAGGCGACATCGTCATCACGATGGACGCCGATTTGCAAGATTCACCCGAGGAAATCCCCGGATTGGTGAAGGGCATTCGGGAAGACGGCTACGACCTCATCAGCGGCTGGAAAAAGAAGCGCTACGACCCCTTGTCTAAGACCTTGCCCACCAAGCTCTTCAACTGGGCGGCGCGCAAGATGTCCGGAATTTACTTGCACGACTTTAACTGTGGCCTGAAGGCCTACCGCTTAGAAGTAGCGCAAGCCGTGGAGGTTCAAGGCGAAATGCACCGCTACGTGCCCGTGCTGGCGAAAATGGCCGGTTACAGCAAGATTGGCGAGCAGGTGGTGCAGCACCAAGCGCGCAAATACGGCAGCACGAAGTTTGGCATGAACCGCTTCGTGAACGGCTTGCTCGACCTGGTCACTCTGTCCATGGTCAGCCGATTCCAACGCCGCCCCATGCACTTTTTTGGCACTTGGGGTGTGCTCATGTTCTTGGCTTCCGGTCTCGCCTTGGCGGCCATGGGTGGACTAAAACTCTACCGCTTGGCGCAGGGCATGCGCCCCGGCCTGGTGACCGAAGATCCCTGGTTCTTCATCTTCTTGACGACGATGATTTTGGGCACCCAGCTGTTTGTGACCGGCTTGCTGGCCGAACTCATGGTGCGTCAATCCAGCAAGAAGCCCAAGTACTCCATCGGCGAGCACATCAACCCAGCGTCCTAAGCATCCTTGAAGTTCAGCCTCATTTCCCCCACATTTGATCGGCCGGAGGAGGTTCGAGAATTCATTGCATCCGCGGCGGCCCTGGCCTACGACCGGAGCGACTTTGAAGTTCTTTTGGCGGATGGCACGCCCCAGGACGGCTTGCGCGCCACCGTCGAGGCGGCTTCCCAGGCATCCGGCCTGCCAGTCGTCTTTCTACACGAGGACTACCTCCCCGTTTCTGACGCGCGCAACCTAGCGGCCCGCCATGCCCGAGGCGCGTACTTGATCTTCCTCGATTCCGACTGCTTACTGCCCAAGGACTACCTGCAGCAGGTCGCAGAGGGCCTGGCGGCACAGGACTGGGACGCCTTTGGAGGCCCCGATGCGGCACCGGCAGACTTCAGCCCGCTCCAAAAAGCCATCAGTTTCAGCATGACCAGCTTTTGGACTACCGGCGGCATCCGCGGAGGAACCAAACGCACCGCCACCTATTACCCACGTGGCTTCAACATGGGCATGAAGCGCTCCGTATTTGACGCGGTGGGTGGCTACGACATCCATTTCAAGACCGGCGAGGATATTGATCTCAGCATTCGCATCCAGCAGGCGGGCTACCGAGTTGGCCTGATCCCCGAGGCCGTAGTCTGGCACAAGCGCCGGAGCACCCTGCCTCAGTTCTTCAAGCAGGTCCGACGATTTGGCGCTGCCCGATGGGCCCTCGCCCAGCGCCATCCCGGCCAACTCAAGGTGACCCACCTCTTCCCAGTTTTCCTTACGCTTGGGACCCTGTTTTCTATTCTTCTAGGGGCTATTGCCGGAGTCCCCCTTCCCATCGTCTTCATTGGCTACTTTATGGTGCCGTCCATCCTGGCAGGTGCCCAGTACCGTTCCCCCCACATTGGCTTCCTCGCCGTGGCCAGCACCGTTGTCATGATGAGCGGCTACGCCTTTGGCTTCCTGGAGGCGGTACTAGGGGGCGGTTTGCACAAAAAGCGCGGCTGAGTCCCATTGCCTACCTTTAGCCTATGAAACTCTACGTCGTACACGGCATCAATTTGGACCAGCTTGGAACGCGTCAACCGGAGATCTACGGAACGCAGACCTTGAGCGATCAATGGGCCGTTTGGACCGGTTGGCTGGCAAAGCACTGGCCGGGCGTGGAGCTGGAGGCGCTTCAATTCAACGATGAGGCGGCCTGCATTCGCTTCCTGCAGGAGGTGGATGGCCCAGAGGTGGGGGTGGTGCTCAATCCGGGCGCCTGGACCCATTCGTCCATTCCCTTGCGCGATTGCGTGGCGGGTTTGAAGGCGGCCGTCATCGAGGTGCATCTGAGCCACACCTATGCGCGTGAGGCGTTCCGCCGCGTTTCCCTCTTGGCTCCGCACACCCATGGGACGATCAGTGGCTTGGGGTGGCAGGGCTACCGTTTGGCTATGGAAGCGCTTCTAACGGCCCAAATGCACTAACGTGGACTGGCCCCTCGCGCTCAAGCAGTTTGTTCAGTACCTGCGTTTGGAGCGCGGCCGAAGTGCCAACACCCTAAAAGCCTACCAGCAAGACCTGGAGCAGCTCCGCGCCTGGGCCCAGGAGCAAGATCTTCGCCCGACAAGTCTGCCCCAAGAGGCCCTGCGCCACTTCCTTCAAGCCCAGGCCAAAGCTGGCAAATCTCCGCGTACCCAAGCTCGGATGCGCAGCAGTTTGCGCATGTTCTTCACCTTCCTGCTGGAAGAGGAGGTTCGGAAAGAAAACCCCATGGAGGGTATTGAGGCGCCGCAGCTGGGCCGCAAGCTGCCCGTCTACCTCACGATCGAGGAGGTGGATGCCCTGTTGGCCGCGGTCGATCGAAGCCAATCGGGAGGCGAACGCGACGTAGCCATGCTCGAGGTGCTCTATGCCTGCGGATTGCGCGTGTCCGAACTCGTAGGTCTGCGCCTCGAAGATGTCTTCCGGGCGGAGGGCTTGATTCGGGTCGTGGGCAAGGGCAACAAGGAGCGCATCGTGCCCATTTACGCCTCGGCCCTGGACGCCCTGTACCGCTACATCGACGAGGTTCGGGTGCATGTCCCCGTGCAAAAAGGCCAGGAATCCTTTGCCTTCCTGAACCAGCGCGGAAAGGCCCTAAGCCGCGTATGGGTGTTCAAACGCTTGCAAGCCCTGGCCGAGACGGCGGGCATCGCCAAGAAAATTGGGCCGCATACCTTGCGCCACACCTTTGCGACGCATTTGATTCAAAACGGGGCGGACATTCGGGTCATTCAAGCCCTGCTAGGCCACGAAAGCATCACCACCACGGAGATCTACACGCATTTGGAGCAGGTGCATTTGCGCGACACCGTACTGACCTACCACCCCAAAAGTGCGGGTTGAGCCCTACGAAAGGGGAATCTGCTTTTTCTTGCGCGCGTAGTACTGCCAAACGATAGAGCCTCGGTAGACCCCGGCGGATGGCCAGCCTTTGGCGTCCTGCTGCGGACGGAAGGCAAAACGGGCAAACAGGCGGTAAAACTGGCCATGGGCCCGAACAATGGCCCAGCAATGTGCCCCCTGGCCGCGCCAGAGAAAGAGTAGGCCGGCAGCCCCGTCTAGGAACAAGCGTGCCGCCACCACCCGCATAGCCGCGAGGGCAGGGAGGTTCTTGACGGCCACCAAGAGGCTGTTGCGGAAGTTGAGAAAGGTCTTTTGAGGAGAGAGGGCGCCCAAGGTGCCTCCCCCGACGTGCAGAACCTTGGAGGGTGCTGCGGCGTGCACGGTGAAGCCCGCGCGCCACATGCGCCAGCAGAGGTCAATTTCCTCCATGTGGGCGAAGAGCTGGGTGTCCAGTTGGCCGGCACGCAGGAAGGCGGACATTCGGACCATCAAGCAGGCCCCAGACGCCCAAAAAACCTCCGGGAAAGCCGGTTGGTCGTACTGACCTTGATCCGTTTCGCAGTGGTCAAATATGCGGCCCTGCGCAAAGGGGTAACCCCAGAGGTCCATGCCGCCGCCCATCGCACCGGCGTATTCAAAGCGTTCGGGATGCCCGTAGTCCAGCAATTTGGGCTGTATGGCACCCGCCAAAGGATGGGCGTCCAGAAAGGTCACCAGGGGCTCCAGCCAGCCGGCCAAGGGCTCAATGTCCGAATTCATCAAGACCGCATACTCTAGTTCGGGGTGGCGGTCCTGCAGCATCTTCAGAGCGGTGTTGTAGCCGCCTGCATAGCCGCGGTTGGCGTCCATGCCCAGCCACAGTACCTCGGGATGCTGGGAACGGGTGTAGGTCTCGCTGTCGTCCTGGCTGCCATTGTCAGCGACCACCACCGTGGCATCGGGGCTATTCGCCACCACGCTAGGCAGGAATTTCTGGAGCCAGTGCACACCGTTCCAGTTCAGGATGACCACGGCCGTTCTCATTTTCCGCCCGGGATGATGTTGTTGTAGATGCGGCTGCCAAATTTGTCAAAGCCCGTTTGGCCCGTGTCGTCGATGTCTTCCGTGATGTAAGAGCGCTTTTGGAGCGCCACCTTCCAACGGCTGTTGTAGACTTCGCCGATGGCGTCCGAATGCAGCAATTCGTAGTTCCGGCCCACCACAGCATAGTTCACAAAGACAAAAATCTTGTTGATCTGGTAGGGCGAGTTGGGCACGTCCAAGGTGTTGTACTGCCAAATTTCATAGGGGTAGCCGTCCGTTTCAAAGGGGCGCTTTTCCGTCAAGGTCGGCGGGCCGTACTGCAAGAAGATGCGTCCGCGGTCCGTGGCGTAGCCGGGCACGGCACGACTGCTGTACTGCCCATCCACGAGGCGAAGGAGGTTCTTGTATTCGACGTAGTGGTTTAAGGCATCGACGGGGTAGCGGCTCTCCCAGAAGCGCTGGGCAAAGCGCCACAGCAGGGTGTCACTCACGCCAGGCCCCATGCGTTCAATTTGTTGGCGCTCCGCAATGCTGGCAATGGGGTAGAAGCCGTTGATCCAGTGGCGTAGGGAATCTCCCGTCCCGAGTTGGCCCATCCAGCGGGGGTCGATGGGGCTTTCTTCGTTCCAGCGGGCGAGCTCTGTGGGATTGACGCGGTAAAATTTGAGGCGCTGCTGGGGATAGCGCTCGCGGTCCATCTCTTGGATGTTTAGGGTGCAGCGCAATTCGTACTGGCCGGTGGGCAGGTCGGTGACCTGAATGCCTCCCTGAATGGGTTGAACGCTCGTTGTACTCGGAAGACGCATGACGCCTCCATAGCCTTCCATTGGGCGGTCTGTGTCGAGCGAATACACTTCGTAGGTAAAAAAGGCCTTTTGTCCCTTGGGAAGGCGGTAGGCCTCCGTGTAGAAATACACTTTGTCGCTGTCGTTGGCGTATACGGCTTGGCCAAATTGCGCCCGAGGACCCAGCTTGCCTTCTAGGGGTTCTTTCCACTGAAGGGCGGCGAGTTGTACGCCATTTTGGTGGGCGAGGTAGAAGCTTCCGTTCAACGTGTCCGAAATACTGTCGCCCAGCCCGTAAAACACCGTGAGTTGCAGGTCGCCCGTATCCGCTGCCAAAAAGGCATTCTGGACAATGGGGTAGAGAATTTCCGCATCCGCGTCTTGATCCGGACAGGTTACCGCCATTTTATCGGCCGAAAGCACCTCATTGCCCCGTCGCACCACCGCGATCAAGGTCATTTTTGGTGCGCCCGATTCTGTCCAAGCGGCGTAGAGCGAACTGGGCTCCACGCTGTAGGTAATTTCCAGATAATGACCCGTTTCCGGGTTCCAGTACGGGTGAACGTCGGCACCCACTCGAACCCCTTGCCCCCATAGGGTTTGGGCGAAAAGAAAAAATCCCAGAACAAGCATTCTTTGCATAATGGCGAAGTTACGTACTTTTGCCGCGGAAGAATGGCAGAGTGGTCGATCGCGGCGGTCTTGAAAACCGTTGACTGTAACAGGTCCGGGGGTTCGAATCCCTCTTCTTCCGCTGGCTCAATCGAGCGACCGCGCCCCCAGCTGGGGGCGCTTTTTTTTTGACCCTCGGCGATCGAGCTCGTTCAAGTGAGTCGGGGGTCAAAAAAGGGAGGCGGCGCTCGAAGCGCGCTGTGGTCGCTTGATAGAGCCAAAGCACCTCCCCCCCCGCCGGGGAACGCTCCCGGGCCCCGAAGGCCTCAGGGGGCAATCCCTCTTCTTCCGCCAAAACCACGAGAACCCGCTCCGATAACTGAGCGGGTTTTTTTATGCGTGCATGGATAGGTGCCGTGTCATGCGCTTTTCTATCTTTCCGGGATGAAAAAAGCCCTCACCATCCTACTTGTGCTGACAGGATATCTTGCCTCTGCCCAAACCGTCTACACCAAAGATGGCGTGCCCTTGGGCGACGGTGATTTTTTGGTCCGTACGTGTAAAGCAGCGGCAGATGCCTCCCTGAAAGGCCGTGCCATGGTCCTGCAGGGCATTGAAGTGGATACGCGCGCCTACTGCGAATGCGCCATGCTCAACTTGATTCCTTCGCTCGAAAGTGCGGACATCATTGAGGCCAACGAATCGGGCCGAATGATGGACTTTTTGCTGCAAGGCGAAAACCTGAATATCCTCATGAACTGCATCCAGGAGAATTCCAACATTGACAGTTCGGAGCTCAACTTCAGCCGGCATTTGCGCGACATTGAAGCTGCAGGGAGTGTTGGGAATATGGAAGCCCAAACCTTCTTCTTGAAGTCCTGCTTAGAGGGCGTTCGGCAGCAAGACCCAGCGGGCGACGTGATTTCAGACCAAATGGCCAAGGAGTACTGCCAATGCGCCATCGACGCCCTTATGGAAAGCGATGCGTATACGTTTGGGGATGTGATGGAGGCAGCGGATCCTCAAAGCGATGTCTTTAAAAAAATCGTGGTGCCCTGTGCCGAGGAGGTGTTTGGAGTGACCCGAGAGGCCATGGAACTTGGTGCAGAACTAGAGGGCTACGAGCAATCCATTCAAGACGTCAAAAAACGCGGTGCTTCCAAGGCGAAGAAGCGCTGAGCGTCAATCCTTAAAGACCAGGACGCGACCGTCTTTGTATAGGAGACGGGGACCCGTTGCAAGGCTGTCTTTGGATTCACCCTTTAGGTACATTTCCCCGACGCGCGCACACTGGGCGGTTAAGTTCCAATCTTGGAGCAGGCTGTCCGCCGCGTAGAGCGTTTGGCCCCGGTAGGTCTTGGCGGCCTGAACAATGGATTGGCGAAGGGTGAAATCGCGGGAGGTATGGACTTCGGGTAAGCTGCGCAGGCCAAAGCCCAATGCCCAAAACGCCAAGGTCCACTGCCACAAAATTCGAGGGTGCAGGGGCTTGCCCGCTGTTTTGTGTCCGTCCAAGAGGAAGGCCAATGCGAGCGCCGCGAAGGGGTAGGCCGGGGTGGCATAAAAGTCCCGTTGCTTCAAGGATACCATCATGGGCACAACCGCGCTAAGGGCGATTAACAAGAAGGCGATCGTTCGGGGAGAGATGACCTGGCGGCCTTCGGAAATGGGTCGAAACTTTCGAACGCCCAGAGCCACCAATAGGGGCACCAAGAGTTGCATCGCAAAGTTGGCGGGGAGGAACCAGCGGCTTTCTACGGTTTGAACGGCGGCCAGAGAGTGCACTATTTGCTTGTTCCAATAGGCTTCCAGATAGGATTTGGCATCAGGCAGAAGCCAAAGCAGGGCGATGGGAAGGATGCTGCCGAGGATCAATCCGCTGCTGTCCTTGAGTATGCGCTTGGCGCTGGAATCTGGGCAATTGCCGGTGATGTGCCAAAACAAAGGCAAGGCCCAAGGAAAGAGGGCTACCGGACCTTTCACGAGGAAGCCCGCAGCTACCCAGAGTCCGGCAATCCAGGCAAAGATCCAGGCATTGCGCCGCATGCCATATACCGCTGTTGCGGCCGCCCAAACCATGGAAGCGCTTAAGGTGGTCTCCAGCACATTGTTGCCGTAGGACCACGTCACGACAGGGATTAAGGTCCACAAGAGCAAGGCCCATTGCAAGGCGCGTTGGGAGAGGCCGGACCAGCGACCGAGGCGGTCTATTCCCAAGGCGGTGAGGACCCACAGAGACAAACCGTATACATCTTCCACCCACCACTGGTCGCCAAAGAGTCGAAAAAAGAGCGATTGAAGCCAAAAGTGGAGGGGAGGGTGTTCCACAAAATGGGGGTAGAGCTCAGGGCTATAGAAAAGATCCCAGGTACTCCCAAGCCCCATAGCCAGATTCCGAGAAACGGCCGCGTAGGTGGCGCCATCCATGAATTGTCCAGGCGTAAAAAGGTGGGCCGTGCTGAGAATAAAGAAGAGCCCTCCCGCCAGGGCGATGCGTTGCACGCGGGGCTTGAGATTCATGCGTTAGTCTTCGTGTTCTGGATGGGCGTCAGACGCGTGCTCGCCAGAGTCAGAATCCGAGCCATGCACTTCCGTGTGAATGATATGTCCACCGGTTTCAGCCGCAATGCCTGCCGTAACGCAGGTGGCTGCGCCAAGTGCGGCTACCGTCCACAGGGTCAAGGGCGTCCAACGTGAGCCTTTTTTATCGAGGTAGAGGGCCAAGATGGCCAGTACGCCCAAGGGCACGACAAAGAGGTGCGTGGTTTCAGCGGCTTCTTCGTGCTCGTGGACCGTTCGGCGCGATACGGTGGGGAGCTCTTCGGCAAAATGTTCAGCCTGTTCGCCCGAAATATGCGCCATCCAGCCGCCGACGGAGGCCGCAATTAAGAAAATGAGGCCGGCCGTTTTCATTCCGCCATTGTGTTTCAGTAAGCCCCACACCAGGGCCACGGTGCCAAACAGCGCTCCAAACAAGGGGAGGTGGTTGACGAGGAGGTGTACGTAGGTAGCATTCATGCTATGAAGCTACAACCTAAAGCCGTTCGTTGTGCTGACTGACGTCCAAGCCCAGGGCTTCATCCTCTTCGGTCACACGCATCGGGGTGATGGCGTCGGTGAGAAGCAGCAAGATCCACGTGCCGACAAAAACGAAGAGGGCCACCCCAACCAAGGCAATGGCTTCCGCAGTGAATAGTCCCCATTCTCCAAAGTAGGCCCCTTGTTCGGCGATGTCTGGATTGACGGCCTTGCTGGCAAAAACCCCCGTGAGAAGCATGCCCACCATGCCGCCTACGCCGTGACTCGGGAAGACATCGAGCGTGTCGTCAATGGAGGTGCGGCTACGCCAGTCAATCATCAAGTTGCTCACAATGGCGGCCGTGGCCCCAATGAAGATGGAATGCGGCACACTGACAAATCCTGCGGCTGGGGTGATGGCCACCAGTCCGACCACGGCACCGATGCAGGCCCCCATGGCACTGGGCCGCTTTCCGCGGTAATTGTCAAACAGAATGTAGGTAATGGCCGCAGCAGCGCTGGCTGTGGTGGTGGTGGCTAGGGCAACGACGCTCAAGCGATTGGCGCCAAATGCAGAACCCGCATTGAAGCCAAACCATCCAAACCACAGAAGGCCTGTTCCAAGCAAGACATAGGTGATGCGGGCGGGTTGGTGTTCGTTTTCGGTTCGGCGCTTTAAGAAAATAGCGCCTGCAAGGGCAGCAATGCCTGCGCTCATGTGGACGACCGTGCCACCTGCAAAATCCAGCACGCCCGCCTGGGCTAGAATCCCGTCCGGATGCCACGTAGCGTGGGCCAAGGGGGAATAGATGAACAGGCTAAACAGGATGAGGAAGAGGAGGTAGGAGGTGAAGCGAATGCGTTCAGCGAATGCCCCCGTAATCAAGGCAGGGGTGATGATGGCAAATTTGAGCTGGAAGAGGGCAAACAGTAGGAAAGGTATGGTTGGAGCCAGCGCATACGGGGCATGGTGGCTGACGCCCTGAAAGAGGAAGAATTGACGGGGGTCGCCAATCAAGCCGCCCAAACTGTCTCCAAATGCCAGCGAAAAACCTACAACTACCCACAGTACGGTAATCACGGCCATGCTCACAAAGCTTTGAAGCATTGTGGAGATGACGTTCTTTTTGCGAACCATGCCCCCATAAAAGAAGGCGAGGCCGGGGGTCATGATCAGTACCAAGGCCGTAGACATGAGCATCCAAGCGGTGTCACCTGAGTCATAGGTGTAGGACTCGGTGGCCGGAAGGTCGTGTCCGGGCAGAAAGAGTGCTAGGATCGCCAGAACCAGAAGTACGTAGAAGGGGACGCGGTGTTTTAAAGCCATATCGCAAAATTTTTCACGAAAATGTGAAAAGTATGCGATTTAAAGGGGGTATTGTTGAAAAAAGAATAAAAAATTCACCAAATACCCTAAAAAATAGGGGGTACTATATGGAAATTTACTTTTTATACCGACCCAGGGGCAAGAAACGGGGGGTCTTGGATTGGTAGTCCGTGTAGTCGGGGTATTTCTGCGCCGTCAGGCCCTCGCTAAACTGTGCAGAGCCCTGGAAGAGGAAAATGAGCAGGATGGCGCCCAAGACGGAAGCGTTCAGCCATTCGCCCGTGGCCACCACGCTAAAGGCGTAGAAGACGACCCAAATGCTCTGTTCCGCAAAGTAGTTGGGATGGCGCGAGAGCGACCAGAGACCGGTGTGTGTAAAGCCCTTGCCGTAGAAGTCCCCGAGGTCTTCACCCGCATTTTTTCGGCGGTACTTTTCTTTTTGGTAGTCCCATTGCTGTTGGTCCGCGATGGTCTC
>Ga0255778_10003502_pt1 | contig 13129 bp, 11 predicted proteins | sample 071ome_31_FD_179976 | JGI IMG/M metagenome (GOLD analysis project Ga0255778, IMG submission 179976) | Coastal salt marsh microbial communities from the Groves Creek Marsh, Skidaway Island, Georgia - 071405CT metaG (version 2) | ecosystem: Environmental > Aquatic > Marine > Intertidal zone >...
TACACATCACCTGTTGCAGAATATACTAGTATGTCTCAAGGTTTTGTATCTAGTTTTGTTTTCAATGATGATATAACCGGTGGAGTAAGCTCAGTTGAATACCAAGTTGTAGTTAAATTTGATACTGGAACTACAAACACCTATCAATTAAGCAATATATCATTTAGTGCTACAGAATTTCAAATTGGAACACTTGATACATTAAATGAATTAACAGATGTAACAATTACATCACAGTCAGCAGGACAAATATTAAAAGCCACAAGTGCAACTACTTGGGTAAATGAAACTCCTACGATTTCAATTAATTCTGATGTAGATACTACAGGCGCAGTTGCAGGAAATGTATTGAGATATAATGGAACAACTTGGGTTGATACAGATCTAACAGCATTTAATATTGGCGAGTTTGGTGATGTAGATACAACCACTGCTTCTTTAGGAAAAATTTTAAGATATGATGGTTCAAATTGGAGTGATTCAGATCTAACACCATTTAGTATTGGTGAATTTGGTGATGTTGATACTACAGGTGCTGTTAGTGGAAAAATATTAAAATATAACGGTACTACTTGGGTGGTAGCAGATGATGTTGACACAGACACAGGTATTTTAAGTGTTGTAGAAGATACATCACCACAACTTGGTGGGGATTTAGATGTACAAACACATTCAATTATTTCAACAGGTTCTAACAATATTGTATTAGATCCACAAGGCACAGGCATTGTACAAATCAACGGTGATCTAACTGTTACAGGTACAGCAACAACACTTGAAGTAACCAATGTTGAAGTTGAAGATGCTATCATGCTATTAAACAAGCACGATACACAACCAGCAAATAATACCAACGATGGCGGTATTATGGTACAACGTGGTACTGCTGAAGACAATGCGGCATGGTATTGGGATGAAACAGACGACAGATGGGTAGCGGCAACAACAACAAACACTGCTGGAGATGTAGATCTTAGTGCCACAGCAAATGCAGACATACAAGCAGGCACTGCCTATCTAACAGCAACACAGGCACAGTATGCTGACTTGGCAGAGATTTACAAATCAGATGCAGACTATGAACCAGGCACAGTTGTTGTGTTTGGTGGCGAACATGAAGTTACGCAGTGTAATAGATTGTTAGATCATAGAGTAGCAGGTGTAGTATCAACAGCACCGGCGTACCTAATGAACAAAGATGCAGATGGTGTAGCAGTCGCACTTCGTGGTAAAGTTCCTTGTAAAGTTGAAGGTCCTGTTAGAAAAGGTGATCTACTTGTAACTAATGTAACACCAGGTACAGCAACAACTTTAACAGATGATAGCCCAGCCCCAGCAGGTTATTGTGTGATTGGTAAATCTTTAGAAGATAACAATGATGCAGGAATCAAACTAATTAATATTGTTGTTTAAAGATATCTTTTGTTGATAGAATCTTGAGTCCAAATTAAAAATTCTTTTAGAGTTTTAATCCAACTTTTCATATCAGTTTCAATTTCAATACAGTGATAATAACTCATTGGTAATACAAAATAAGGATATTCTTTTTTAGCGTCTTTGTATTTTTCTTGCATTTTTACAATACTTCTTAAATCAGCATTAATATCTTTTATAATGTTATTAATTTTTTCTTCATTTTTATATTGTCTAATTAACCATATGTGATAGTCATCATCTGATTCAGGCATAGCCATAATTTCTTCAAGTTCAAATCTCAATGCTCTTATAGGATTAATATCTTTTCTATATTTTATAAGAATAGATGGCACTTTGTATTTTACATTGTTTGTTTTGAGATTTTGCAGTAGATTAAAATAATCATCTTCAAGGGTGAATCTAATATCCATAGATTCTTGACTGGTCATTTGTTTGACTGCCTGTTGTATTTTTTGTAGTATTTTAAAAAATTTTTTTTTACTTGATTTTGAGTATTCTGCTAGTTCTTGGTTGATATCTTCTTGTGTTTGTATGTTTGGATAGATGGTTTCAAGTATAAAATCTGTAACAATGCTGTCTTTTTCAAATTGATTGAGAGCATAGGCTATTTTAGCCTGGTTAAAACTGATAATACCTGACACTGTGTTAATCCTGTTGTTATTAAGTAAACTTACTTAATACTATTTACTATCAGTTTGAGCTTTTTAACATTATTTTTATCTAATAGTGTTTTACGAGCTCCTTGGTGTAGTGGTCTAGGCAAACGATTGATTTTAGTCCAACAATAACTTTGTGATTCGTGATTTAAGTTTGGAACAAATTCTTCTGGTGTAACAATAACAAATGTATGATACATAAAGTGTCCGTCACTGCTTTGATATATGTCTAGTGGATGTATTTTGATTATTTCTGGAATAAAGCCTATTTCTTCTTTGATTTCTCTTTTTAATGCGCCTATAACAGTTTCCCCACGTTCAACTTTGCCACCCCAAAAACTCCAGGTGTTTGAATTACTAACACTTTTTGATCTTTTGTTTAAACAAAATTTTTTTGTGTCTTGAGATAAAAATGTGGCTCCTACAGCGTCATACATAACTCTATTTATAGCATGGATGTGTTATATAGTCAATTGAATTATACACCTGCTAGATTTAAAATCCAATAGCCAGGTTTATATTGACCTTGATATGTATCAATCCACTCACTGCCATTCCATTGATATTGATAACCAGTTGTGGTATTTGTTACATAATGAGTAGATGATTCGTTAGCACTAGCATCAAATGAAACAGTCCATTGTGTTCCGTTAAATTCTATAATATCATTTGCTGAAGCAACCACAGTACCCCAATTGCTAGATCCTTCAACAATATCATTAATAATCAAATATCGCTGTCCTGCCTGTTGTGTTGCCAGTGTGCCATCTCCTGGTGTGTTTTTATGTGGATCTATTATTTTTAACACAGCAGACTGTGTGTTGGTAGGCAAGGTTGCAGAATCAATAGTGAATATCAATTGATTATCATTAACTGGATTGTATGCAATAGTGCCTACAATGTCTTGTGTTGAATCTTCTATATCTGATGCACGTCTTAATTTTATTTTTGAAGTTGATGCTTGGAACTCACCATACTGCTCAAAAAACTCTTTCCATGAATATCCTTCGTTGACACCATGAGCATTTAATAAACTAATTGTATTGCCTGTTACATCAATCTGTGCATTTTGTGGTGTAACAACAATTTCTTCTAGGTTACTGAATTGATCAAAAAAGTCCTGCATGTTTTTGTCATATTCAAGGTCACTGAGATTATCATCTAGATGAATTCTGTTTATGATACCATGAATAATTGATTGCTTTTTAACTTTTGCTGGAGGATTGATCCAAATTGGCACTTGGAAAATAAGTGTAGCAATGTCTAGTTGTGAATCAACACCCTGCGGAACTGATCTAGATGACCATTGGATATCAATTAGTTCTACAACTGTGATGTTGGTCCAATCTAGTGGATTAGTATTTGCTTGAATTTCTATTGTGGGATTAAACAGTGTAAGTATTTGTTCTAGCAACTGTAGTTTTTGTTCTGTGTTTGAACACCACACATCAACATTAATGGTTAAGTCATAGGGCACAGGCATGTATCTATCAACTGTATATGTATTGCCAAGTTCTGCTGTGTATTGATCGTTGATAGCATCATACTTGCGTTCCTGTACTTGTTGTGATGAAATTAATTTTGGATCATGTCTGCGTTCTCTTGCAATATTCATGTTAGCAATATGACAAGTCATAAATGGAGCAGAGTTTAGTGCGTTTTCTGTGTTGCCACGTAGTATGTGTGCAACCATTCTAGACATGTCTGCATAACGCATTGGCACAGTTCTATATGTTTGTGAAGCAGTACCACCTGCATTTTTTTGACCACTTTGAATTTGAAAGCCATTAAAGATACGTACAAATTGTAGCAAGTACCTTCTTATCTGTTGATCATACCAAAATTGTGCCATTATACATCTGTCCTTGGTTTAACTGCTTTGCTTAAACCTTGTTGTTCGTTACCATCTGCGGTGTTATCACTTGAATTTGTGTTTTCAATAAATGTATTTAATATTCTATTAGCCGCAGAGTAGGTGCCTCGCCAGTCATCTTCAATTTTGATAAATCTATTGCCAACTTTTTTAAACAATCTATTTGGTTCATAATCTGTACGCAGTATGTAATCACCGTCATTTAATGAATTAGGAAAACTTGAACCTGTGTGTGCAATTTGAATACCGTTAGGTGGTTTACCATCACCAGCATGGACACCAACTTTGGTCATGAAACCAAATGCATCGTTGGCTGAATCTTGACTTGAATGTAGAGTAACGTCTTGGGCCACCCAACTGTCTGTGGTAGATGAATATTTTTTAAATGAAATGTTTAGGCCACCTGTGGTGTTTGGTTGCCACCATATTTTACCCACAGTGTTTGTTGTTGGTTCACTAGTGTTGATAGAAACATCAACACCTAGCAGTTGAGTTGTGGTTGCATCTGTGGCAATTTTTACCCAAGAACCATTTGAAACTTTTTTAAACAGTGTTGCTCCTACAGTTCTATCTGAAACTACTACAGCATAATCACTTGAAGGAACATAAGATGATATAGGTGATTTAGTAGTGCCGTCAATGTTTGCTGAATCAACTATTGATACAGGTTGACTGTTCCATGCAGTACCATCTCCAATGTATAATCCCCAATTGGTGTTTGCTGTGTCTAACCAATAGTCCCCGTTTTTGTAATTAGAAGTGGGAGCAGTATCGCCAACAAAATAATCAAATGCCTGCCAACTTGTGTTTGTTGATTCATACAGTTTAAATGATGCTGTGTTGGTTTGCCAATGACCATAAACCATACCAGGCACATATTGATCTGCTTTGTTAACATATAGGTGTGCTGTTTCGTACCCTTTTTTAGGAACTTCGTTTTGTGCTTGATTAACAATTGCATCACCTATGTCAATTTCTGATTGATATGTAGAAATTAAATTTCTTAAATCATCTTTTTGTTCACCGGTGCCAAGTATATCTGAAAACTCTGGTGAGTCTACTAGTGGAGTACACTTAACTCTCCAAATGTGTGGATACCAAGTTGGTGAATAACCTTCTGAACCTCTAGCGGCATCTTCAATAACATAGTATCTGTTGATTGCTTGTGGACCTTCTGGATAGTAGGCCGCTACTTCTCCAACGGCTGTACTTGATGTACCTGTTACAGTTTCACCAACTGTAAAGTCACCGTCTGTGACCATTCTTAAAACTTTTGCATCGTGATTATAGTTCACTACTGTTGCGGTTACACCACTGGTTGCACCTGTTATGGTTTCGCCTTTTCTAAATTTTTTTGCTGGCTTTGTGGTAAATTCTAAACGTGCCGTGTCTAACATGGTGTCATCACGTTGATGAGGTAATTCTAATACATCACCACTCATTAATTTTCTACCCAATATATTGATCATTTCATTTAGATGAAAGGTCATATAGATGGTATCGTTGGATAAAAACGCACCAAATTGTGTTAGATCAAAATCTGAATCTTGTACCTGATATACACCACGCATGTCATACACATCTGGATCGTACTTGCGATCTCTGTTTTCTAAAAATAATAGATCTTGTATGTTGTTGGGACGCACTACAGAATTGTCAGGTTGTGTTGAATCTGTGGTGTTTGCTTGAGCATGTGGACCAAGGTATTTGTGGATGAATACACCAGTGCCACCAACATTAAAATGTTCGCGGATCACACGGTCTATCATATTATAATCGTTACCTTTTTGTGGTTTCCATAAGCTGAGTCGTGGCATGTCTATATCCTTTTATACAAGTATTTATTCAACTAAAAACCATGTGCGATTCCTATTGTTATGCGTTTTAAATTGGATTTACAAAAAGCATACATATTTGCTCTAAATTCTAATAGATCCTAAAATAAACCTGGTTTACAAGCAATTAAATAGGCATTTAAACTAGAATCTACTGCGTAAATAAAAAACGATACATATAGTACTAGTTCTGAATTTCACTAATACAATAAATACAAGTATAGGATTTTAAATATGGCCAAAGATAAATCAAACAGAGACAAGATCATTGAGGATATTCGCAACCTACTAGGTGATGGTATGGTTGATGTTGAACTTGATCCCAAACACTACAATCAAGGTTTAGACATGGCGTTTGATAGATTCAGAGCAAGATCATCAAATGCCAATGAAGAAGCAACACTGTTTTTACGATTAGAAAAAGACATAAACGAGTATACTTTACCAACAGAAGTAATTGAAGTGCGTGAAACATTTAGACGTGCTTTGGGCTCTGATCAACAATCAGGTATTGATGTTGATCCATTTGAAATTGCCTACACTAACTTGTATTTTTTACAGGCAGGTAGAATTGGCGGATTAACCACTTGGGAAGCATTCAGTCAATATCAAGAAACTGTGGGTAGATTGTTTGGTAACAAAATTAATTTTACTTGGGATACAGTAACTAAAAAATTAACCATTGTTAGACGCCCAAGAAATGCAGAAACATTGTTATTGCAAGTTTATATGCTTAGAACAGATGAAACACTGCTAGATGATCCATATGCAAAATCATGGATTAGAGAATACGCACTTGCACAGTGTAAAATGATGCTGGGAGAAGCACGTTCAAAATTTGCTTCTTTGCCTGGTGCACAGGGTGGTGTTACACTAAATGGTGATGCACTCAAGGCTGAAGCACAAACAGCCATGGAAAGACTTGAAGACGAAATTCAAAAATATGTAGATGGTGGTGATCCACTATCATTTGTAATAGGATAAGACAATGGCGGCTAACGGTATATCAACACTTTCAACCAAAGAGTTGCGTCAAAAATCCAAATTAGATCTAGCCGCAAGTAAACGTGCCGCCGCTGGACATCCTAGAGCAACATATGATATAACACAATTGCCAACTCAATACAATGACAATGATGTAATTGATAATCCAAACACAGGAGGGTTAGTAGGTGGCCGTCCGTGGATACCAACATCGTCTTTTACAGTATATGAAGAATTCAACACAATCAGTGCTATTGAAACAACACAATATGCAAGTGGTAATAAAATTTATGTATATTCATCATCTTTTGATGTACCAGGATATCAAAATGCTCGTGTAGTGGTTAATGATATTGAAGTATTAAACGTTGGCGCTCGTGGTCACAACATGGTAGTATTAGATACATATGGTAACACACTCAGCACAGCAAATTATGATACCTATGGCGATCCTGGAGCAGTAACGTCACTAGCCAATGCACTAAACAGTGTTTCTAATGGAAGCATTGTGATATTAACTGTGTGGGATGCAAGTGCTCTTGACAGTAATGTTAGATCAGCACTGACTACAGGCTTTGGAGCAACAGCAACAAACACATGGACAGCATCACGTGTAGATCATATTTTTATAGGAATTAAGGTTTAATAAAAAATGGGAGTAAAGAATCCAAATTCAACTAGTTACATTCATCCAGATGAACCTAACATACTAAATCTTCACAAGTCTATGGAGTATAATGCTCTTGGACAACCAGTGGTACGTACCACTAGTGGTAGCAGTACAAGTATTAGTGGTAATGGTAATGTAGATGCATTTGGTAGACAGCAGGTAGCACAGCCTTTAACACTGTTTGATAGTCAGCATAGATATGCACAGAACGACAAGTTTTGGACCAATGCTGTAAATGGTGCAACCATAACTCACAATGCAGATGCTAGTTTGGTAAACATGACAGTGGATACCACAAACGGCAGTGAAGCAGTTATGGAAACCACTAGAGTATTTCCTTACCAACCAGGTAAAGCATTGGAAATATTTGCTACATTTTGTATGGGTGCAGATCAAATAAACACTTGCCAACGTGTGGGGTATTTTGGCACACAAAACGGAATTTATCTAGAAAAAGATGGTGATACCATGTACATTGTTAAACGTAGCAGTGTGAGTGGCAGTTTAGTAAACACAAGAATAGCCCAAGCAGATTGGAACATAGACACTTTAGACGGCACAGGCACCACAGGTATTGATTTAGATTTTACCAAAAGTCAGATTCTGTTCATTGACATTGAGTGGTTAGGTGTAGGATCAGTGAGAGTGGGATTTGTGGTAGATGGTGCATTTGTAGTAGCACACAAGTTTCATCATGCTAACATAATTGACGAAACTTACATGACCACAGCGGCACTGCCAGTGAGATATGAAATCAGTAACTCAGCAGGCGTTGCCAGTTCTACCACACTAAAACATATTTGTTGTACAGTGGTTAGCTCAGGTGGTTACAGTCTAACAGGTAAGAGTTATTTGGCAGGCAGAGGTTTAACTTACTATACCATGAGTAGCACTGGCACATACTATCATCTAGCCAGCATAAAACTCAATAGTGCTAGATTAGATGACATTGTTATACCTACATCAATCAACGTGCTTACAGATTCTAATCAAAACATTGAATTTAAATTGGTATTAAATGCCACTTTTGCAACACCACTGTCATTTGCTACACACACAAATGGTGCAGTTGACGTCAGTACCACAGACAGTGCTGTTACAGCCAACGGTACAGAATTAGCCACAAACTATGTGATCAACAAAAGTGCAGGTACGCTCACAGCGGCACAGTTGCGTGAGCTACAGTTGAGCAGATCAGATTCAACTCCAGATGTACTCAGTTTGATAGCCACAGGCGATTCGCCCAACGTCAAAGCGGCTGGAAATATCACTTGGATTGAACCTCTAAGAGGTTAAGAAGATAATTAATAATAATATGTTTTTTTGTACATTACCTTGGAATCATTTTAAACTAAACACAGACGGTACATACAAAAATTGTTGTATGGCATTGGAAAATTCTGGTAAATTTAACGGAGATATCAGCAGTGCTGGCAACAGTGATGCTTTTAAAAAAATAAGAAAACAAATGCTTCAAGGCCAAGCACCAACAACATGTCAACAGTGCGTGGACCAAGAGTCAGCAGGAGTAAAAAGTCTACGACAGCACACCAACGAAATTTATCATGATAGAGTAGATCACTACAAACAAAATACCAAAACTGATGGAACATACAGTGATTTCAAACTAGAGTATTTGGATATCCGCAGTTCAAATCTCTGCAACTATCGTTGTAGATTCTGTGGAATATCCAGCAGTAACTCTTGGGCAAAAGAACACGAATTAGTTACAGGAACACCATTGCCAAAACATGCAGATAAAACGGGTCTAATAGAAGCAGACATTCCATGGGAACAACTGCAACAGCATTTACCACATGTGAGATTTATTAGACTAGCAGGTGGTGAACCATTAATGATGTTGGGTACATATCGTTTGCTTGATGAGTTATTAAAAGTAGGAAACACTCAGGTAAAAATAAATGTAAACACCAATGGAAGTTTTGTGGACTACAATAACAAGAATATAATAAAAACTCTTGAACAATTTTCTGATGTTAGCATCAGTTTATCAATTGATGGAATAGAATCAGCACACGGATATCTACGTAGTGGAAAAAATGATTGGCAAAAAATAGAAAACAACATAGAACACTTTATTAAAAGTTCGCTTAAAATTAATATTCTATCAAGTGTGTCTTGGTTTAACAGTTTACATATGATTAAACTTTTGGAAAAATACAGTTACAAAAAAGTAGGATTTAACTTTAATCCTGTGTTTTACCCTAGACATATGAATGTAGGAATACTAGATCAAGCAAGTGTTGATATGGTCTTAGATTATACAGTATCAGCACAGATAAAATCCAGCGTAAAAGAAAAATATCTACATTTTATCAACAATCTCTATACAAGCGAGCAGATAGATAATCAAGAAAAACCAAAACTATGGAATGAATTTGTTGACTATACTAGCAAATTAGATAAGTCCAGAAATCAAAATTTTTTAGAAACATTTCCTGAATGGCAAGAATTTTATACATCAATGAATAAAAATATTCTTGACAAAAATCTAATATTAGCATAATATACTAGTATGATTGAAGTTACACTAGATGTAGATAAAATTTCCAAACGAGACCATTACATAGGCGAATCACAAGGCACCAGTGTAGAAGGAGGTGCTCTTAATGCCAACTATAGAGAAGTGGATGCAGTGGCCAGAGTAGCCAACTACATGGGTATGCTTGGTTACAAGTATGAAAAAGACTGGCATTGGGAAGATGCTGGTTGTGACGAATTAACTGTAAAAGTTAACAGCGAAGATATTGCAACACAGTTAAAATTAAGGTGGTAAATTGATTATTGGATTAGTAGGTTGGATTGGCAGTGGCAAAAACACTGTAGCAGATATATTGTCATCACAGCATGAGTATAAAAAAGATTCTTTTGCGGCACCATTAAAAGATGCCACAGCAAACATATTTAATTGGCCTAGGAAAACACTAGAAGGTGACACAGATCACAGCAGACATTTTAGAGAATGTGTTGATCCATATTGGGCAAATAAATTAGGTATTAAAAACTTTACACCAAGACTAGCACTGCAAATTGTTGGTACAGAATTGTTTAGAGAACATTTTCATCCTAAAATTTGGCTAGACAGTCTAGAGCACAGATACATAGCAAGTGGACAAAAACCCACTATTATCACAGATTGCCGTTTTAGAAACGAACTTGCTTTTATCAAACAAATGGGCGGATTTACCATTAGAGTAAAACGTGGTGATGATCCACACTGGACAGAACTGGCTAAACAAGCACAGCAAGGCGACGAGTTTGCTATACAGCAATTGTCAGATATTGGTATACATGCAAGTGAATGGGATCATACTGGTGTACTAGTTGACTTTATAATTGAAAACAATGGTACACTAGAACAACTTACAGATAAAGTAAACAGTGTAGTTAAAGTATTAACAAGAGTTTCTAAAGACAAAAAAATCACACAAACATTCTAAACGTCAGGCATCAAATCACCTTGGCGCCATTTGAATTCTTCCATGGTCATGATTCTTTGACAGTTAGCACATATAGTTTTTAAATTATTGATGGCACTGTTGCGTAGATCTCCGTCAATGTGATAAACATCTAACTGTGCTGGGTGCTTGGCTTTAAAACCACATTTTTCACATATATGTTTCTTTTTATAACCACTTTGTTGCCAACTAGCACTAGAACTAACACCTTTGCCTTTGCTTATGCGTATACATTTATCGCACATTTTACGATAATAAGTCTTATCACCTTTTTTGTAGTTAAAGGCTCTAGGTCTAGACTTGCATTTTGTACATAGTGGTCTATTATCTGTCATAACTGTATTTACTGCCCTTTTAAAGGGGAAAATATTGGTGCTTAAAACACCCTCTTTTAACCAACTTCTAATAAATATAGTATATGATGGCAACACTAACGTTGCCACAATTATGAAGGAGAGATTACAATGCCAGATTTAGTTTCACCGGGTGTTTCAGTTACAGTAACTGATGAATCATTTTACGCGGGGTCACCACAAGGCACAGTACCATTATTTGTAGTAGCATCAGCACAAGACAAAGCTGATCCAAGTTCTACAGGCTCAACAGCAATTGGTACTACAAGTGCAAATGTGGGTAAACCTTACCTAATTGGTTCACAGAGAGAACTGTTATCAACATTCGGTACACCAACATTTTATTCAGCTGGTTCAACAATGTTACCAGGTGATGAAAGAAATGAATACGGTTTATTAGCCGCATATTCATATTTAGGAATTTCAAATAGAGCATACGTGGTTCGTGCTGATGTAAACTTAGCAGAACTTACAGGCTCAACAACAGTCCCAGCAGGTACACCAGCAAATGGTACATACTGGTTAGACACAACAGCAACTGATTGGGGTGTATATCAAACAAATGGTACAGCATGGAGCAAAGTTACTCCGGCTGTATTAACTGACACACCTAGCTCATCAGCAACATCAAATGTAAACAATGACACTGAAAAATCACCAAAAGATACCTATGGTACCAATGGAGATTTTGTTGTGGTTGCTAACGGCACAAACAAATCAACGAGCAGTATCGCAAGTGTAAAACTTTGGGAAAAGATTTCAGGAACATGGTATCAAGTAGGCGCTGACACATGGGTAGTAGCAAAAACAGGTACACCAGTTGTGTTCATGCAACCAGGTACAGGTTCGGCTCCAAGTGCTTCAGTATCAGGTTCTATCTGGGTCAAAACAACAGCAGTTGGCGGCGGTGCAAATGTAGTAGTAAAATACTATTCAACAAGCACAGGTCAATGGTCAACAATATCAGCACCTTTATATGCTGATGATGACAACGCTGTTACAGCCTTAACACCTGCGGCAAGTTCATTGTACGTACAGTTTGATGATGACAATGATGCAGATTGGGACAATGATAGAATTGATAATGCAACATACAAACAAACAGCAAATAACTCAACACCAGAGGTACAATACAATATCAAATTAAGAGGGTCAGCAACTACAACAACGGCTACTGGGACAGCGGATCTTTCAGGAACTGGTATTGCATTGGCTGGTTCACAAACAGGTATTAAACTTAATATTTGTAACCAAGATGTAACTATTACAGCAACTGGTGGAGCTGGTTCAAATGTAACACTTGCAGAAATCGTTGCAGGTATTAACAATGATTCATCATTAGCGGCATTAACTGTTAAAGCATCAATTGAAGCAAGTTCAGGTGCGAAAGAGTATTTGAAACTTGAAAGAACAAATGGTAAAAACATTTGGGTAGAAGACACAACAACAGCGGCAACAGTTGATGGTGTAACTACAGCACAATTAGGCTTTACAGACAATATGGCTTCAGGTTCTGATTCATGGTACATGGCTTCAATTTGGAGCGATTTGGCTTTTGAAGCATCTGCAGATGCACTAACTTCAAGTCCAGTAGATGGCACATTATGGTATGACACTAACTTAACAGCAGACTTATATATTGCTGAAAATGATGGTGGTACTATGAAGTGGTTTGCATACGCAAACTCAAAAGACTTGTCTACAGCAGGATCAGTAAACACAGGTCCAAACGGTGAAGCGGCAGGTTTAAGAGATCTACAAATGGTATCATCAGAGCCAACTACACAGTCAGATGGTACAGCACTTGAAAACGGTGACATTTGGATTGATTCAAATGAATTA
>Ga0255778_10003509_pt1 | contig 13114 bp, 14 predicted proteins | sample 071ome_31_FD_179976 | JGI IMG/M metagenome (GOLD analysis project Ga0255778, IMG submission 179976) | Coastal salt marsh microbial communities from the Groves Creek Marsh, Skidaway Island, Georgia - 071405CT metaG (version 2) | ecosystem: Environmental > Aquatic > Marine > Intertidal zone >...
CCGCGCCGTGTCGCTCGTCCGTCCGTCAACGCACGAACCGTCATCATCATCATCGTCATCATCATCTCGGACCGATCGACGCGCCGACGTCTTGTCACGCGCGCGCATCGACGGTTCGCGACGAATTTAATTTTACCAACCAATCGCGACGCGCGCGAGAGAGACGAGTCCGAGTCCGACGCGAACGACGCGAACGACGCGAAGAGAACGAACGACGCGAACGAACGCGCTCGAGGTGGGATTCGAACCGACGAACGACATTTTTGGTCCGTGTTGTAAAGAAATACTCGTACCGGTAGTAGTATCTCTGTATCGTGTCTCGAGAGGATGAGATTTGAATGAATGAATGGATGGATGGATGGATCGAACTATCGAACGTTCGAACTCGCGCCTCACTCGACGACGACGACTTTAGAGGACTTGCGACGTTCGGTATCGTCGGTGACGTCGGTGACGACGAGCGAGTCGGTGAAGCGCGACGACGACGACTTTAGAGGAGGACTTTAGAGGAGGACGACTTTGGACGTTCGGTATCGTCGGTGACGACGAGCGAGTCGGTGAAACGCGATGACGACGACGACGACGACGACGACGACGACGATGGAGTCGAACGCGGAGGCGCTGTTTAAGAATCGCACGCTGGAAGAGATCCGAGAAGTGGAGCGACGGACGCGAAGGGAAGCGCGGGAGAAGAGCGAGACGCTGCGAAACGTGGTGGGGGAATCGTACAAGGATGCGATGGCGACGGTGGAGGCGATGGAGAGGATACGGGAGGCGGAGAGGGTGGTGGAGAGATTGGCGAGGGAGGCGCGGGCGGAGATGGAGGCGCGGGAGACGCGAGCGAAGGCAAAGTCCTCCGCGACGACGACGACGAAGATGACGACGGGAAAACGCGACGACGGCGTGATGATGGGGATCGATCGAGGGAGTCGAGTGAAGTTTTTATTGGATGCGCCCGAGGTTATTTGGGGGAAATTGGAGGATTGCGAGTACCGCGGCGCGATGAGACGGTTGTTGGCGTCGACGGAGACGTTGACGGCGATGACGACGAAGAAGAAGGAAACGGAGGAGTTGTACTCTGTGTTCCCGGTGGTGCGGCAACAGGCTGTGGTGTTAAGTAGTTTCAAGGCGCACATCTCTAAGCGCGCGCGGTCGGGGCTCGAACGCCCGGGATTGCGCGCCGAGGAGGCGACGAGCGCGTTGAGCGCGCTCGTCGTCGTGGAAAATTTATCGGCGGCTCGAGCGCTGGAATTACTCTTGCAAACGCGTCAAGCCTGGGTTCGGGCGTGTCTTCGCGATATTTCGAGCTCGTCCACGACGCCGGAGATGTTGAACAAACGCCTGAGCGCGCTAATGTCAGACGTCAAGCACGTCTTGAAGCTGAGCTTTGAAATTTTCGCCGGGTCCGAGGCGACGCTCTTCGCCGACGTGGAATCCACGCTGAGCGCGGATGATTTGTTTCCGGGCGTTTTTGAACCCCAGGGCGAGTGGGAACGGTTTCAAGCTTCCGCGAAGGAGCGCCGATCAAAGCTCGAGAGTCTGAGCGAAGACGCTGTGCGAGAAGCTTGTACCGCTTGGTTAAATCGTCTCGCCGACGACATTTCGCGGCGAGGCGTGGCTGTGTTTGGTAAGATTTCTTCGTGCGAAGAACTTGTCGAGCTCGAGGTTGCGCTGTCGAGCGATGACAAGGCGTGGGAAGACACGTGCAAGGCGCTGTTCAAGCACAAGCTCAGTCTCTGGTCCATCCTCTTCGCGTACCCGTGGCTTCAGCAAGGTTTCGCCCTCTTTAAAAAGTCGTTGTCGTTCGCGCACATCAAGCCGCAAGTCGATGGTGCCGTGGCAGAGGCGATGAGAAAGGCGGACGCGAACGCGCGAGGCGACTTATCCGTCTGGTCGGGTACGTCCAAGGATGCAAAGCTTGCGATTCCAGAGGATGTAAAGCACGCTCGGGCTGTGGCTCAATCTTTGAACGCCACGATGCTCGCGGTGCGCAAGGATGCGTTGATGCTTCAAGGTGTCCAACTAGGTGGTGTCGTTGAAGCCGAGGGTAGACTAGCTAGCTTAGCAGAGCATATTCAGACGTGCGCTCACAAAGGTTTGATCGAGCTCGCGCATTACTTGCTCAACAAACTCAAAACGAGTTCGGAAGTTTCCTGCGCGCTCATGGTTGGACATCTCGCGCAAGCCATCGTGGATGTCGCCAAGGAGACAAACATCCTGTTGAAGCCTGTGGACACGTGGACAAAGTACAACGAATCAGCGGAATTGATTGTCAAGCCAGTGAGAACGCTGAGAGGGATGAACCAACCAAATGAGCCGGTGAATCCAAAAATTGAAGGCGTCAAGAAGGAGTTTGAGACGGTGATGAATGTCGGTTACCGGGCGTGGGTGACAAAGTGTACCGACGATTTGCTCGGTGGATTTAGAGATTCCATCATGCGCGACCCCGCGCTCGTATCCGAGGCGGTACCGATCCACTGGGAAGAGGTTTCTGGCGGAAGCAGCGAGGGATTGAGCCTTCGACTTCCGACCAACGCGTCGTCGTACGTGGTGACTGCCTTGCACGGAGCTCTGCAGGAGGCGCAGCGCATCGGTGGACACTTGCTTTCCAAGTCAATCACGCGCATGCTCGCCTTTTCGATCGCGCAAACAATCATCCAAGCTTACTCTGACGTGATTGGCCGAGTTCGTTTCTCCGAAAAGGGGACTCTGCAGGTGCTTTTTGACATCAAGTTTGCCGCGGATATCCTCGCCGAATCGTCGTCGACGGATGTTGCTAATCTGCAAAAGCAACTCGTGAGCGCGCTCGATCCGATCGACTGGGCGACGTACGAACCTTTTCTCTGGGAGAACGAACGTCGCGCCTACCGCCGGTGCGCAGTGTTGCTCGGTGGGTTCGTGCAATTGGAGAACCTGTACCAAGATACGTCCATCAAGCCTGCGGGCGGCGCAAGCTCGGCGACGGCAAGCTCCAAGCCCATCGCTCGTTTCACATACCTTCCAGTCAGCCTCCCGACGCTTCGTGGCGGCTTGAATGCTGACGGTACCAAGAGTAAGATTGACTGGGGTGAGATTGAGCCCGATACGCTGGAAGATGAAGAACGAGAAGGCCTCCTTTCATCCTTCATGCAGAGCTCGAGAATCGGTCTCGGCAATATTCTTCGCGAGTTTGCTTAAACAACAACTTAGGACACATGTCAATAATTAGTATACTTATACAATGCACAACAGCTTCAATTCGCTTCTACGTAAACAATATCAATGGATTTGAATTCTTTTTCAGCCGCCTCGAGCTCCTCAGCGTCCGGCATCTCCGCGTCACGGTAGGTTTCCGGATTGGCACGTTTGTTGAGCCCGGTGGCTTTGTACATGCGCGCACGCCATCCAGCGTGCGGCGCGACGCCAGCCAACTTGGCCATGCGATCGTTGTATTCAAATTGCGCGTCACCGAGACAGTGTGCATGACGTCGAGGCAGCGGACCGTTTGGCTCCAACTGGGACTCGAGCGCCGCCGCGCCGCGAAGCGCCTCGTCCGCGCTCGGCATCGGCACGGCGCCGGAAAGCATTCGCGCAATCCATCGCGCTTGCAACTCAAACATCGGGAAAGGAACCACCTTCCACGGCAATCCGATGAAGGACATCGACAGGGCGTTCGCCGCGATGCAGTGCTCGTACAGAGGAGCGACGCAGTTATCCTCAACGCGAACCACACCGTCTGGAAGAAAGGGAAATGCGTACTTGTATCCCGTGCAGTACATGCACACATCGCACTCGGGCGCGATAGAGCCGTCTTCGAATTCAATCGACCCATCTCGGTTAAATTGAGCGACGTTAGGTTTTCGGAAAATGTTCCCACGCGCACCGATGCCCTCCGTCGCGTGCGCCCACGCCGGATTTTGCCATGTTCGTGCCGAGAGGTAAACTTTATCCGCAACCAATCCAATCTCTCTGCTCAAGTCTTCCCCACTCGCCATGGCGCCGATGAGCAAAACCTTCTTGCCCGCAAACTCATCCGGTACGCGATAATTGTGACTGTGCACGCGCTTTCCCGGCCACTCGAGCGCGCCTTTAAACTCTGGCACGCGCGGCTCAGAGTAGTGACCATTAGCCACGACGACGGCGTCGAACATCTCCGTCTTCGTATCCACGACATCACGGCATCTCGAAGACGCCGTCGTCACCGACCACTGACTCGACCACCTCTCTTCCTCGAGTGCGTTTTCCCTCACCACGCGCTCGACGCGCACCACTCGCCTATCGTACTCGACGTCTCGAGTCAACCCGAACGTCTGCGCGTACCGCTTCAAGTAACTCTGCACCTCCCGGTGTCCACAAAACCTTCGCGCATCCCCGGCGTGCGCGCGCATCGAGAATGGAAACTCCTCAAACCCCATCACCTCCCTCGGCAGATTGGTCCGAAGCGACGCGTACATGGATCCGTGCACTCGCGCTCGGTCCTCGCGTTCGCCCGCGACGTCGTCCAGCTCCACGCTTTCCGAGTACCTCCACGTCCCGCCTTCTTCACTCGCGAGTTCATACGCGACGACATCGTGCGATTCCAATCGTAACGCCCGTATCGCCGCTAATCCCGCCGCCCCCGCTCCGACGACACACACTCTCGCGCGGCGGCGACAGCCTTTCTCTTCCTCCTTTGACATCTTTTCTCCAGTCATTGGCGTCGTCATCGCACCGTCGTCATCGCCCACCCTTTTCGCGCGAACGACCGTCGTCATCCTCACCGTCGTCGTCTCTCGACGTCGTCGCGCGTGCCGTCCGACGACGATGATCGTCGGCAGGTTCACGACACGGCTCGTTCGCATGCGAGCACCTCAACACGCTGCACAGAGTGACGCACGACGACGTCAAAAAATGCAAACACTCAAACGACATCCATCCACGACGACGACGACGACGACGATGACGTTCAATAAACCACGACGACGAAGTGTGCACGCGATGCGTCGTCGCTCGGGAACCGTCGATGACTCGCAGTGGTTCACCGACGACGACGAACGAGGTGTCATCTTGTACGATGGCGTCTGCAACCTCTGCAACTCGGCAGTCAACTTTGCGATTGAATACGACGCCGACGTCACCGGTCGTGGGTCGCTTCGATTCGCGGCGTTACAGAGCGACGCTGGACGTGCAATGTTGGTGCGCGCCGGGAGGGATGCGGACGATATCTCATCCATCGTCTTCGTGGAGAGAGGAGGGGTGGCGAGGGTGAAGAGCGACGCGATTTTAGCCATCGCAAAGCGCTTGCGAGCGCCGTTTCCGCAATTAAGCGCGTTGGGACGCGTCTTCGTCCCGAGGATGTTGGGCGATGCGGTGTATGATTTAGTGGCGAATAATCGGTACGCGGTTTTAGGAAAACGGGACGTGTGCAGGTTGGGTGATGAAACGCATGACGATCGGTTTCTGTCGTGAGTAAAAAATGTCTTCTAGTCTTGTCTACTTTAGTCGTTTATTGTTGTTGTATCTAAGTACGTAAAGCGCGTTTGGTGTCATCAACGCCTCCCGCGACCGCCTCTACCTCCTTTTGTGCCCGCTCTCGGGGCGTAGTTGCCGCCTTTTCCTGATCGGAAATCCTTATCAAAGGAGGACGGCTTGTACCCAGACATATCGTTGGCGCTGAACTTGTCGTTGCGCTTGGCCACCTGCAAAGAAGGAAAAATCAGAGAGTCAGTGGCACGTCGTCTTTGATGGGGAAAGAAAGAAAAAAAAACAAAAAGAAATGAGAATGAAAGTGCTGAATGGCAGGTCCATGGTCTGTCCCGTGACGTAATTGCAACGACGTTGCGCCCGTCTAGGCAATGGAATATGGTCCTTCCCGTCGGGAGGCGTCCTCGTGAGAGGAGCCTACGACCGACAGATTTATTTAAGGTGTTTACGCAGAGATATACGCCGTAGATGCTTAGCGCCTCATCGCGTTGGATACTCGGGATGCGGGCAGCACCCCGAGCCCCACCTAGGAAGAAACAAAGAAAGAAACAAGAAGGAGAAGAGGATAAAATGCTCGCTCGATCAAACAAGCGAACCAACGCACCTTTTTACGACCGCCAAATCCAAATTTAGCATCCCTCGCCGCGCGTTTACTCCCGCGTCTACCGTCATCCGCCCCATCGAACGGCGCCTTGCCATCATCCGCAAACCCACTCTTTTGTCGCATCTTCCGCCACTTATCCAAGCTCTTAATTTGAGCCTTTTTATCCAGAGTACGCTGCTTGACCTTCTCCGCCTGCACTTGCTTGCCAAACTTCTTCGCCTCGCGCGCCTTGCGTCGTTCCTCGCGAATTTCCAGCTGTTGTTGCTCATGTAACAGCTCACTCCGCACGCGCTTCATGTGTTCATCGCTCTTCACCATTTCGGCATAGTAATCATCCGGTCTTCTCACCGGCACGTCCAAATCCTTGAGCTTGCGAACGCACTCGTTCGCCGACTCGAGCGCGCGCTCGTAAAAGAAGGTTTCGCGCGTCAAGTCGTCGTTCACATCGACCACACGATCGGTATTAGAGCCCGTGATGGTCATGTGATCGATCCAATGCGCCTTGTGCGTCCATCGGAAATCTATATCAACGAAACGAAAGCATCCCAAAGTCAGTCTTCCCGCTCCAAAGCTAAAACCATACAAACCGGTCCAGTTTGTCCAGCCGTCGCTCGTCTCTCCTCTCTCTCGCGCGCGCGTCACCGCCTAAAACACGCAACATACCTTCCAAACTCGCCTCCAACCCGGCCGCATTGTTCACAAACGTCTTTAACCCTTTCCCCGCCGCGCTCTTCGCCGCCCGTTCCCTTTTTATCGCCTCCAACGCCGCCATCTCAGCCTCGAGTTCGTCGTCGTCATCAACCTCTCCCGCTGAACCCCCGCCGTCATTCTCCTCTCCGTCATCATCCTCGACCCCTTCGTCGTCGTCGTCGTCGTCCGATCCGGACCCTCCGACCTCTAGGAGTTCCTCGTCGTCGTCATCAAGCTCCTCCTCGCTCTCTTCTTCGTCTCGTCGTCGTCGTCCCATCGTCGTCGTCCCGCCGTCGCGAGCGGCGTCGTCGTTCTCTGCCGTCGTCGAGAGCCCGCGCGAGGGCGGGACCGAGGCGGTGTCAGTTTTGTAACATTGGTGGCGTACCTGAAATCCATGTGTCCTCTCGTAATGTGTTTAAAAATGGTCTAAATGATAAGAAACGTGGGTTATGAAAACACGTACAGTTGGTCTTGTTTGTGTGATTGTACGTGTGTGCGTGCGTGTCGCGCGTCGTCGGTCGGTTGGTTGGTTGGTTGAGACGGAGACGCGCGAGACGGGGACGCGCGAGAGGGAGACGCGGGATGTCCGCGACGACGACGTCGGCGTCGTCGTGTTCGGTGTCGTCTCGGATCGGTCGACGATGGGTTCCGGGACGAGGAAAAGGTTTGCGGAGAAGAGACGGGGTGCGTCGGTGCGGGAACAAGATGATGATGGTTGAGGCGAAGTCAACATCCTGGAGCGTTGAGGACGACGACCGCGGAAGATTGCGGATGAGTGAAGAAACGAGTGATGTGGTGTATACGAGGCGGGGGCTGTTTCGAGGGGCGTCGGCGTGCGCGTTGACGACGGTCGCGACGCTCGGGGCGCCGAGGGAAGCCGAGGCGTTCATCGATTTGCCTTCGCGGTTGCACAATAGGTATTTTTTCGTGCGACACGGAGAATCGGTGTTGGATGTGCGCGGGGAAATTTTATCCAATCCGAGTTTCAAGTACGACGCGACGTTCGGGCTGACGCGAACGGGGAGGATTCAGATGCAAGAGGCGGCGAAGAGGATCATGAATGAGTACGACGGCGCCCCAGCTTGGTTGTACACTTCCAATTTTCAGCGGAGTTTTCAATCCGCCTTGGTTCTCAGAGAGGAGATTGGTTTGTTGTTTTCGCAAATGAGAACGGAATTTAGCGGGCTTCTTGACCCTAGGAAGATGGGTGCTTTGGATTTCGGACCGCAAACGGCGTGGGACGACGTCTGGTCGAACGACTTGAACGATCCGACGAGCACTCCACCGCCAGTGCCGTCTTCTCTTCAGCCGAGCGCGAGCGTAGAGTCGTGTCAAGACCTCTATAGACGCGCCTTGGAGGCATTTACTCGTCTTGAAGCGACGTATTACGGAGAAGATGTCATCATCGTGTCGCACCAAGACACTCTCAGCGTATTCGCCGCCGCTCTCAATGGAACCGATTTATCTAGGCATCATCTCGATTATCCCTTCGCCCTGGGCGAGGTCCGATGCATCGACTTGACCAGAGTGCCTGAGGGTGGGGCATTCTCACCGACCGATTTGAGAGGTGACTACGCTGTGGGGGACTCGGCGATTAATTATTCTTAGAAACAGTGCGCGATTTACAAATGTCAATATACAAGCTATAGGTTTTTGTTTACGTACTTTCCGCTCTTCGTAATGCCAACTCTGCTCGAGAAGTCACTACGATTGCTTCGCCTAGTCCATTCGTCATATTCATCAGCTCTCTCGCTTTTTTCACGAGCTCGTGAGCTTGAAATCTTTTCGATGGTAGTTTCCTCGCGATGAGTTGCATCAACTCGTCAGACTTTTTACACGTCATGATCTGGGTTCTCATTTTCACTAGCGCTGCGGCAACGACGTGCAGAAACAACCTCGCACCCCCACCAACACTCTTCTTCTTCGATGTCGCCTCGTTATCCTTGGCGGCGATGAGCATGTCCCAAAGAATTCCGACTTCTGCCGCTTCAAGTTCACGAGCCATCAGCACAACTACAGGTCTAAACGCAAACATGCACTCTTGAGCGTTGAGAAATTTCAAATGCTTGTGCAGTGGTGCATCTACAGTCTTGATAATTTCACTTAATGCCCGAAGGCGATCGCTCACCCCTTCCTGTGCGCTTTCAGAGCGCACGCTCTCTTTCGGGTTGATCAAAAAGTGACATCTGTATGAGGCACCCATGAATTTGGCGAAACACCAGAAGGCCTCAGACTCGTTGCTAATGTCTCGAACGAAATGTGCGGCTAAATCATTCATTCCTTGCGTGTAGCCGATAGCCGGATCTAAGATTGCGTAAGATTCAAGCACTCTGATGAGACGATTTCTCTGCTCAATGCGCCAATCAATGCGTGTTGACTCGTCCTCGCTGCTTAAAATACCACTCTCCCAGTCGCGCGCAAATGTACCATAGCTAAGCATCGTCCTCGGCGCATCCGCTGCGATGATTCTAGAAGCCTCTGTGAACGATGCGAGGTCACTGGGTAGGTTTGCTACGGATCCTTGCACCGGTTTAGACAAGAGCTCAACCAGCTCGCTACATCGTCGTCGGTAAGTTTCGTACAACTCGCGCCTAGTACGCTTTCCTTGCTCGAATTCAACGCTCGTTGATGACGGATCTCTAAGACCGAGCAACACGCTCCAGACTTCGGCGCGCAAGGAGCTCGGTATACCACCAGCAATCACTTCTTTACGGACGGCAGTTAGAGACTTGACTCTACCGTCGTCGTCCACGGCGTCGTACCACGTTCCGTGCGACAGCTTTTTCTGTTTCGGCGTCGCATAGTACGTAGAATAAAACGATGCAGACGCGAGCGCGAGGCCGACGCTGGTTCCGGCGAGCGCGAATGCGAGCGCAGCCGTCTTAACCGCTCGAGAATCGCTGCCAGACATCGTAAGTCCGAATTGACCACAGTCGCGACCCGTACGAAGGACGCGTCGAGCGCTCGACCGGTGAAGACCGCTCTGCGATGGCGGGTTTTATCGTTTGCGTCGCGCAGACGTCACCTCCGAGACGGAATACTTTTCGACCGTCCGTGCGAGTCGAGGTATGAGGTGGTAAAGTGCCAAGGTTGGACTATTGGGCACTGAGCTCAAGCAAAGTTTACGATACAGAGCTGAGACGAGACGGATGGTTTCAGAGATGACTAGTGATGACAAATACTAATGATATAAGACAATTTTTTCGCATTCTTCCCCTCGGTGCGCTCAACCTGGGCGCTCAACCTATCAGTTGAAGGAGTAGTGCTTACGAATCGCCTTCGTAACCTTCCACGTGCAGCTCATTCCAGCGGGGAAAGTCGCGAGCGTACCAACCTTGAGAGTCACGGGAGGAATGGATGCATCGTCTGGAGTCACGATGGCTTCCCCTTCGATGACGTAGCACGTCTCGCTGGAGCCGTAAGACCACGGGAACTCGCTCGCTTCACACCCCCAAGTTGGCCAGGACTTGGCCTTTGCAACCTCATCGGCGGACGGCTCGGCCTCTACCTGCACCGACGATGCGTGGACCACGACTGCGTGACCGCGAATCGAGAAGTTGCGTCGACTGGCGCGGGGACGCGCCGTCGCGGGGCTCAAACAAGAGGTTTGAAGAGCACTCATTGTGGCTATGTGCGGCGAGATGTGTGGTGAGTTGCGCTTTCTTTGCTACTGCTAACTCGTTGGAATACAATGGCACAGCTATCTATTCGGTATCTAACGGGCACGAGAGGACCTGACCTTCGACACGAATACCACCTCGTTCGGGAATCACGGTGCCGAAACGCTCAGCAAAGACTGGTGGAAGTTCCATTGCCGTGTCTTTGGGAGGACAGACCCATAATCGAACAAGGTGACGCGGATTACCGCCTTCATTTCTAAATGCTGAACGCGCGTGGAGTGTCGTGTGGTTATGCAACCATTGAATGTCACCTGGTTCGAGCGTCATGTCGAGCCGAAGATCGTCTGAACAGGCGAGCGCGTCCAAGTCATCCAAAGCTTTCACTTGCTCGGCGGTCAAAGGCGCGACGCCATCCATGGTGAGTGCCGAGTGAATAAAAGATCGATCGTAAATCGCACAGAGTCTTCCCTTGTATCGATGAAAGATCGGAATTTTGTACGTCGCCTGCTTACCGGGAGGGATTTCGCCTTTGCGTGAAACCTCAAACTCTCTTTCAAGGACTCTGGCGCTTGACGGATGACGCTTGACGAGCTCGTTCCAAATCGCCACGCTACTGGTCACTTGGGAATGTCCCCCTTCTGTCGCTTGACTAAGGCACAGCAAACCCACAATGTCTGCTGAGTCTGTATGATACGGTTGTGCCGCACTCGTCGTGTATAATCTCGTCAATGGATCGTTCGGATCGCCCCCGAGGTCCTTTACGTGGCCGACTATGTGACCGAGCTTGTTTTGCGGCACAGACGTTCCCATGTATCGCCCCATCGCGTGAAACGCCGCACAAGCCTCCCAGCGCGTGAAATGATGCACTGGAAACCCTCTCATGAGCGCGAAGCCTCTACCATTGAGCAACTCTTCGCCCATTGCGACTATTTTCTCGCCAAGTTTGGGTAGCTTGAAGTTGTCTGGGCCCAACTCGACGATGTCGGTGAGACCTCGCGACTTGCACGTCGCGAGCGCGTCATCAATCTCGGCTATGTCCTCGTCTGAGAGGATGAGAGTCCACTCGGACGACTTTTGGAGCATGTCCGGGCCGTACCAGGCTCCAGAGAAGGTTTCGAGTGAGCCGGTTGGTTCCACAGCGCTTACGCGTTTCGCTTTGCGCGCGCGAACGTCGCTCTTTCTCCACGAGAGAGCCACGGAAGACGCGCACGCGTGGGCGTGGGATAGAGCTCGCATGAGGCTCGCTCGCTAACGCGCGAAAACTCAGACACGCGGGGCGGAGACTGTGGAAAGCTCCTAAAAAAGCACGATTCTGAAAGCTCTAGTCTGAGAAGCGCCACGCGCCGAGTCGATCGAGGATTATAGCGCAACAAAGGACGAGACGTGAGCTTTACGGAACAAATAAACATTTGTCATTGCACTAATCTTTCCACTCACTACGCGGTTCTCCCATGATTCATAAGCCCTCTCACAGTTCTAAACTGCCGAGGCGCAAACAATCACGCCAAACACACCTAAAAGTCGACACAACTTACGCCTCTTCCTTCACAGCAGCGGTCGTGTAGATGTGCTGGTTGGAGTGGAGGACGAGCGGCTTGATCATACCCTTAGCCAAGAGAATGGCAATACCCTTGCGGGCGAGGGAGCAAGTGATGCGAAGGCGGTCGCACAAAATGGACACGGTGATCATCTTGTACTTCGGGACTTCGGCGAGGAGCTTGTCGTACGTGGACTGCGAGTTTGCGACAAAAAAAGCATCGTCAGTATCGCGCATCAGATTGGTTATCACTATCGAACGTCTCTCGCGACGCTCAGATCCCCTTTAAACGTCGTTGACACGTCCCAGAGCGCTTCGCGCGCGCTCCACGCCATGCCCTCAACTCTAGGGCTTGGACCACTCAGCCCGAGCGCATCCCTCCCGCGTGTACGCGACGCCGCGACGAGTTCTTCGATCGATACGCACCTGTTCGAAAAGCACTTGGTTGTTCGCCTTCTCCTTCATCTTCCCCTTGGACCATTTCTGCGCGTGATCGACAGCGAAAGGGTCGCGTTCGTTCGTCAGTCTCCCGATTTCGAGCACGCCGACCGCGAGGATGCCAACCACGCTCTTCGCCACCGTTCGATTTCCCCGAGCGACGAGATTGTGGGTTACACGCGCGTCGCAAACGAAACGGAATCTTCCGAATCGCATCCGAGCGCTCTCTCCGTCCCTCGTCCTCGTCCACCGTCGTCATCCTCCCGCGAGAGGATCGGCCGAGAGGTTCGCAAGCCCCAACCAAGCCCCGGATCCCGGGGCGTCGTCTTCGCGTCGTCGCGCACGCACCTTGGCCTTCTTCTTACCACCGGCCATGGCCTTGGCGGCCTTGGCGGCCTTGGACTCGGGAGCTTTAGGCGGCATCTTTTCTCTTTCTCTGCTGGTCTCGAACTCGGCGAACGCGCGCTCGGAAAAGGCGGACCCGGGCGCATCGACAGAGGTCGAGACGCGAGCGACGCGAGGTCCTCACCTCGATGGGGTCTCGTTTTTTATCTACCCTCTCGATTGACGATTCGTTACCCCATCGATTATCCTGTTCTGTAAGTGTGATTAAAACTCGGACACGTGTTTTGTACTTTACTCTTTCAAACTATAGATACTGTCTGTTTCCATGAAAACACGAGTGACCGTTTGAGTTTGAACGCAACGAACGCGAACGTGGGCACCTCGCTCGACGCAGTCGACACTTCGAGCGACCGCACTCGACGCCGCGCTCGACGCGAA
>Ga0255778_10003512_pt1 | contig 13113 bp, 15 predicted proteins | sample 071ome_31_FD_179976 | JGI IMG/M metagenome (GOLD analysis project Ga0255778, IMG submission 179976) | Coastal salt marsh microbial communities from the Groves Creek Marsh, Skidaway Island, Georgia - 071405CT metaG (version 2) | ecosystem: Environmental > Aquatic > Marine > Intertidal zone >...
AACCTATTATGTCAGTTCTTGAGGCATATGGACAAACCCTCAAACCACAGGAAGAGGCAAAAGCAGTATTCGGAAACGATGTTAATACGGAACCCAACATAGAAATTGTTGGCGATAAATAATAATAAAGTGACAGTACGGCAGTGAAGACGTTCCAAACACTCAGGTTAACCCTGATGTATCACGACAAATTGAATATCAAGTTTTGGGATGGTGGTTCTCTACGACCAGAGGTACGAGAGAAACTTATGCAGATTGGAATGAAGTGGGCAGAGTTTGCTAAAATTCCATCTGCTGCAGTTAAAGATGTGATTCTGGTTGGCGGTAACGCTAACTATAATTACACAAGATTCTCCGACCTAGATCTTCATTTGGTTATTGATAAGAGTCAGATTGCTGACTGTCCAGAACTCTTAGATGATTATCTGAGAGATAAAAAGAAATTGTGGGCACTCGTTCACGACATTAAAATCTATTCTCATCCTGTCGAGTTATATGCTCAAGATGAGAATGACCCCTTGCCTGCCAACCAGGGTGTATACTCACTCACCCAAGACAAATGGTTGATGGCACCAAACAAAGTTAAGGTTGACCTTGCAGACCCCTTGCTTCTTCGCAAGGTTCGTGATATGATGGCAAAGATTGACGACCTCATCGAGAGCGAAGCAGATGATGCTGATGTTCTTAGAAAACTTCAGAACAAAATTCGTGACATGAGAGCGTCTGCCATCCAGCAAGGTGGAGAGTTTGCACTTGAGAACCTAGTGTTCAAAGAGTTACGCAATCGTGGATACCTTGACAAACTTTCAAACCACATTAGACATTTAGAAGACACAAAACTATCGCTATGACTGTTAAAGTTATTTTGATGAAATCTGGTGAAGATGTAATCTCTGACGCCAAAGAAATTCTCAACAAAAATGAAGATGGGATCATTGCATATCATCTTTCCCATCCATATGTAATGCAACTGACTACTACTGAATCTGATGAGATTGTGGTAGAAGGTGAAGAATCAGGACCTAGGACTAAGTTCCAAGTTGCATATACCCATTGGGCACCATTGTCTAAACAAAGGGAGTTTATCATCCCTGCAGATTGGGTTGTGACTATTTACGATCCTCACGACAATATCCTTAGGGACTATTGTGCAAAACATGAAATCAAAACTGAGGAGGAAACTGATGGAAACGAAACTGATTCTGCTTCGTAATGGTACGTATCTAATTTCTCAGATTTCTGAGATGGAGATGGAACCATCTTGTTTCCTGGCAGACCCCATGGAAATTGTAGATGGTGAACTCAGGACATTCCCCCGCTACTCCAAGCAAAGGAATGTCTTGCTTTATTCGGAATCTCTTGCTACACTAGCAACACCCGACCCTGAGATTCTCTCCGAGTACCAAGCGATTCTACCCCCTGATGATGAAGTTCTACAGTAATGTTTTTTTGACTGGAGATAAGATTCTCTATGTTGGATACGAAGATGGTCAACGTGTCCAGTATGAGCAGAATTTTTCTCCAGTTCTTTTTGCTCAGTGCAACAAGAAAACTGAGTACAAAACTCTTGAAGGTAACTATGCTCAAAAACTAGAATTCAATTCCGTCAAGGATGCTAGAGAATTTATTGATGAGTATAAGCAGGTAGAGAATTTTAAAATCTACGGTAACGATAGATTTCTCTACCAGTTTATTAGTACAGAGTTTCCTGAAGAACGAATTGAGTATGATACAACCCAACTTAAAATCTATACGATTGATATTGAGACCTCCTCTGAAAACGGTTTCCCCAATGTTGGAGAAACTGCAGAGGAGATTCTTTGTCTTACGATCAAGGATTTTACCAGTAAAAAACTAATTGTTTGGGGAACCCGTGAGTATGAAAACTCTCGGAGTGATGTTGAGTATCGTGTCTTCTGGAAAGAAGAAGAGATGCTCAAAGATTTTCTTGCATGGTGGGCAAAGAATACTCCAGATATTTTAACTGGTTGGAACGTTAAGTTGTTTGACGTTCCTTATATTTGCCGTAGAATTGATCGTATACTTTCTTCTAAGTATATGAAGTCACTTTCTCCCTGGAATAAAGTGTATGAAAAAGAAGTCGAAATTAAAGGACGTAATCAGTTTGTATATGATATCATTGGGGTTAGTGTTCTTGACTATCTTGATCTTTATCAAAAGTTTACTTACACTAACCAAGAATCATATCGACTTGACCATATTGCCAGCGTTGAACTGGGTCAGCAGAAACTAGATCACTCTGAGTTTGAAACCTTCAAGGACTTCTATACTCAGAATTGGCAGAAGTTTGTTACTTACAACATCCATGACGTGGAACTTGTTGACCGTTTGGAAGACAAGATGAAACTAATTGATCTTGCTGTTAATCTTGCATATGATGCAAAGGTTAACTTTGAAGATGTGTACTATCAAGTACGCATGTGGGATAGTATCATATATAACTATCTTACACCAAAAGGTATTGTTGTCCCCCCTAATGAAAGAAATGACAAAGATGCGAAATATGCTGGTGCTTATGTTAAAGAACCTGTTCCAGGTCTTTACGAATGGGTGGTTAGTTTTGACCTCAACTCCCTATACCCTCACCTCATTATGCAGTACAACATCTCGCCAGAAACGTTACTTTCAACGAGACATCCATCAGCAACAGTAGATCGAATTCTGCAACAGAAGGTTACTATTGACGGTGAGTATTGTGTGTGTGCAAATGGAGCACAGTACAAGAAAGATGTCCGTGGATTCCTTCCTGAATTGATGGAGAAGATCTACAATGAACGTAAGATCTATAAAAAGAAGATGCTCCAAGCAAAGCAGGAGAATGAGAAGAATCCTAGTCCACAACTAATTAAGGATATTTCAAAATACAATAATATCCAGATGGCACGTAAGATTCAACTTAACAGTGCTTATGGTGCTATTGGGAATCAGTATTTCAGGTATTACAAGCTTGCCAACGCAGAGGCGATCACACTTTCTGGTCAGGTTTCTATCCGCTGGATTGAGGATAAGATGAACGGTTACCTAAATAACCTATTGCAAACGGAGGAAGTCGATTATGTCATCGCTAGCGATACCGACTCAATCTATCTTAATCTTGGACCTCTTGTTACTAAATTCTTTAGTAATCGGTCTGGCGATAAAGCAGCAATTGTTTCCATACTTGATAAGATCTGTCAAGAGAAACTGGAACCATTCATCGAATCCTCTTATCAGGAACTTGCGAATTACGTTTCGGCATTTGAACAAAAGATGCAAATGAAACGTGAGAACATTGCTGACAAAGGTATCTGGACTGCAAAGAAACGATACATTCTTAATGTATGGGATAGTGAGGGTGTTCGCTATGCAGAACCAAAACTTAAGATGATGGGTATTGAGGCAGTTAAATCTTCTACACCTGCACCATGCAGAACTAAGATTAAAGAGGCACTCAATATTATTATGACTCAAACTGAAGAAGATGTCATAAAATTTATTGATAACTTTAAAGACGAATTCTTTAAGATGCCTCCAGAGGACATTGCATTTCCTCGTAGCGTGAATGGGTTGACAAAATGGTCTGATCCTGTTACGCTGTATAGGAAAAGTTGTCCCATCCATGTGAGAGGAGCACTCCTTTACAATTTTCAATTGAAGAAACGCAAACTTACTTATAAGTATCCTTTAATTCAAGAAGGTGAAAAGATTAAGTTTTGCTATTTACAAAAACCAAATACTGTTGGGGAGAATGTTATTTCATTCATTTCTAATTTCCCAACAGAGATCGATATTCAAAAGAATATTGATTATAAATTGCAGTTTCAAAAATCATTCCTAGATCCACTCAAGATTATTCTTGATGCTATTGGATGGAAAACAGAAAAAGAAGTTAACCTGGAGTTTCTATTCGTATGAGTATCTTTGATACACTTGCCAAAGAGGCAAAAAATGACTATGCCAAACTTGTTTCTGATGGTATTATTACTGGTGACGAACAAGGGTTTATCGGCACTGGGTCTTACATTCTCAATGCAATGTTGAGTGGGAGTGTCAATGGTGGCATTCCTGACAATCGTGTGACTGCAATTGCTGGTGAACAAGCAACTGGTAAAACATTTTATGCAATCGCTATCGCTAAAACGTTTCTTGATACTAATCCTGATGGTGCAGTTTTCTACTTTGATAGTGAAGCAGCTGCTACAGCAGACCTATTCAAGAACCGTGGACTTGACGCCGATCGAGTATGGCATTTCCCAGTAGATACTATTGAAGAGTTTCGTACTCAAATCATTCGTATCCTGGATAATCTTCTCAAGACAAAGGAAGAAGATCGTAAACCTCTGCTAATTGTTCTTGATTCTCTTGGTATGCTTGCATCATCTAAAGAACTTACAGATGCTTTGGATGACAAGCAAGTTCGTGACATGACTAAATCTCAAGTTCTCAAATCGGTGTTCCGAATCATTACCAGCAAACTGGGTAAACTCAAGATTCCTATGATTGTCACTAACCATACATACAAAACTATGAACATGTATGGAGAGCAATCTGATATGGGTGGTGGTAGTGGTCTTAAGTATGCTGCATCTACTATCATGTATCTGTCTAAGTCAAAAGAAAAAGATGGTACTGATGTTGTAGGTAACATCATCAAAGTCAAAGCAAACAAATCTCGTTTTACTAAAGAGAATTCGCAAGTTGCAACCCGACTCTTCTTTGACTCACGTGGACTGGACAAGTATTACGGACTATTGGAACTGGGTGAGAAGTACGGAGTATTCACTAGGAAGGGCAATCGTGTCGTTATTGGTGAATCCTCTGTTTATCCTTCTGTTATTCTTGCCGATCCCGAGAAGTACTTCACAGAAGAAGTAATGGAAAAACTTGACTGGGCAGCATCACAGGAATTTAAGTATGGAACTGAAACGAATTGATGATTACATTAAGGTTTACGACAACGTAATACCTAGTGCCATATGTCAGGAAGTAATTAGACATTATAAAAACTCTGATGCTGAGTTTGTAAATAATGATCTTAGACCTAAATTTCATCACTTGACATTGGCACCAGACATGTCTAAAGATCTTTTGGAGATGGTTAGACCGTATCTGATAATGTATTCCAACAGCACTGGGTTGACAGAATGGATACCTAAGCAGTATGCTGTTGAGGACTTTAGAGTAAAGAGGTACAGGAAAGGAACAGATGATCAGTTTGCTCCCCATGTTGATGTAGGAGACCATGCAAGTGCTAGACGCTTCTTAGCATTCTTTCTGTATTTGAATACAGTTGAACAAGGTGGAGAAACTGAGTTTGTTAGTATCAACAAACGAGTAAAACCAAAGCAGGGTCGCCTGCTAATCTTTCCACCACTATGGACTTTTCCACACCAAGGAAAACCTGTAGTGAGTGGTGACAAATACATTCTAGGTTCGTATTTACATTACACATGAATTCACTTGAGTTTACAATCATCAAGAACTTGGTTACTAATGACGAGTATCGTCGCCAAGTATATCCATATTTAAAGAAGGAATACTTTGAGAGTGACCATAACTCTTTGTTGTTTACTCTAGTATCAGAGTTCATCTCTACATATGAGAAGTGCCCAACTAAGGAATCTCTTGAAGTAGACCTTCAGAATAAAAAGAACATTAGTGAAGAGTCCTTTACAAATGTTAGTACACTCATACGTCAGTTAGAATCTGATGACTGTGATTATAAATGGTTATTAGATTCGACAGAAGAGTGGTGTCGTAATCGTGCAATCTATCTCTCCTTGTTAGAGAGTATCAAGATTGCAGATGGTAACGACAAAGAGAAAGATATGGGTGCTATTCCATCTATTCTTTCTGATGCTATCTCTGTTTCTTTTGACAATAAGATTGGTCATGATTATCTTGATGATTATCAAGAACGATTTGATTTCTACAACCGAGTAGAAACTAAGATTCCTTTTGACCTGACAATGTTCAATAAGATTACTAAAGGTGGTCTTACTAATAAGTCATTGAACGTCGCACTGGCAGGTACAGGTGTGGGTAAGTCCTTATTCATGTGTCACGTTGCAGCAGCATCTTTACTACAGGGTAAGAATGTTTTATACATCACCTGTGAAATGTCAGAAGAAAAGATTGCAGAACGTATTGACGCTAATTTGTTGAACGTACCCATTCAAGACATTGCTAAACTTCCCCAGCAATTGTATGAGGGTAAGGTTACTAACCTGATGAAGAAGACAAATGGGAAACTTATCATTAAAGAGTATCCTACTGCATCTGCCCACGTGGGACATTTTAGGTCTCTTCTTAACGATTTGTCTCTTAAGAGGAGTTTTAGACCCGATATTATCTTTGTGGATTACCTTAATATCTGTACTTCACAAAGATTCAAGGCAAGTTTTGTTAACTCGTACACCTTGGTTAAGGGCATTGCAGAAGAACTTCGTGGTCTTGCTGTTGAGCAAGGTGTGCCAATCGTCACTGCTACTCAAACCACTCGCAGCGGTTATGGCAGCACTGATGTTGACCTTACTGATACTTCTGAGTCCTTTGGTCTCCCTGCTACTGCTGACCTTATGTTTGCCCTTATTAGCACTGAAGAGTCGGAGCAGTTGGGGCAGATACTTGTAAAACAATTGAAGAATCGATACAACGATCTCACGGTTAATAAAAGGTTCGCCGTGGGTATTGACAGATCCAAGATGAGGTTGTATGATTGTGAGCAATCCGCTCAAGACAACTTTCTCGATAGCGGATCAGAACCTGAACAAACCACCAACACAGAAAAATTCGGAGGATTTACATTTTGACCAAGCACATTGAATTTAATCGTTATGAAGAATTCGTTTCGGCAGTTACTTCTGACTGTTCAACGAACTTTGTTGACTTCGCTGATCGTATTGGCGAGTTGGATCGTGAGGGTGCCAATATTGAGCGTCTCCTTACTGCTGGTGTTGGGATTAATGCTGAAGGTGGTGAGTTCCTTGAGATCATTAAGAAGATGGTCTTCCAGGGTAAACCTTGGAACGCAGATAATCGAGAGCATCTTATTATTGAGTTGGGTGACATTATGTGGTACGTAGCACAAGCAACCATGGCATTGGGTGTCTCGTTTGATGATGTGATTGCTACCAATGTTAAGAAACTTGAGAAGCGTTATCCTGAGGGAGCGTTTGATATTTACTTCTCTGAGAACCGTAAGGCAGGCGATCGGTAATACTTTAATAAATACTTGCAAAAACCCATGCGAGTATTAAAGCAAGGAACTGTAAGTGATAGTAATGAGAATGCCGCTTACAGTTACTTCTCTAGAAACAAAGATAGATTTAAAGATATCGTATTAGTTTCTACAAATAAAGAAGTAAGATTAAGTGGCGTTCAAGATATTATGTTTGTTGGTGGTGAAACTGGCACTGGGTCAGGAGCAAAACCTAAAACTGATATTAGAATTATTCATTCTGATGGAACTTATAATATTTCTTTAAAGAAGAGAAGTTTTGGTGCTTGGGAATCTGCTGATTCCCTTGCTGGCGATCGAGTGTCTGAAAAGATTCTTGGTTATTTAATGGACAACCTTAACGGCACTGCACCTAGTAGTAGACCTTTTGATGTAATTGCATACATTGATGGTGGCAGAGCAAAGTATAAAATTGTTAGAAGGGGAACTGATGTAACAGTTAAGTTGGCATACAGATGCAGTAGATCTGATGCTTCTACCGTTATTTTTGGAAGTGATATACTAGGTCAAGGTGCTGTAGTTAGTGCTGAATTTCCAGGAGCATGTACTTTAGATTTAAAAAATGAAATTATTAGAATTAGATGTTCAAGCATTATAACTTCTATGTCAGAAGTTCCTAATAGTGTATATCCTTACTTTTCTGTTAAATCATCCTTTTATAGAAAAGTAAGAAACTCTTACAGATTTCCAGGATTGAGAGTTCAAGCAATGCCTAGATCTGAAATCCAAGGTTCTGTAGAGTTTTTACCAGAATTATAAATAAAAATAAAACGTTAATTGATGAAGTTTACTAATTTCAATACGAAAGCAACACAGACCTCGTACAGGCATGGAAATCTGTACGAGGTTGGTTCGTATGTGCAGAATGCAGACGGTACAGTAGGTAAAATCCATCGTCGTGGTCCTAACTATGTGATTGCTGTTACTGAAGAGGGTGACATGTTTAGAGCATGGGTGAGTGACATTAAAGAGTACAAACAATGGAATACTTCAGGTGCTGATCAAACCCATCGTTTGGTTGGAACTGATAAGTTTAGAAAGTTTACTGAGAGAATGGCACCAGGGTCAGATTATGACATGTGGAAAAAACCTGCCGAGGTACACCAGCGTATAAATAAAACTAAACCGATTAAAGAAGAGAAGATGAATACCACTGTAGAATTATCAGCGTGGATGCTTGGGTTGAATGTCTCTGAGCAAAGAGAGATTGCATCCAAAGTAGATAGAATTATTGTAGAGAATACTACAGATGATGACTTGATTGAAGCAATCGACACTCAGTTTGGAACTGAGCGTATGAAAGATCTTGCTGTTCAATATATTGAAATCATCAGCGAAGGTAAGAAGAAAGGTCTTGACGGTAAGGCATGTTGGAAAGGATACAAACTTGCTGGCACCAAGCAGAAGGGTGGTAAAACTGTTGACAATTGTGTCAAAGCAGGTTTTGAAGCAGAGGGTGAAATGATCGAAGAGAAGAAGAAACTCGATCCCGTTGGTAAAGAAGATGGCGATGTAGACAACGATGGTGATAAAGATGCATCTGATTCCTATCTGATGAAGAAACGTGCTACTGTTTCTGCTGCAATCAAAGCAAAGAAAGGAACTAAGAAAGAGTCATTCTCTGATTGGAGAACTGAACTCCTTGAGAAAGATGTTAAGGGTGTAGAAGTTAATCCTGAAATTGATGATGCAACTGATCCTATGTCAGTGTTCGATAAGAACAAGAAACTGAAGGGTGCTAATAACATGAAAGAAGAGTGCGGCACTTGTTCTGAGAAGGAAGATTGTGGTTGTGAGAAGTGTCTCGCTAAGAAGGCAACCAAGGTAAAGCGTGTTAAGTACCAAGATGGAGTCAACGAAGAAGTTGACAAGAAGAAGAAAGAAGATATTGTCAAGGGTATGAAGAAGAATATGGGAGATCTAAAGGCACGTTATGGAGACAAGGCAAAGGAAGTAATGTACGCTACGGCAACTAAAAACGCCAAGAAGTGATATATAAATTGACCCTATTTGGTGAACATCATGACTTCATTTTTACTTTCTCTGGCATACAAAATTGTAGATGCCGCTGTTGCTAAGATCCCTGATGATGCAGAACTCGGTGAGAAACTCATCGACCTGTGTCTTCTGATTGTACGTAAAGCAGTTAAACTGACCAAGACCACTGCAGACGATGAACTGTTTGCAAAGGTTGAGGCAGCAATTAAAACACGCCAAGATGCGTGATAACCTAAGGAGGGGTAACCCTCCTTTTTTTATAAATATTTTATAGCAAAATTAATTTGTATATTACAGGAGTTTAACGATGCCTCTCTGGGGAAAAACAGAAACTGACGAATCAAAACCAAAGTGGTTAGACAATGTAAACAAAGTAGGTCTTGCTGAAGATTGCTTTGCGACAGAGCAGGGATGGGTTCTGCGTCACTACAAGGGTGCTGATAAGAACACTGCACGTTATTGGGATGAAGTCCTGGTAGCAATTGGTGGTCTTGCTGGTGGCACTTCAACAACTGAAGCACTTGGAGAGGCAGACATCACTGCTGTATTCTTTGAGCAAGAAGCACTTGCACAGGGCGATACTGGAACCGTTGTTGTTATCTACAACGAGCAAGTTGATGTTGACACCACTGGTGGTACACCAACCATTAATGTTCTTGGAACTGTAACTGGTACTGTTGCTGCATCTTATGCACGTGGTACTGGATCAAACCGTCTTGAGTTTGACTTTACCGTTCCTTCAACTGCTGAAGATCTTTCTATCTCGGGTACTGACATTGCACTGAATGGTGGTACTATCTTTGATAAGGGTACTTCAGTTGCTTCTGAACTTGCTTATACTACCATTCTTGGAGCAGGTGGATCTGGTGACGATCTGACTCTCACTATTGCATGATAATTTATGAAGTTTACTGAATTGAATGAGGATAATTACCTCTTTTTTGCAATTAAACATTATGATAATCCTCAAGCGGTAACTAAAGAGGATTTTTATGATGACCTCAAACGATTCAAATATTTGAAGAGGTTGCTCAAAACTTACATTAAGACGGGCAACCTCAAACTCCATCTGATATTAAATCATATGATTATCATTTACAATGTATTTGGTGAGGCAGCAACACCTTTGTTGTTCTATAAAATATCAAATGATTATTGGTCCATATTAAAGAGTTTTATGGTTTATCTGAATAGATATCCAATCTGCTCTAGTTTAGAACATATAGAACTTGATAAATACTGTATGGAGCAACTGCAAGAACTATGAAGGTGTTCACATTAAAAATGAATGGTAGGGTATACACTGAAGAAGTGCCTACAATGAGTGCATCTAGTGGTGCAATTGCTGGTCTTCCCCCTGACGAACCCCCTGTTAGGAAGAGGAAGCGTAAATTTAAAACAGATATATTTCAAAGGATTAGAAACGCTCGCTTAAAAGAAGAAACCATGGAAGACCAAAACATTATTTCTGAAGCAGACAACCAGAATACAGAAGTATCTGCTGCTATGCGTATGATTCAAACCAAACGCAAACTTCAGAAGAAGCAAGAACGTGAAAAGCGTGCAACAAACCGCAAGCAAGAAATTCAAGCATTGTCAAAGGCAAAAGCAAAGGATTATCAAAAGAAAGCGGGTGAACGTCAAAAGAATATTGCTAAGGATATTAATAAAGCATCTGCTGATAGGAAGAAAAATGAATCTTTTGATTGGCAGGGTGCATTTACTGAACTCAACGAACAGTTTGCATCACTGACACAAGAGCAGCAGGAAAAGTTCCTGTATACTTGGTTGGAAATGTCAGAAGAGAACCAAGATAAGTTTACTGACATGATTTCTGAGAACTTTGAGAGGGCAACTACGTTCGTAGAGATGCTCTGATGGCATTCGGTCTTGGTAAACTAGCGGTCCTTGAAAGTAAGCTTGACATTTATGAAGACCTAAGTAAAGAAATGCTCGACAAACTTGAGCGAGCAGTTTCTACTATCTCGGACAATAGCAACAAGATTGCTATTGTTCTTGAGCGCCATGAAAACCGTTTAGATGAAGGTGAACGTGTGAATGATGCTATTGTTCAAATGATTAAAGATCATCAGAAGTATGATGACCGTATGTTCAAGACCATTTCTGATAAGATAGAGGCGCTTGAAAAGAAGACCGATAGAAATACAAGGTTTGTTATCGGTGCTACTGCTGTCATCGCCACCATTGTGACAGTGTTACAAGTGGTTCCTCCAATCATCAGGGTATTGACACCTACGACTATCCCTGCTAGTATGAACGAAACGCACTTCGTTCATGCTTCACGTTGATACTAAGTACATCTCGCTTCTTTCTCCTCGACTAGAGAAGTTCAAGAAGTCAGACAACACCTACAATTTCAGATGCCCCTATTGCGGCGATTCGAAGAAGAACAAGAATCGTGCAAGGGGGTATTTCTTTCCTAAGAAAGGATCGTACATCTTTAAGTGCCACAACTGTGGTGTAGGTAGAACCCTGCCTAATTTTCTTAAGGATCACGATAGTTCTTTGTATGATGAGTACGTACTTGAAGCATATCGAGAGGGTGTCACTGGTAAAGGAACTAAGATACCTTTGCCAGAATTTAAGTTTGACAAACCACGTTTTAAAACCAACATATTCTCAGATCTGCATCGTGTGTCAGATCTAAATACAACACACCAAGCAAGGAAGTTCCTTGAACGTCGTAAGTTGCCACCTGATCAATTCTATTTCTGTCCAAAATTCAAGCAGTGGACTAATACACATAAAGAAGTATTCAGGGATACCCGCTACGACGAGTCAAGAATTATCATTCCTCTACGAGACAAAGATGGTGTCTTTGGATACCAAGGAAGATCTATTTTTTCAAACTCTTCCTTGAGGTATATTACAGTTATGCTCGATGACGATAAACCAAAAGTATATGGATTAGATAAAATTAACAGTGAGGATACAGTTTATGTCACCGAAGGACCCTTCGACTCCCATTTCCTTGGGAACGCTATTGCTATGTGCGGTAGCGATGTTGACCTCAGCAGTTTTGATTATCGATTCGTATACGTCTTCGACAATGAACCAAGAAGCAGAGAGATCTGTACCAAGATTGCTAAGACAATCAGAGCAGGATATCCAGTAGTGATTTATCCAAAACAAATTAAAGAAAAAGATTTAAACGACATGATCCTGGCTGGACATGACGTGCAGAGTATGGTAGAATCCAACACCTACCATGGTCTCGAAGCAAACCTTAAGTTTACCCAGTGGAAGCAAGTATGAGTAACGGCATTAAAGTTCAAAAAAGAGATGGTCGTATTGAGAACCTCGACCTAGATAAGATGCACAAGATGGTTGACGCCGCTTGTGAGGGTCTTGCAGGGGTCTCTGCGAGTCAAGTTGAGATCAATAGTGGTCTTCAGTTTTATGATGGGATTACTACTGATGAGATTCAAAAGATCTTGGTAAGATCTGCATCTGACCTTGTAGATTTGGATTGCCCAAACTATCAATTTGTTGCTGCTCGTTTACTGTTGTTTGGACTTCGTAAGCAACTGTTTGATGGGCATTGGGAACATCCAGATTTCTACACACAAATTATTCGTTGCATCGAATGGGGTGTTTATGATGATCAAGTTCTTAACAACTATACAAAAGAAGAACTTGATACTATTGGTCAATGGATTGATCATGATCGTGACTTTATCTTCACCTATGCAGGACTGCAGCAGGTAGTTGATAAGTACCTTGTGCAGGATCGAAGCAACGGTCAAGTATATGAATCACCACAGTTCATGTACATGATGATTGCAGTGACGATTTTTGCTAACTATAGTAAGGACGTTCGACTCTCTTATATTAGGAAGTATTACAATGCCATC
>Ga0255778_10003517_pt1 | contig 13110 bp, 14 predicted proteins | sample 071ome_31_FD_179976 | JGI IMG/M metagenome (GOLD analysis project Ga0255778, IMG submission 179976) | Coastal salt marsh microbial communities from the Groves Creek Marsh, Skidaway Island, Georgia - 071405CT metaG (version 2) | ecosystem: Environmental > Aquatic > Marine > Intertidal zone >...
TATGGTATGGGTATGTTTAGTGGTCCTAGAACACAAACAAGTGCTGCTAATAACATGGCTTTGTATCAGGATTATAATCAGTTTTTACCTGAGGTTACTTTAAGTCAATAACAAGGAATAAGTATGGCTGGATCAATTGCATCTTTATTTGGACCATCTGCTGAAGAGATTGTATATGATCGTCAACAAGCAGAGAAGCTAAGACAACAAGCACAGTTACAACAATCACTAGCTGGTCAAGAGACACAAGCTGGTAGAGATTTCTATCAGTCAGGATATAACTTGACTATGGGTCTAGGCAAAGCTCTTGCTGGTATGTTTGGATACAGTGAGCAGATGACAGACCCACGCATTGCTAAGTCTGTTGCTATGCGTAAAGTGTTTAGTGATTTGTCTGCTGAAGATTTAAATGATCCTAGTAAGATTAGCATGCTGTCAGAAATGGCAGACCAGTACGATCTCCCTGAATTAAAACTATGGACTGCTGATAGAGAACGTAAGCTACTAGAAGAAGAATCAGTAAGATCAGCTAGAGAAGCTAAAGCTGCAGCAGACGCTGCAGAAACATATTCAGGAGCAGGTACTTTTATAAGCCCAGATGGAAGAAGGTTTAACGGTATTAGGAATAGTAGAGGTGTTATATTTGAAGTGCTACAGGATGGTTCACTACTAGCTGCACCACAAAATACAGTTAAAGCACCGTTAGAAGAAAGGGCTGCAGGAACTCCAAGCAATGTACTAGTAGAACAGGCATTAGGATATGTAGAACAACATCCTCAGTTTAAGGAACTTGATCCTGAGAGTAAAAAATTAATAAGTATTGATTTAGCTGGTAAAATTAAAGAAAAAACAAGTAAGGGTATGCCAGCACCAGAAGCTGTAAGAGAAGGACTTATTGAACTTGCTGCATCAGGAAAAGTAAAAGAAAAAGAACTTAGTATTTTTTCTGAATTTATAAATAGCGCAGCTAGTCTTATAGGAATTGACGAACTAGTATCTCCTGATATGTTTTATGATGCTTTAGATTTAACTGAAAATAAACAACAAGAACAACTTACAACACAGCAACAAACAGAACCAGTTAAACAAAAGACTGTTTTAGCTGAAGGAGAAACTGTAGCAATGGACCCTACTACTAATAAAAAATATGTAATAGGTGTAGACGGAAAAGTAAAATCAGAATTTATTGAATAATCAATATGGCAAATAATTTACCAGACGCTAGTGATTTAGTCCCTGTTGATTTAAATTTATCAACAGCTAAGTCAGACACGGACGTATCTGATCTTCCGTCTATTGATCAGTTAGTTCCTATAGAAAAAGCTAGCTGGTTGGAACAAGCTGATGCTAGATTTTCTAGCACAAAATCAGATGTAGAAAGTTTAGGTATTATGCTAGAGGCTTACAAACCTTTAGGTGATTTTACTTTTAGCTTTGATACTGGTTTTGATTACATATCACCAGAAGAAAAATATGGTCCTGAATTTTCTAAGTTGCAAACGTATGACGAACGCAGGCAATTTTTAGTTGACTTTAGAAACAAACAACTAGAAGAAGAATTTAAAGATGTTGCTTTGTCTAATGAAGTGTATGGAGAAGATACATCTGCTGCTATATTAGGTACGTTAGGCGGTGCATTAGCTACACCTACTACTTTATTAGGAGGTAAAGGTCTTACTACCATACCTAGAATTATGGGTGCTGGTGCTTTGTTTGGAGCAGAGTACAGTTTACTAGATCAGTTATCTGAAACTGGTGAAGCAGATGCTAAACAAGTAGGTAAAGATGCTTTGGTTGCTGCTACTGTTTCTCCAATACCTTTGGTTGGTGGTAGGTTAATTAAGAAAACAGCAGGATTAGTAGGTAAAAAGAAAACTGCAAAGCAGTCAGATGTAGAACAAGCTAACGATGTAGTTGATAGACTTGAAGCAGGGTATGCTGATGGTGTAGTAAATAAAGTAGCTCCTGGTCCTAAGCTATATGAACATGCAAAGACAGTAGCTAACTTAACAGACGATGAGATACAAGCTGCAACATCTTTGTCTGGTAGAAAACCAAGAATAGTTTCAGCAGGCACTGCTAAGTTACAAGAGTCTATTATAACAGAAGGAACAGACGCGGTAGCTAGACAAAAATCTCCTGTCATAGATGCTTTTATTTCTTCTACGTCTAGGGTCATAGGTAAGATAGCACCTAAGTTAAAGACTAGGCTTAGAAAGCTAGACATGCAAGAAGGAGTTATGGTAAGGAACAAAATGCAAATTGTTGCTCCTTTCCACGCTGCTGTTAAAAGTATGTCTGGAACTTCTAAACGGTTATTTAAGAGACACGTATATAACGGTGACTTTAAAGCAGCTAGACAATTAATAAGTGCTGCTTCTGCTCAAGGAGGTAAAGCATTTGATGATGTTACTGGCATGTTACGAGGTACTTACGATCAGTTAGCTAAAGCAGATTTTAACATACCTAGAATTGAAAACTTTTTTCATCGTGGTGTAAAAGATTACGACGGGTTGTATAGAAAACTAAGCGGTAAAGATAGAACAGCAGTAGATAAATTAATTGACGCACGACGAAAGAATATTAAGTCAGACCTGTCTGAAGAAGATAAAGCTAACATCATAAACAATTATTTAAGAGGATATAATGTAATTGGTACAGGCGCTGGCTGGACTAAATCTAGAACTGTTAACAGATTAACAGACGACATGCTAGATTTTTATGATGATCCTGTAGAATCATTAGTTAAATACGTAAGAAGCACATCTAGAAATTTAGCAAGACGAGAGTTCTTTAAAACAAAACCATCTATTAATGGTAGTGCTTTAGATACTGAAGGTTCTATAAAAAATATATTGGATGAGCTAGGTGGTAGCGTAAGTAATAAAGATTTAGATACGTTACAAAATGCTTTGAGAGCTAGGTTTATTAATGGTGAGCGAAGTGGTGGTTCTGTAAACGAAACACTTAGACAATTTGGTTACATAACTACACTACCTAATCCTTTGTCTGCATTGACACAGCTTGGTGACTTAGCTTTATCTGTACGTATTAATGGTATGGGTAATACTATTATGGGGTTACTAGGTAAAAAGAATATTACAGTAGATGAACTAGCACTAAATAGAATTGCTGCTGAGTTCACTGATAGCAGTAAGTTGGCTAGAGCTATGAATGTTTTATTTAAAGCATCAGGATTTTCTACTATAGATAAGCTAGGTAAAACTGCTTTTTTAAATGCTTCATTAAAGAAAGCAACTAGACTAGCTAAATCTACAAGAGGAAGAGAAAAGCTAAGAAAGAAATATGGAAACGCTTTTGAAAACTTTGATAGCGTTATGGATGATTTAGCTAAAGGAAATATAACAGAAGATACTAAGTTATATTTGTGGAGTGAGCTAGCTGATATACAACCTATTGGACTATCTGAGTATCCTCAGAAGTATTTAGATGTGCCAAACGGTAGAATATTTTACTCTTTGAAGTCTTATACTTTAAAGCAACTAGACTACATGAGAGATACTATAGTAGACGAGGCTGCTAAGGGTAATGTATTTACTGCATTAAAAAATGCAACTGCTTATGCGTTGCTAATACCTACAGCAAACATGACTGTAGATGTAGCCAAGGATGTTATTCTTCAAAGACCTATAGATTTTGAAGAAGAGCTAGGCGACAGGGTTGTAAACAACGTATGGAAAACATTTGGTGCTTCAAGCTATATAGCAGATAACTTAGGTAAGACTGGTTCTGTTCTTAACGCTGCTGAAAATATATTGTTACCGCCATTAGATTACATAGATCATGTAGGTTCTACAATAATGGCTGCTGTTAGTGAAGATAAAGAGCTAGACCCTAAAGCATTACAAAGCATACCGTTAGTAGGTAGGTTGTTGTATAACTTTATGGGCGGTGGCTTAGAAAAGTACGAAGAAAAACGTAGAGATAAAATATTATCAGGAGAATAAAATGGCACGTAGCTTTAGTGATATATTAAAGTCTTTAGGAGTAGGACAGAAGAGTCCAGAACAACTAGAAAGAGAACAAGACCCTGTTCTTGATAAACAGTTTAAACGTCAGATACCTACTCCTGAAGACTATAGAATCTCTAGAGAGTATAGAGCTAGAAAAGCTAGAGAAAAAGCAGAGGCTGCTAGAAAGGCAGCTATGACTGGAGTAGGTGGTACTCCAGGTTCTGTTGGCCCTCGTCCTGATTATAATCCTAATGTTCAATACATAGATCAACAACCTATTCCTGAAAGACAGATGGGTCAGTGGACTACAGCTACTACTCCTGTTATGCAGGACACGGGTCAAGGAGGATACGGTCAAGGTGGTTTATTCTCTGAAGCAGAGACTCCAATGTACGGACCATTGAGAGATGGTTACGGTATGATGACTCCTCGTGAACAAACTCCAAATACATTTGGAGATTATATGGCTAAACAAGACTACACTCCTCGTCTATCTCCACGAGAAGAAGCAGCTAATGTCTTTGGAGTATCGCCTGAAAATTTTGTAAACCCTGATGATTTTGGAACTAAAAACGAAAGAGAGCTAACTCCTCGTAAATATGTTGACGCATTGAACAGAAGATTCCAAGGAGATAGGACAGTTGATTTACCTCCGTTCTTAGACTCTATGCTATCTGGTTTATTTCCTGAAGGACTAGATCAAGCAACTACAATTCCTGAGTCAAGGACTGCAGGTATATCAGATGCAGAAGCAAATAGAGCTATAGATATAGCAGCAACTTTTGGAGGTGGAGGCACGATACCACAACCAAAGTTTAGAGTAGAAGATGCTCCTGCAATAGACTTTGAGAAACAAGCAGAGAACGCGGAAAAAGCTAAGATAGAATCAGAGCTACGTAGACGTAGAGACCCTGATAGTTTATACTATGGTACTGCTACAGTTACCCCTGAAGAAGTAGAAGCAGAATACTTAAGAAGGAATCCTGAAATAGCAGCTAGAAAATTCCTTGAACAAAAAGGATACACGGATAAAGACATTCCTGATCCATTCGGAGGTACGCAAAACTATATGGACGCATTACCTGAACAGTTTGATTTAACACCACCACCTGCTATTACGTCTGAAGTTAAACAACCTGATGTAAACTACGATGCCTTTGGTCGTGAGATAGAAAGTCCAGAATACTTTGTAAGTAGCTCTGCTAAGTTAGTAGATAAACTATACGACATGTCTGATCCATCTGATAGAGTAGAGATGAGACAACGAGGATATTTATTCTATGGCGATCAAGCTATTGATAAAGCAGAAGAAGTAATGGGTAGGAAGTTATCTGCTATTGAAAAGAATATCGTACGTGACGAAGGCTTCTCTACGGTAGCTTACAAAGATAAGGGCGGTAAAGCTATTGGGGTAGGTCAAACAAAAGAATACTTTACTGAAGATACAAAAGACTTAGGTAAGAAGTTTACCAAGGCGATTAAAGATAAGCAGGATATGTTAAAGAAAAAGTTTGGAGATGCTTATCCAAAGTCTACAGAAAAACAAGCTGCGCTATTAAACTTAGCTTACAGAGGAGATGTGTATCCTAAGTGGACTAAGAAATTTAAAGATGGAAAACTAAAAGAAGCTCAACAAGAGTTCTGGAATAACGACGAATATCGTACTTTGTTACAAGAAGAAGCAAGAACAAAGCGTGAATCTCCTATCTTAAAAAGAATAAGGAGAAACGAAGAACGATTGTTTGGTAGAAGAACAGCAATACCATTTGTTAGAAGGTAGTAAATGGAAAGTTTTATCACGACCTACTGGGAGATACTCTCAGGTCTTGTGATCGTAATCTTCTTAGGTATTACTTGGAAGGCAGAGGTCAGCGCAAGGCTCAGTGTACTAGAGGAGAAAGTACGAGCCTTGTTTGACCTCATCAACGGTAAGAAGTAACTACTTTAAGTTAAGATAGATATCCTCTATCTTTGCTGCCTCCTCCTCTCTGTGTCTCCACTCATCCCACGTCTGAGCAGGTTTCTTGCCTGCTCTTTCCCATTGACAGTAGTGATATAGTTCGTGTACAAGTACGTTATCCTTGAGCATATCAGGACGTACGTACACAACACCTATATCACCTGCTAAAAAGAAAGTAGAATTGGAAGGTGTAATAACTGCTGCATCAGGATAACAATTAAACAGAGCCAAGAAACTAAGTATTGTTTGCAACATTTAAATCTCCTTGTCATATTTCACACACTCCTGCTGTACAAGCCAGAGTCTGTGCTCCTTCTACGTTATCATCATCCTCTATCAGTTCATCCCAATAGATTTCACTAGGCATCTTACGTAAGAGATCCTCGTACTGTTCTTGAGTACACTCTTCGTATGGTGCTTGTTTGTATGTGCCACCATCATGTGGTAAGAATGATACACCACTGATGTCATCAAAGTTATTCCAGCACCACGCTCCTACCTCAACCCACTCGTCCTCTTTAACAGAGATAGTGACTGATGGTTTGTGTTCACACCAGTGCTTCTGGTATGTCATCCATAAATCCAAGTGTTCAATAGCAGTAAGATCATCACGTAGTGTAGCAGAGTCTGGTGCTTTCTTAGGGAAAGAGAACACAGTAGTAGACTCAGGTCTCATCACACAATCTTCTGCAGGAATACCCTGTTGAACCATGAACGTAGTAAGCGGATCTTTCTTGTCACCCCTAACTCTTCTGATGTAATACTTAGAATGTCTAGGATGAATACCACTAGCACTATCAACAAGTTGACTGACAGTGCCAGAAGGCTTAACACAAGTGACGGAAGCAGGACAAGGGATATGCAAGTCAGAGGAAAGCTGTATGCACTCATCAACTGATACCATCTTGAGTCTTTCGAGAAGAGTCTTGAGTTGCTCATTGTTTTCTCCAAGCATCTTGTTGTCTAAGATACCAGTCAACGATACACCTAATAGTCTCTCTTCCTCAGTATTGCGTTGCCATATCTTACGCAAGTACGGGAAGTGTGTCATCGTAGATTGATACGTACCTAGTATTGAAGCCAGTCTTACCTTTCGTTCAAGATCGTAGATACTGTCGCTCTCTCGAACAACAACCTCTGAAAGATTACAGAATTGGTAAGGTCTGAGTATAATTTCAGAACAAGGATTAGTGCCAAACTCCTGATCAGCATCTCTTCTTCCATTCCTAGCTGCTTGTTTGATTGCTGCTTCACGATTAAAAATACCACGTTCACCACTGTGGCTATGATACAAACTAGTCCACTCGTTTAAGAACTGACCAACGTCAGGCTTCTCGTTGTATACCGCAGAGTTGTTAGCCAGTGCACGTTGTGGATTCTCTGTCCACCACTGACCAGTCTTAGCGTGACGCATCTTGTCATCATCTAGATCAGATAGACTAATCATAGCTGACCTACGCACACCACCTACTACTACAACCTCAGCTACTTTGCACATGATGTCGTGGCACTCTAGTGTACTGAGCTTACGTCCTGCTGCACACTTGAACTTACGTACAACAAACTCAAACAGTTCGTTCAATGGTGCTGGTCCACTAGCTCTACCACCAAAGGTCTTGAGTCTAGCACCTGCTGGTCTGATCTTACTGACATCCCACTTAGCTACCTCACCTGAGTACAGCAATGCTATAAGCTGACGCAATGCCTTAGCCCATCCTTCTTTGCTGTCAGATACAACAACAGTTGTGTCACTATCAAACATCTTCTCAGGTACATCAGGCAACTTACTAACGTACTTGTTCTCAACGCTGAACCCTACACCTGTGCCACATAACAAGATGTACATCGCCTCGTCAAATGCTTTAGGATCATCAACAGGTAAATAACTACAGTTGTAACCTGCTGTGTTGTCCCTCTCAAGGGCTTTCCCTGCGGTCATGATGCTACGCATAGAGGGTACTACCTCCATGTTCTTGATAGCCTCACGTAGCTCTGAGTCAACGTTAACAGGTATTGTGTAGTCATGCTTAGACTTGAGGTGGTTGTACATAAAGTCCATGTACCTATCCACTGTCTCGTACCAGTCCTCTCGTCTGCTGTCTTTCTCCAAGAACCTAGAGTACCTAGACTTGGCTATGTACTGCTGATAAAAATCCATCATTGTATTTCCTTTATTAGTATCTCATATCTCTCTTCAATGATATCCTCAAATCTATCAAGGATATCTTCGGATGTTAGGTCAAGCAGTTCAATGACATCAACCTCACTGAACTGCATCAACCTATGTTTAACTTCATCAATCGTTAGTTCCACCATAACGGATCTCTTCTTCATCTTCTTTATACATATCCTCATTAGTCATCACCACTAATGAAGCGTAGCCTGAGATGTCATGCCATGAATCATTAAGGTAGTAGTTACCGTTAAGTATCCTAGCTAGCTTGTTAGCAATCATGTCCATACTTTCTCTCATGTACGGAGGCATGACCAAGTAATTTGGTGACTTTTTTATGACAGCTTTTATGTCCTGACTGATCTGTCCTACTACTTTATAGTGACCGTACTGCTCTTCTCTCTTATCAAGAGTTTCTTTTATGTCCATATTGTTTCCTTAAATAGTTAATTGACACAGGCATCTCATCAAAGCTACCATTGTCTACTTCATTTAACATCCAGATACCAGACCACGAACCATTAGTCTGTGCTGATAGATAGTCCTCGTCGTGCTGATAAAAGATACCAGCAAAGATACCAGTGATACCTTTACCGTCAGCTTTGCGACTGAACGAGATGGCTCTATCTTGTACGTGTCCCATGATACATGACATGTGTTTCTTTTGTAATAGTAAACCTGGGTTTGTTACTGGTCTACCCATTACACCAGATGTAAAGTAATGACTGTATGCAATGCCATTGATGATAGGCACTTCCAGAAAGCCATGCACTTCCCACCCGTACTTCTTAAGATTAAAGTCAGAGTAACCTATCAGTCCTTCTAGTTTCCTATCGGATTCAATAGCTCTCTCTATCCGTTCTTCATGGTTGCCGATAAGAAATATCTTCTTAGGTTTCCACACCTTCTTACGGTTAGCTCTCTGTCTCTTCTGCTCTTCGATGATAGGCTTCATGAATGTATCCATGCCTAAGTTACCAGCTTTGATATCTTCATTGTATGTCCTACCTTCAAACGCTTTCTTACCTACGTCATACACACTGAGGCTAGGCATGTCCCAATGATCTCCTAGATGTACGATCACATCGGGCTTAGTCTTGACAGCGTAGTGTCCTGCCCATTCTAAATGCTCGAATGAGTTGTTAGGTTTGCACTGCGTGTCTGGGATAACTAAGTGTCTCATGTAGTTCTCTCCAGTAGTTGTAAATAATAGACCGCATCTATTACTACCAATGGGTCTGACTTGTTCTGCTTGATAACCAACACAGGTTCTCTACCTTCAGGACAGTTATCCTTAGCTTGAGCATAATAATTATACACAGCTATTGAATCCCTTGACTTACACTCTACTGATATGTTGAGCCTGTCACCTGCTGATTGAGAGAAGAGGATGTCCTCCCCTCCTGCACCCATGCTGGTTGATCTTACATCGTCTTTGGAAAAGGAAAAGAGTTCGAGGATTTGATCTCGGAACCATTGCTGGAGCTTTCTTCCTTTTGCTTTTGCACTTTGGGTTTTGATTTTCTTCTCCTAATGTTTAAGAACTTGTTTAACCTAACCCTCTTCATCTTAGTTATCCAACCTTTTGGTATGTGTAACCTAGAGTTAGACTGGTCAATAGAGTATGCTGCAGCTAGTGTGATTGCTGAACTATCTTCAGCTACTACAAACCCTATACTTAATACAGGATGAATGTCTGTCTTACCTAAAGGTTCCCACCCTGAGTCAGACAGCGCATCCCACCATTCAATGTAGGCTATTTCTGGAAACTCTTTGGTGTCCAAATCTGCCCATGTTTTCTTCTTATCCATAGTAGCTGTGCTCTTTCAGTTAATGTATCAATGTCATCTTCGTATGCTTCTAACACTGCGTCAAACAAGTCCTGCTCATCAACTAAATCTTTAAGTATCTTCTCTGCTTTCTTTGGTCCGATACCTTTAAGACCTTGGATGTTATCAACCCTGTCACCTGTCAGAATCTGAATGTAAAAATTCTTTATTGCTTCTTCTTCAGTAACATAATACAAGTCTTGCTTTACAAAGTTATAGTGCCAACCACGTAGCATGTTCAAGTCTTTGTCAATAGACATGACGCATGTTGTATCTACGGGGGAATCATATACTGCAATACCAATAGCATCGTCTGCCTCCTGCCCTTCAATCAGTTCAAAGCACCACTTATCCAACAAGTATTCTCTAAGGGCATCATAGTGAATAGGTTTACGTGCGTTCTCACGATTGCCCTTGTATTTATTCTCGGTGGATATCTCTGACCTGTAGTTAGAACTCCCCGTGATGTACCCAGAGTAAGTATCAACACCATCAACAGACAATAGCTCATCAATAAAGTGACCCATCCTACTGATAGCAAACTTCTCTTCTTCTGGATCATCAACGGAGAATCCTATGCGATACACAAGGATGTCTCCGTCAATGAGAGCTTTGACATTCTGCATTGACGGAGTATCCATTTAGAGTGCCTCTTCTATGTTGTCATCCAGAGCAGTCTCATCAACAGAGTACGACACGAGGTCAGTAATCACTAGCTTGTTGATACCTGCGGACACACCTGCCTTACCTTTGAACTGGTAAGCGTATGGTTTAATCCACGCTACTCCTTTAGACCCGTTACCTACCTTACCTTCAATGCCTGAACCATCTGACATCTCAGTACGGATAGGATACTTCTTAGACTTGGCGACGATATAGAAACCTTTATCATCTTTCCGTTTCACTTGAATACCTGCGTCCTCTAGTGCAGACACAGCACCATCAGATAGGTTACATAGATCAACCTGATACTTCTCTGACATCTGGTTAGGTGTATCAAGGAAAGCCCACATGATATCGGCTTTTACCTTTATCGGTTTTAAGTCTTGCATTTTACTTCTCCTTAGTGTGTTGCTGCCCAATTAGTACCTATTTTATACTCGCCATTGAGTGGACAGCGTAGCCCTAGTGCGAGTCCTGCATCCCGAATTGCCTGTACACCAAGCTGGCCTACAGATTCGGCATGTTCTTTCTTAGTCTCTATCTGCCACTCATCATGAACATTAGCAACAAACGAGCCTTGCATTATACCACATTTTAGTTTCTCATGCAATAGTATCAATGCTTTTTTCATACAAATACTTCCTGCTGCCTGCAGTAAAGTGTTAAGTGCGGAGTGCTGATGACGTACGTGTAGCTTACGACCATCAAGAGCAGGTAACCAACCACGTTTAGATAACCTACGAACCTTATCCTTCAATGCATGTAGAGCAGGTGTACCATCAAGGAAGCTAGCTATTAAGTTAACTCCTTCAGCTTCACCTCCGCCTACAATAGCACCTACCTTAGCAGGTCCAGCACCATACAGAAAAGCATAGATAAAAGTCTTAGCTTGATCTCTGTTTTGTAGACCAGCAGTAACCATGTTCTTTGTATGGATGTCACCCTCAAGTATCTCACGAGTGTATTCATCGTCACGCATGTAGTGTGCAAGCATACGTAACTCTAGACTAGACGCATCAATACCTACCAGTACATTACCTTCTTCTACTGTCCAACAGCTACGACACTCAACACCATACGGACTACCTACACGTGGTACTTGTGCCATGTTAGGACTGCTGTGTGTCATTCGTCCTGTGACTGCTCCGTTCGTGATGACTTTACCGTGTACCCTGTCGGTGTTATCCGCATAGTCAATCCATTTCTCAACTTGAGCCACCCGTTTCTGTATGAGTAGGTACTCTTCAATAAGTCTAGCTTCAGGTCTTTTAATAGTTGCCAATACTTTCTCATCTACGATCACCGATCCTTTCTCTGTTCGTTCCTTAGGTTGCCAACCAAGAGCCATCAATCGTTCTGCTATTTGCTTGCGTGAACCTGGGTTGAACACTTCTACTTTGTCCTTCAACCTGTTGCCAGTCTTTCTGCTGTACCTACGTGTTACAACAGGTCTGAAAACTTCTTGTAGTTCTTCCTCAATTTGGTGTAGTCTTTTCCTCCAGTCTGCCAGAAGTCCAGTTGCTTTCTTAACATCAAGTTTGAATCCTGCTTCTTCTTGCTCCTTGATAATCGTGGCAACCTGATGCTCAATATCAACTGACTCACCCCAATCCAATAGATCAGTAGCAAGACGCTTATATAATGTCTCAGTGACTGATACATCCTGCTTACAGTAACTGACCATCTCTTCAGTAAGTCCACCATCAAAGTCTTTGAACTCATCCTTGTAGTTTCCCAATCTTAGACCCCAAGACTTGAGCGAGTGACCGCCCTCCCTCTGTGGGTTTTGTAGTCTTGACATGACCAGAGTATCTTTTAGTTGATGCTTGCTTGTGTCTATACCCCATCTCTTTTTTAGAACTGGGGCATCGAAACCTATGATATTGTGACCGATCAGTATGCTTTCTTCTGCCAGATATTCTTGTAACGGTGCTGCCTCTGTCCATAGTTGTACCCCTTGCGTGGTTAGGTTCTTAGTAACAGCACACCATATCTTAGATGCTGTGCTGTCAGTCTCAATGTCAATAACAATCTCTCTCATAAGTCTACGTCCTGTGTGTCATCAATGATTAGCTTGTACTCATACAAACCATTACTGACATACCGTTTCTCCACTGTATACCCACCGAACTTAGCTTTCCTAAAGTCTCTCAGTGCTGAACTAGCACTAGCTTCAGGTGTACCAGACACGTCAGATACTTCTCTAAGAGTCCGCCACTTACCATCCTTCATCAGTTCAAAGATACGGTTCATGCGTCCAGTTAATCTAACGTTGTCTCGCTCGTGGTCGTAGTCCTTACCATCAAACGTCAAGCCATATTGATATCTCATAGTACATTCTCCTCTTCGTCTTTACGTTCAATCATTCTACCAGAATCTAAGTCGTAGAGCAAACGACACGCTGGTCCAGTCAGACCAGAGAATCTATTTTTAAGTACACGCACATGAGTGGTGTGTCTCTCCATCACATCAGGGTCTTGTCCGTTACGCTCCAAGCCAATCACGATGTCG
>Ga0255778_10003518_pt1 | contig 13106 bp, 8 predicted proteins | sample 071ome_31_FD_179976 | JGI IMG/M metagenome (GOLD analysis project Ga0255778, IMG submission 179976) | Coastal salt marsh microbial communities from the Groves Creek Marsh, Skidaway Island, Georgia - 071405CT metaG (version 2) | ecosystem: Environmental > Aquatic > Marine > Intertidal zone > Salt...
CGCACGATCTAGCTCATAGTTTTCGAGATATGTTCTAAAGCCCTGCAAGTATGGATTCTCGTCGACATCAGATCGCTCCTCTTCTCGTCTACGTTTGCGTCGACCGGTGTTGCTGAGGTCTGCACCAAGAAGACGCCGTTTTGAAATGAGCACCTTTTCCAGATCGTTTTTGTAGACTTCAATCTTCTGTATAAATACACTATGGACATTCAACTCATCTCGTTGTCTCTCCACCATGTCATCCTCCATTTTTCTGTATCGTTTCAACACGTCCAGAATTTCTGGTTGGACGGCCACATCAATTCTGTAGTCTCCCGGAACGATGTGTTCAGCAAAGTCATGAGATGCTCGAGTTATTCTCTGACTCGCTGCGTCAATCTGCACCGTTTTAGGAGCGGTGAAGATCACGTATTGTAGCTTCATCAAAACTCCAGTTTCATCCCTCGGTGAAAACGCTGCAGTCATAGCCCGGCGCGTGAGATTGTAGCCGAGCACGACGCAATGTGAGCATATTGTGCTGAAGGGTGCGTCTTGAGCAAGGTTCATCCCTGAAAAGCGCCCTTTTCGGACCAGTTCAGCTGTTCTGGCATAAATTTCCTCAATGCTAGCTCCTTTAGGCATCTTCCGCTCTTGGTTCCCGAAAAATACGATAGGTTGTCCAATAAAGCACACGAATAAAGTTGAGTCTGCATAGTTGCTCCAACCATCAACCATAGATCGGATAGCCCGGACAATATCTCTTATACCTCCGTGAACGTTCACCTTGGGAGATACTGAAACGAATAACATACCTCTCAGCATGATCGGGTTCGTTCTATCGGGATTGATGGGCTCAAGTGTTTTCCCATCGCACGAATTCTGTCGTGCGTAGAAGCGATGCAGCATCGTGGAAACGGCGGATGATTCCTTGAATGCTTCAACGCTCATATTTCCTTCCATGTCCATCGCACAACCTGGTGGAACTACAAAACGCTCAATACCTGTGAAACCACCCTTTGGAAAAACCTTGAAAATGCGTGTAACTTTCGTGTTATCAAATACACCAATTGGGTTCATAATGTATCCACTCAACGTTGCCGAACAAGCGAAAACTTGCGAATGTCTATGCACACGTTCTCGGAATATTTTGGACGCTGAAGCTATGTTCGTCTTGATAACCTTCCGATTTGCAGCGCGAGGATCGTTTCTTGCATCAATGTATGGCGCGTCTTCATCGTCTTCACCCCTCTGTGAAGGCGTAATGAAGTGCTGGTATGAACTCTGATCGTAACGGAGCTCTACATCAACTGAGTTGTGCCCCTTACCTTGAGTGAGTTCATCGCATTCATCCACAAGTGTTACAGTTAGACGACCATCGCGTTTGTTCTCATCGATGAAATCTCCAACTTTTCTCAGATCGCCAACAGTACCTAATGCGGCAACAAAGATGTGACCCATTTGACACTGCGTAAGACCGAACTCTTGAGAAACTTTTGGGGCAAGTGTATGGCGAACGTCATACATTTTTGTGAATCCTGCACGCTGTAGCTTCAGCACGATATCAATGATCGGAGCAACTTTATTCGGCGCACAAAGAATAACAACACGCATGTTGAGAAGAAGAGCAGCGAGCGCGATGGAGTTCAGAGCACCAGTTTTACCTTCACGCTCACGACCTTTCAGCATCGCTTGCTGGCCAGGTTGCCCTGAGTGTTTGAATTCGAACAGCACCTTGGCTATGTCAAAAATCTCTTTACGACGACTACGTCTGCCTTCTTCAGTTTCATCTCCGAATGCGCCGATAAAGTTATCGTATGCAGATGCGTCACTAGGGATGAGCTGATGCGCAGTGGTTTCCCACGTTGCGTAAAGTTCTTCCACTGTCTTCGGTATCGCAGGTTTATCTAATCGAGGTCCTTCCGGTCTCGTGTTCGCTGGCGTCCTTCGATAAGATGCGATAATCTGGACGTCATCATCTCTAATATCGCTATCTTGAACGAGGAAATCTGACATAAGTCGCTGTCCAACGACTTGAGTACGTGGACGACCACGCCGACGTCTCGGAGCAACTCGCGGAACCCGATGCATCCTTGTAATCATAGTCCGTGTTCCTGCGTCAGTATCTCTGCCGCTGCCGACGTCCCAATTTTGACGCATAATATTTGGCTGAGCTTGGGCGATTATTTCAGCCGCATCAAACCCTCTAGCCGACGCCATGCTTTGAAACTGTGCAAAAAGTGCCATCATTTCTTCACGTCTCGAAGTGGGATTGTTTTGCGCGACGCTTGTGTGAAGTACTTGTGACACTTCAGTCTGACCCTGTGTGTCATGTCTCACTGAACGGGATTCTCCAAATATTGGCTCTGCAGGGATAGTTTCTTCCCTATCAATCATATCCGGCTGTGTGTGCGTCACCAGTTCCTGCGTTTCCTGTACGCCCTCCTGCGTTTCCGCGATCAACTCAACCTCTGTAGAGTCATCGTCGCCGACGTAGTAGTCATCGTCCTCCTCGTTATCTCCCCACTCGTAATCAAAATCCTCGAGATCGAAATCAACGTCATCGTCATCATCGGTCGATATATCGATGTCCTCGAGTTCGAAGGACGTGTCTCCATCGTCTTCTTCTTCCCCGAGCGAGTCGTCGGCGTCGAAATATTCAGAGCCTCCCCCGCTCGGAGATCCCGGAGGAGTCTCCGCCACCAAACTCTCTGCCTGCGCGCGTTGGCTATCCACATCACGGCGCGCATCGTTCACATCGCGTTCCCACTCATTTTCTTCCCGCGCCACGTGCACCGTCGTTCCACGCGACGCCGCGGAGAGCGACGCGCGCTCCGCCTCCACTCGCGTTCCGAGATCCAACATGTCTTCATCGTTCAAATCATCATCCCACGCGGCGTCGTTTCCGCCCGTCCCATCGTTCGTCTCCATCGCGATCCGATCGCGCGTTCTCACCGTCGTCGTCCCTCTCCGTCGTCGTCCCTCTCCGTCGTCCCTCTCCGTCGCGCGCGCGCGCGCGTCGTCGTCTCCCGGCCACGTCGCGCGTCCCTATCCGTCGTCGTCGTCGCTCTCCGTCGTCGCTCCGTCGTCGTCCGGTTTCCGGGCACCGCGCGCACCCACGCACAACTCGACCGTCTGTGACTCGTCATTTACCCGAGAATGGATATTTATCGCGCGCGTCGAGGGATCGCGGCAGGTACAAAACTAGGCACCCTATTCCGTAAAATCTAGGCACCTTGTCCCCCTCGGCGTCGCGTCCCGTCCCGTCGCGTCTCGTCTCCACTGCGCGCTCGCTGGACGGCGACGATGCCGACCGACGCCGACGCCGGCGCGGCGACGCCGCCGCGACCGCACCGACCGTCGACGTCGACGCAAACGGCGACGACCCCGTCGACGACGACGACGACGACGCCGTCGCGGCGAACGCCCGCGGGATGGAAACGAACGATGTGCGGGGTCGAGGTGCGATTTCCGTTGCCGACGCCGTACCGGTCACAGATCGCGGTCATGTCCAACGTCGTTCGAGCGGCGACGAAAGGGGCGCACGCGCTGATAGAGAGCCCGACGGGGAGCGGGAAGTCACTCGCGCTGTTGTGCGCCGGGTTGGCGTGGTTGGAGGCGGAGTTGATGGGTGGGGAGGGTGAGGGTGAGGCGGACGCGGACGCGAACGAGGCGGACGCGGAGGACGAGCGGGACGACGCGAGCGAAGAGGCTTCGGATGGATCGGACGGATTGAAAAAGCGGACGAAGAGACGAGGGCGTAAACCGAAACCCAAGGTTTTCTATTGCACGCGAACGCACTCGCAAATAGAGCAGGTGGTGAAAGAGTTGAAAAGGACGTCGTACAGACCGCAATCCGTCGTGTTGGGATCGAGAGAAAATTACTGCGTCAACGCAAAGGTGAAGAGGAGCGGTAACGTCAACGAGGAGTGTCGACGAATGATGGATGAGTCCGGGGAAGGAAAAAGCGGGTGTTATTACGCGGGCCAGAACGCGAGCAAGTTGGCGTCGTTGGCGAAGAGCTCGCCGGTGCCTTTGGATATCGAGGATTTAGTGGACATGGGAAAAAGTAAAAAGGGATGTCCGTACTTTGCGTCGAAAATTTTAGCCGCCGACAGCAACGCCGAGTTGATTTTCGCACCGTACAATTACATCATGGATCCGAGGACGCGCGCGGCGATGGACATTGACATAGAAGGATCTTTGATAATCTTTGACGAGGCGCACAACATTGAAGACGTGGCGCGAGAAGCTGCGGGCGGGGAGGTGGCGTTGGAGGATGTCGCCAACGCGTTGGATAGTCTCGACGAAATGCGCAAGCGGATCACCGCCAACTCTGACGAGTGCGAAATGGTTTTCCAATCCATCAAGGCTCTTTATTCATGGATGTTGAACATTTCAGATCCGTCAAAAGATGAATACAGCCTCGAGCAAGTTCCCCAGACGACGAACGCTTGGAGCGCGATGATTCGAGGAGAAAGGTTGATGCGATCGATAAATTGTGAGCACCTCACACAGGAAAACATCGCGAGCCTCATGCGCGCTCTCTCGACGATTACGAAATACAACCAGGATATCAAAGAGTCAAAGGAGAGATTTCCCGGTGGTGTTTTCGTGACGTGTGAGAAATTACTTCACCCGATCAAGTTCTTGTTGTCCAACGGCGAACATTCGGCTAGAGATTACCGAATCACACTCACCAAGACTATCGAGGGCGAGCGACCAGTGTCGACACAGCGCGCAAAGTCTTCTCTGGATCGGTTACCGAATGAACACATCGTCAAAATTGATTTCCGCGCGCTGAATCCAGCCTTGGCGTTCCGCGAGCTCACCGGAAGACGCGGCGCGAGATCTGTGGTCCTCACTTCCGGTACGCTCTCGCCGCTCAGCTCGTTCGCGAGCGAGCTCGGTGTTGAATTCCCCGTCAGCATGGAAGCGGAACACTGCGTGGATATGGACCGCCAGGTGTGGGGACGCATCGTAGCCATGGGCCCGACCGATAAACCACTCAAGGCGGATTACAAATCGCGAGGAAACCATGTGTTTCAAGACGAGCTCGCCGCCAGCCTGAAAGAGTGGGCGACAGTCACGCCACACGGAATGCTCGTCTTCTTTCCCTCGTACAGCATGATGGAAACAATCACACGTAGATGGAAGGAAACCGGGGCTTGGAAAGCGATTGAATCGCAGACTGGAAAGACGATTTTCCAAGAGCCGGGCAAAATGACGACGAACGGCAAAAAGCCAGTCACTCTCGACAACGTACTGAAAAAGTACTACGCGGCGGTTCGCCAGAGTGTTGCGGCAGCAAAGCATCCCTACGCGCCTGCACCTCCATCAGTCCGTACCCGCGGCGCGATCTTTCTCGCCGTGTGCAGAGGAAAGGTGAGCGAAGGCATCGATTTCGCCGACGCCAACGCGCGCGCCGTCATCTGCGTCGGCATTCCGTATCCAAACACGAAAGATCCGCTCGTCTTGCAAAAGAGAAGCTACAACGACGAGGGACGTAGTCGCGGACTTCTGAGTGGTGCGAGATGGTACGATCAGCAGGCATTTAGAGCGTTGAATCAAGCTGTCGGGCGCTGCCTGCGACATCGTTTTGATCACGGCGCCATCATGCTCGTCGACGAACGCTTCAATCGCCAGAACATTTCTTCACTTCCAAAGTGGTTGCAGCCGGCGATGAGTAAGCCAAAGTCTCATTTCGGTGAACAACTGGAGAGTCTGCGACAGTTTTTTGCGTGCCATGCGGAGAATCCGCCGGGAGAAGACGAACCAGCGAGTAAAGTGAACTCTGTTGAGGTGAAATCAAAGAGAAAGCGCGTCTCCATCGGCGCATCTCCCCGAAAGGTGGTGCGAAGCGTGCCGATTACGAACTTTTTCCAAAAGGTGCCATCGCCAATGAAAGTCGATTACGCCGCTCCCGAGCTGATGGATGACGATTTTGATACCGCCGACTTGGAGCAAATCGCCCAGCGGTACGAAGGAGGCATCGCTGCAAATGTGGAGAATTCTCCTAAAGAACCCAGCGAAGAGATTGCAATCGAGCAAATCATGGATGGCATAGAATGGGAAGACGAAGATGACGAAGAAGAATGGCTCAACCAAGCCATCCAAACGACTCAGAGAGCTCTGTCGCAGGGAAACACTGCGAGCAAACAGGAGAGCACGGGCGGCAAGGATGAGCGCAGCTCGCTTTCGGCAATCAAGCCGTGCGCTCCATTCGTAGAAGGTGTCTGCGCAAAGTGCACAAAAGGTAAAATCGCCCAATTCGGAGCGGATCCCGATCAACGCGTGCAGTTGCGGTCGCGCTATTTAGATTCCTCGCGCCAAGGCGATGAGAGCGATTTCGTCGTCGTTCCGGTTCGCGACAACGTGTGCATGGGCCGCGAAGCGGAAAATGTTGATTTTGATTACGACTTGAACGTCGCCTTCCGTAAAGTGTACAGCTGTGACGACGAGAGTCTCATCGGATTTCGTCCCGTCGCCACGGACGCGTCCAAGCAAAACTGGCTGTCGCACGTATTGATTATAGGATGAGAAACCCGAGAACTCTGGCTAGTTATCGTGATGTAACATGTAAATTTTCTACTGTAGCTAGTAAGGCGCGCTCGCACGCTTCTTCGCCCCTTCTTGTTGCATGCGCAACACCACCGCAAAGTATCGATCGACCATCTGGGTGAGCGCGAACACGCCGCCCAAAGTTGCGAGAGTTTTTGTGAGAAAGTATAACCAACTCTTCGCCTGAACGACAATGTTCACCGTGATGGCGGACAAGTCGTAAATGAAGAACACCTGCGGCATCTGCACCCAGCTTTCGCTCGGGACGTAGTGTTCGGTGACGCTGTACTGATTCGTACGCAACACCGACGTCCACGGTAGGAGACCCAACAACACTCTCGACGTGGAGTACGTCGTCGGCACCACCTTCATAAAGTACTTGTACACGCCGCTCTTCTCTTCTCGTCTTCGCACGCCGTTCAACGGATTGACCGATCCCGGAAAAGATTCACCGAAAGCAAACTGATCCACTCGATGTCTCACATCCACTTCCCACGGATCCTTGAAGACTTCGCGCAACATTCCGTAACTCTCCGGTCCCGTCGATATCCTGAGACTCCCCGCGACGCGCTGCACCCGCACTTTCCCGTGAATCCTACATCCCTCCATATCCATCTTTGCGTGCTTAAGTTCGTTCCCATGATCAGGCCTTCGCTGAAACAACACTAAACCACCGAGATCGACACCACCGGCGCTCTCGTAATCCCCTTTCGATCGTCCCGCCGCGTCCAAACGCGTCTTTATCAACCGTCCTCGCACGTCCACCTCGTGTTTCCCGCTCGCGTCGTACGCATCCACGTACAACACCTGACACGGCGCTCGCGGAAACGTCACGTCTAAATCAACCATCATTCCTTCCGTGCTCACCGTCGCGTCCACGCTCATCGTTTTCGCGTGCGTCGGGGTTAAGAAATCAATCAACTCGGACGCACCCAGCAGCACCATGAGCGCGACACCCACGAGCGAAATGTACGCCCCGGCGTTCGTTCGCGTCGTCAGGTGTTTCGCCGCGGGCGTGTACGCATCCAACCGTCGCACCGTTCGCCACATCGCGCGCGCGCGCGCGTCGTTCACTGACGCACGTCCATCAATCATCTCGAAAGATGATCGATCGAGCGCGTCAGACGTCACACGACGACGGATCGTACGAATGGTTCACGCCGTCGCCGCCCGTTCGACCGTCACGTTCACCGCACTGCGCGCGTTCGGAGGACGCGGTTCGCATCATCGTAACCACCGAAGCCGTTCGTTCGCCGTTCGACGGGCGCGCGCGCACGCGACGAAAGCCATGAGCGGTGACGACGCACAGCGCGTCTTCACCTCTGACGTCCCACCGGATGGGTTCACGCTGGCGAACCAAGTGAACCGATTCGCGGCGGCAAAGGCGGCAAACACGCCGAGGGTGATGGATATCGATAGCGTGTACGACGGGGCGTTTTTGAGAGGCCAACGCGTGCTCGTGACGGGGGCGAACCGAGGGATTGGGTTGGCGTTGTGCAGAGAGTTGACGGATAAAGGGGCGCGCGTGGTGGCTACGTGCCGAAGGACGAGCGAAGAGTTGAACGCGTTGAAACCGGAACAAATCATCGAGGGGGTGGATGTGACGGATACGGCGAGCTGTGAAAAGATGGCGCAAGCGGTGGGTGAACCTCTGGATGTGGTGATTAACAACGCGGGGTACTTTTACGAACCGGTGGAAAAAGTGACGGATGGTTCCATGGCGTTTGACGAAGAGTTGAAGATGATTGACATTTGCGCCGTCGGTCCGCTTCGCGTGTCTTACGCGCTCTACCGCGCCGGGAAGATTCCTAAAGGGTCAAAGATTGCCATGGTGACTTCGCAAGGTGGGTCCGTGACGTGGCGCGAGGTGCAAAATCCGAGCGGCGGCGACTACGGACACCACATGTCCAAGTCGGCGGCAAACATGGGCGCGAAATTGTTGGCGCAAGAGCTCAAGCACGAGGGCGTCATGGTGCAAATCCTTCACCCGGGTTTCAACAAGACGGATATGACGGCCAAGTATGCGAAAATTTGGGAGATTGAAGGCGCCGTCGACGCCTCTGTCGGCGCGAAGCGCGTCATGCACGAGATTGGTTTGATGACTCCCGAGTACAACGGGCTCTTCATCAATTGCGAAGACGGGTTGCAAATTCCGTGGTAAAGAAAGAAGGAAACAAACGCACGAAACTCTACTCCATTCCATCCATTTTAATCACAATAATCATACAGATCTCATATGCCTTTCCTACGGAAAGAGGCAAACAATCACGGTGGAGGAGCGAGACGCGCATCGCCATCCGATTACTAGTACACAAACTAACTCTAATACCCTCGAGGTTGTTCACCCAACCTGTGACAAGGCTGGCCCGACTCGCACGAGGTCGCGCTCGCCTTTTTACACGTCGCGTAACACGGGGCGCTAAACGCCGGATCTTTCGCATCCGGTGCGACGCCAAACGTCATGACGCACGACCCGTCCTCGTGATTGGGCGCCAACGTCGCGTCTACCCCAAACGCCTCTTTAAAAAACCTCTGCGTCGGAACCTTACAAAAGTTTGTACACGACGCCGTGCATCCACACTGTTCCAAGTACCGACACTTTCTCAAACGCACCGACGCCATGACGCCGTCCGATTCTCTCGGGATAATCTCGCACGGACCCACCAACCACGCGAACGCCTCTCGAGTCACCACGGCGTTCATCTCATCCACCCAATTCGACGGTTTGATGAGCTTTTTAAATAAATACCGCACCGGGGCGGGTATGATACTCAGCAACGCATCCGTCACCGCCGTTCGCTGTTCCTCTACGCTTCGTCCTTCGCCCACGCGATCCGCCAACGCGACCAATCGATCGAACCCCGCCGCGTTGCTATCCAAATCGTCGTCTTCGGAATCTTTCGCGTTCACCACCGCCGCGAGTTTGGCGTTAAAGAGTGAAATCGCAAGCCTATCCAGTGGTCCGTCGACGTACGTCGTCGGTCCGCCGTTCACGTCGTCGTACATCGCTCGTGAACCTCGTCCAATGCCAAAGTTGATGCCGATAACTTGACCATCATTTTCGTTTTCGTTTTCGTTCGACGCAGCGCGGGGAACGACGGCGGATCGACGAGTGCGACGACACTTTGTACCAAACGACGACGACGACGACGACGACGACGCGCCGTTGACGGTGGTCTTGGATGTGGTGTGCATGCGTGTCGTTGTGAAGTCCAAAAGCGATGCGAGCGCCCAACACGTTTGACGTACCTACTACAAATCGCTAACCGTTTAGATTACATGACGACGCAACACGAACACGAATCACCCTGATTCGCAAACTCGAGCTCACGAACCGCCCGACGCATGGCGCGATCGTGTTCGTCGGATGCGCTATCCTCGTCCGAATCGTCGTAGCCTCGGACGTAGGCGCCGGCGCCGACGGATGGGAGACGGTTGAACGCGTCGCCGTGCATGGAATCTTCGCTCGCGCTCGGGGTGTACTCGATCGTCGTCTCGAGTGATTGACGTAAACGCGGTTTCGTTTCTCCTCCTTTTCCTGCTCCGTCGTTCGCGATCGAAGACGACGACGCCGGACCGTCTCCGTCCTCGTCTTTGACGTCCAGCTCGACGACCACCTCGCGTCCGCTCGCCGTCACTTCCCTCGTCGAGTTTTCCATATCCGGCCATCGGATCTTCTTCCGCCTCCCTTGACTGAATAATCCCCCACGCGTTTCATCCCGTCGTTTCCCCGTCGTCGTCGTCGTCTCCGTCGTCGTCGTCTTGTTACCCGACGCTTTCGATGTCGGTGCGGACGCGTTCCGACGCACTCTCCCGGCGCGCGCGTTTCGCTCGTTCACGACGGAATTCGCCCGCGCCAGCGCGTCCCTGCTTCGCAACCCCATCCGCGCGTGTATAAGTAAATACCCGTCGTCCTCCGTCGTTCGGCGGCGTCGCGCAGTGCGGGGGACGGCGCGCGATCCAACTGGAAATTCAATCACATTCGTAACGGCTTGCGCGCCCGACCGCACTCACCGACGACGACGACGACGACGATGACGATGACGCGCGTGACGACGATGGCGTCGAACGCGATGCGCGCGATGCGCACGTCGACGATTCGAGCGATGCTTCGGAAACACGGGGCGACGGAAACCGATCTCGACCGCGTCGTGCGCGTCGTGTGGCCGGGGCCGATCATGAAGTGGCCGAGGCCGCACAAGGACGTGACGGAAGGGGAGGTTTTGAGGGGGGAGACGGACGCGGACAGGGCGAAGGAAAAATGGGCGGAGAGGCGTCGGAAGTCTTAGTCTGGTCGTAGGCGTAGGCGTAGCGCGTAGTAGTAGTCTTTGTAGGTTGGCGTGATGATGATTAAATTAATTTCAACAATTTTTATTCGTCGGAATGCGAACTGCGAGAGAAAGTTTTGTACTTTTTGGCCGCCGCCTCTCCCGTCTTTTACAACCACTTCTTCTTCTCGTTCTCGTGGTCTTTAGAGAATGTTTCTCTTTTTGCAAAAGCGGTAGAGCCAGGCGGACATGCCGATGCACGAGGAAAGCAAGAGACTCGTGCACAGGTAAAAAGCGGCGACGCTCGACTCGAGGGTGGACGTCAAGTTCATACCAAAGATGCCGGTGACGACGGCACCGATGGCGGCGGCGAAAGAGGCGATGGAGAGCATTAATTCAATCTTGCTCACCTCGAGACGGCGGGCAGAGAGGGTGACGGAGATGCTCTCGTCTAAATCTCTCGTGTTTTCCAACAACGCCTCGGTGGCGCTGTGCACCGCCTCGGTTTGTTGCACATAGTACTCGAGCAAGTTTTCCACCTCTTCTTGTTCCTCCTCCTTAGCCTCTCCCGTGGCTGCGGACGAGAGCGTCATGCGCTCAATGTCATCCTCGTCATCCAAGGTTTCCAACAGCTCGTCTCGCACCGCAGAGGCGCGGGATTCGAGCTGCACGAGCGCCTGCTTCATAAATCTCAACTCGTCAAACGTCGTCTTTTCGATTCCCGTCTGCAGCTTGCGCTCGAGCGCTCGGTACCTTCGCGTGCAGTGCTCCAATCTATTCTCCAACTGCGCGCACGTTTCTTGCAACGCCGCTTCAACCATGGTGAGCTCGAACGGAAGCACTTCCATGCCCTCGGACGACGAACCCTCGGGCGCCGCGCTCGAGCGCGACGTCCACGACTCGAGAAAGTTGACAGACATCATCGTATCCGGTTCGAGCAACAACGCGTGATCGGCGCAAATGATGATGCGCACCCCGAGATTGACCAGGACGGAATCCTCGCGAACAATCACAGCGGGCGTGTTCGTCGTCTGACCGAGCGTCGGATCGATCCGGCGCAAATCACGAGGGGACAAATCCGTATCTCTCAACAGCTGTCGCCGCGTCATAATTTGCTTGTAAGGCACCCGTTGTCCCTTGGCGTCGATGCGATAGACGGCGTAGGGTTTGCTTAAATAATGACCGGCGTGTCGCTCGTGTCTCGAACTCCCTTCGCGCACTCGCGTCGCGGCGTCCGACCCATCCGCCGCCGTCGTCGTCGCGGACGAATCCCCACCTCCGTTTCGACTCGCGACGCCGTCCAAAGCCCCCCCGGGCGACCCGAGCTTCTTTTCGTCCTCGTACAACCACGCGTTCGACGACGTCGACGACGACGACGACGTCGTCGACGACGACGACGAGCGAGAATCTTCCGAATCACTAACCGCGCGCACCGTCACGCCCACGGACGAAGAAACCCGCGCCGACGACGCCTTCCACGCGTTGCCGCTCGTCTTTCTCATTCGCGTCGCCAACGCCGCGGCGAGCGCCACCCGTCCAACCGACGCCGACGTCGTCCACGCCACCGGTGCCGATCCGCTCGACGCCCCGCTCGAACTCGACCCCATCCCACTCATCGCCCGCGTCCGCGTCCCCGCCCCATCTACCGCCGGTGAACCCTCGGAAGAAGAGTCCCCGAACGCGACCCAGTCTCCGCCGCGTCCCGTCCGCGTCGGTCCGTTTCGTCCGCGTCCGATCGCGTCGCACCGCGGTCCCGTCGGTCGCCCTCGTCCGCGACCGCCCCGAAGACCGCGAGAACGACGTCGCGCGACCGTTCCGCGGTCACCGACGTCCCGGGTCGTCGTCGCCATGGTCATCGTCATCGTCATCGTCGTCGTCACTCAAACCGAACGACTCGAATCGCGCTCTTCGCGATCGATCGATCGTTCGCTCGCCAACGCACCGATCGACGCACCGGTACGAATCACCGAACGCGCTTTACGAATCGAATCGCGCGATCGCTCGTTCCGTCTCCGTCCCGCGGTCGTCGGCGTCGTCGTCCGTCTCTGTCGTCTCTGTCGTCCCGGTCGCCGAATTCGCGCGCGTTCCTTCTCGGTGGGTTCCATAAATGAGAGTCATTTATCTCATTAATTGGATCTCAATACGAACACATGGTACATACTCTGTATGAGTATTAACGAATGTGTCGATCAAGACGTTCTTCTCTTTAGGGTTTAGAAAACACCCGCGTGTGGTGGTACAGCTGCGTTTGAATGAATGAATGTCAAAAATTTGAATGAAATTTGAATGGCGCGACAGAGT
>Ga0255778_10003523_pt1 | contig 13096 bp, 10 predicted proteins | sample 071ome_31_FD_179976 | JGI IMG/M metagenome (GOLD analysis project Ga0255778, IMG submission 179976) | Coastal salt marsh microbial communities from the Groves Creek Marsh, Skidaway Island, Georgia - 071405CT metaG (version 2) | ecosystem: Environmental > Aquatic > Marine > Intertidal zone >...
CTGAACTTCCTGATGGTCAATGACAGCGATGGCTTTAACCGCTGGCAGGCAGGCCAGGATCTTGCCATACAGGTTATGGATGAGCTGCAGGCGCAACGACGCGAGGGTTCAGAACAGCAGGTTCCCGACATACTCATTCAGGCCTGCACCGGCGTACTCCAGGCGCTGAAGAAGGATCCGGCAATGGACCTGGCCATGGTCGCCCATCTGCTTACCTTGCCCGCCGAGGGTTTTCTTATCGAGCGTGCTGGCGTTGCAGATGTCGATGCCATACACGAAGTGCGTGACCGCGTCGCCAATGCCATTGCTGCCGCATTGCAGGCAGAGTTCGCCGAATTGTATGAGCGCCACGCTCAACAGGGCGAATTCGCCGCCGATGCCGCAGCGATGGCGCAGAGAGCCCTACGCAATTGTGCGCTGGCCTACCTGGTCAGGACCGGGTCGGAGGAATGGCTGGACAGGTGTCAGCAGCAATTCCGCAGTGCCAACAACATGACCGACAAGATGGCGGCCTTGCGTGCGCTGGCCTATAGCAAGGCCGAGAAGGGTATAATCTACGCAGAACAGGCGCTGGAAGGATTCTACGAGCAATGGCAGCACGAGGCACTGGTCGTGGATCAATGGTTTATCACCCAGGCGCTTCGGCCTCACGCCGATACCCTGGACAAGGTGAAGCGGCTGTTGTCACACAAGGCCTTTTCTCTGAAAAATCCCAACAAGGTGCGTTCCCTGATCGGTGCCTTCTGTGGCCAGAATCACGTGAATTTCCACAAACTTGACGGCAGTGGTTATGAGTTCCTTGCGGACCGCGCGCTGGAACTGGATGCTCTCAACCCACAAGTCGCCGCGCGCCTGTTGACACCGCTGACCCGCTGGAAGAAATACTGCAGTGAGCGTCAGGCCCTGATGCAGGCCCAGCTGCAGCGTATCAAGTCTGCCGGGGACCTGTCCCGGGATGTATTCGAAGTGGTGGAGAAGAGCACGGTATAGGCTCGCCCGCGAGTATCGCCTTGGATTCCAGGCGGCATGGGCTATAGTTAAGAATAGCCGGTGAAGCACGGCGTGGCGTCTGCCGGCCTCGCTGGCCCGGATATAGCGCAAGCTGGTTTTCCAAGGGAATGGAATCATGGCATACAGTAGTCAGGCAATCGATCTTGGTAGGCAGAACATGTTGACACCAGTCAAGCGCGCCTTGCTAGTGGGCGCCGGATGTCTTTCATTAGCTACGGGGGTGGTCGGGGCGTTCCTGCCATTGCTGCCAGCCGTGCCACTGGTGTTACTGGCCGGGTTCTGCTTCGCCCGTTCTTCGGAGACGCTGCATAGCTGGTTGCTGGCCCATCGTTACTTCGGACCCATCATCGAAAATTTCGCGGCAGGAAAGGGCGTACCCCGGCGCGTGAAGGTGCGTGCGATTACGGTTCTGTGGCTCAGTATGGGTCTGTCGAGCTGGGTAGTCGGTCGACCCCTGTTGATCCTGATGTTGATCGGAATTGGTCTGGCAACCAGCACTTACCTCTGGCGTTTGCCGGAGTACCAGACCACGTCCTGATCCAGGTCTGGCCTGACGGTTTCTCCGTCAGGCTACATCCTGAATACTGGTCAGAGGAATCTGCTTCGCTCTGTCTGCCGCTTCCTGAAAGCGTTGGATCTCGTTGAAATTCAGGTAGCGATAGATGTCTCCCTTCATGGTATCCAGGGACTTCATGTACTCCACGTACTCCTGCATATTGGGTATCTTGCCCAGAGCCGAACTCACTGCCGCCAGTTCTGCCGACGCCAGGAACACGTTTGCGCCCTGACCCAATCGATTGGGGAAGTTGCGGGTAGACGTTGACACTACTGTGGAGTTAGGCGCGACCCGGGCCTGGTTACCCATGCACAATGAGCAGCCTGGCATCTCGGTACGGGCGCCGGCCACGCCGAAGATGTTGTAGATGCCTTCCTCGGTCAGTTGGTGCTCGTCCATCTTGGTAGGTGGTGCTATCCACAGTCGAGTGGGCAAGGGCGGTTCTATCTGCTTCAGAACCTCTGCGGCGGCGCGGAAATTACCGATATTGAGCATGCAGGATCCGATGAATACCTCGTCGATGCCAGTGCCGGCAACCTCGGACAGGGGCTTGATGTCATCCGGATCGTTGGGGCAGGCCAGCAGCGGTTCGGTGATCTCGTTAAGGTCGATCTCGAACACCTTGTGGTACTCGGCATCGGCATCGGGTTCCATCAGTTCCGGGTTCTCCAGCCACTGTTCCATGGCCTGGGCGCGACGCTCAAGGGTGCGGGCGTCCTGGTAACCATTATCGATCATCCAGCGCAGCAAGGTGATATTGGACTTGAAGTACTCGATGATGGGTTCCTTGCCGAGGCGGATGGTACAGCCGCCTGCGGAGCGTTCGGCCGAGGCATCGGAGAGTTCGAAGGCCTGTTCCACTTTCAGATCGGGCAAGCCTTCAATTTCGAGGATGCGGCCAGAGAAGATGTTCTTCTTGCCTTTCTTGGCGACAGTGAGGTCGCCGGATTTGAGGGCCGCATAGGGTATTGCGTTCACCAGGTCTCGCAGGGTAATGCCTGGCTGTAATTCGCCCTTGAAACGCACCAGCACCGACTCTGGCATGTCCAGGGGCATGACACCGGTGGCCGCAGCGAAGGCCACGAGACCGGAGCCTGCAGGGAAGGAGCAGCCGATGGGGAAACGGGTATGGGAATCACCACCGGTGCCCACCGTGTCAGGCAACAGCATACGGTTCAGCCAGGAGTGAATGATGCCGTCACCGGGCCGCAGGGCGACACCGCCGCGGGTATGGATGAAGTCTGGCAGAGTGTGTTGGGTCTCGATATCGACTGGCTTGGGATAGGCCGCAGTGTGACAGAAAGACTGCATCACCAGGTCGGCGGAGAAACCCAGACAGGCCAGGTCCTTGAGTTCGTCCCGGGTCATGGGGCCGGTAGTGTCCTGGCTGCCTACTGTTGTCATGCGGGGCTCGCAATAGCTGCCGGGCCGAACTCCGGCTACGCCGCAGGCCTTGCCGACCATCTTCTGGGCCAGGGTGTAACCCTTGCCCGTGTCAGCCGCCGTCACCGGGGCCCTGAATATGGTCGAGGGTTCCAGACCCAGGCATTCACGGGCGCGCTGGGTTAGCCCACGGCCAATGATCAGGGGGATGCGACCGCCGGCCCTGACTTCATCCAGCAGCACATCGGTCTTGAGTTCAAATTCGGTGACCAGCTCGCCGCCATCGTGGCGGGTGATCTTGCCGTTGTAGACATCGATATCAACAATATCACCGGTATTCAGGCCATCCACATCGCATTCGAAGGGCAGTGCGCCGGCGTCTTCCATGGTATTGAAGAAGATAGGGGCGATCTTGCCACCGATACACACACCGCCAGCTCGCTTGTTGGGGATATAGGGAATATCGTCGCCGGTGTGCCAGAGTACGGAATTGGTTGCCGATTTGCGCGAGGAACCGGTGCCCATCACATCACCAACCAGGGCAACGGGGAAACCTGCTTTCTCGAGCTCCTTGATCTGCTCGCCGGCATTGGTCACACCCTCGCGAGGATTCTTGTACATGGCCTTGGCGTGCAGGGGAATATCCGGACGCGACCAGGCATCCTGGGCCGGCGACAGGTCATCGGTATTGGTCTCGCCGGGCACCTTGAAGATGCTCACGGTGAGCTTCTCGGGAATGGCGGGCTTGCTGGTGAACCATTCGCCTTCAGCCCAGGACTCCATCACTTTTTTGGCGTGGGCATTGCCCGCCTGCATCTTCTCTGCGACGTCGTGGAAGGCGTCGAACATGAGCAGGGTATGGCACAGCTCGTTGCCGGCGGCTGCGGCCAGTTCGGTATCGTCGAGCAGGTCCACCAGGGTGGCGATGTTGTAGCCGCCCAGCATGGTGCCCAGCAGCTTGACCGCCAGCGCCTTGTCGATGAGTGGTGAGCTGGCTTCGCCTTTGGCGATGGCTGACAGAAATCCGGCCTTCACGTAGGCCGCTTCGTCTACTCCGGGTGGTACCCGTGTGGAGATGAGGTCGACCAGGAAGTCTTCCTCGCCGGCGGGTGGGGTCTTGAGTAATTCAATGAGTTCGGCAACTTGCTCGGCATTGAGAGGTTTGGGAACGATGCCTTCCGCGGCGCGTTCCTCTACATGTTTTCTATAGGCTTCTAACACTATTACTTCCTCATGATGGGTGCTGATAAGTGACACGCTCAGGGTAACGAGCAATACGCCCTTGGGCGCTCGCTGTCGTATTCACTTACAGGGTGTCTTGCCAGCAGGCTGACAACTCCAGCTTGCTTACCGCTTCGCTGCCTTGCTGTTGCCTCGATGACTTGTGAGAGCCGCGCGGGGTTCCAGTTCGCCGTCGGTGCCGCATGGTTTCTTCAGGTGGCACAAGAGGCTCACACCCGGACTCAGCCAGTGCTTATCACTTTTACTGGCTCCCAAATCCTGCACAGTGCGGTTGGGGACCTGTCAGAGATAAATCTCATGAGTCGGCGCGGGCCATCGACAGAAGGCGCTAATTAACTGCTGGCAGATGGTTAAAACGCGGACGTATTCTATTGTAAAACCTGCAAAAAATCCAGTTGAGTCGGGCGCGGTACCGGGCCTGCAGCGGCTTGAAACGGGGCCCGGGGCGGCGGGATTTATAATCAGGCACGCCGCTGTCTCCGACAGTTTACAATTGAATGAATCTTGTTAAAGTCTCTGCCCTCTCACCCGAAACTAATCAGTGAGAGCGTTGTTGCTTGCTGCACTTTCCGCCGCTCGCGGAACCGGGCAGGACTCCTCTGGACCGAAATCGACCAGGTATCGTTTGACTTCATGGCTGTGAAATCCAAAACACCCTGCATTGGGATTTGCTCGACGACCTCCTTGGGTGACACCGTGTGTCGTGGTTGCAAGCGCTATGCCTTCGAGGTCATTCAGTGGAACGGCTACGACGATGCGGCGAAGGTGGCGGTGTTGAAACGCGCCGAGAAGCTCATCGTGCAAATCCTGGAGAACAAGTTCCGCATATTCTCTGTGCCGAATCTCAAGCTCGGGCTGGAGCAGCGCAGCGTGCCGTTCAATGAGTCACTCTCTCCTTACTGCTGGTTGCATAATCTGCTAAAGAAAAATCACGGCAAGATTGACGATCTCAAGCACTATGGCGTCTATGCCTTGCCCGAGTATGCCCAGCTGGGTATCGAAGAGTTGTCAGAGTTGATCGAAGAGGAACTGATCCTGCTGTGTGAGGCCCATCTCGACCGTTACCTGACGGATGCGCCACAAATGGGCGGCAGGCTGCAGGAAGAATCAGGCTAGGCTGGCTGCCCCGGCTTCCCGGCTAGAGCGGGAAATGTTGCAGTGACAGCTTTCCGTCCTGCAATTGGGCAAACCAGCCCTGTTTGTCCCAGTCTCCCAACACCATCCGCACAGCCGATTCATGACCGGCGATGGGCTGCTGCAGGGCTATATCGTGGCGGGCAGGGCGGTGGGTGTGCCCGTGAATCAGTTGCGTGTGCTGCGTATCCTGCAGCAGTTGCACCACGGCAGACGGATTCACATCCATGATACCCATCTCCTTGCCGGCGGTAGCTGCCTGACTCTGGGCCCTGGCCTGGCGCGCGAAGTCACGCCGTGCCTTCAGGGGTTGGGCCAGGAATTGGGCCTGCCACTGGGGCTCGCGGACCATCTGGCGAAATTGCTGATAGTCCACATCATCGGTGCACAGGCTGTCGCCGTGCAGCAGCAGATACTCCTCCGCACCGCAGCGCACCGTGAATGGTTCGGCAATGAGGCTGGCGCCACAGAGCGTCGCGTAATCCGTACCGAGCAGGAAGTCGCGATTGCCGTGCATGAGATGGATCTTGCTGCCTGTGCTTGCCAGTTGCGAGAGTGCATCGGCGATCTGCCTGCTCAGCTCCGTGACTTCATCGTCACCGATCCAGACTTCGAACAGGTCGCCGAGAATATAGAGTTCTGTACAATCGCCCTCGATGCGCCGAAGGAACTGCAGGAAGGCCGCCGTGATGTCGGGGCGGGCCTCCTCGAGATGCAGGTCGGAGATGAAGAGCAGGCGTTCGCTCAAGACGCTTCCGCTTCGATCACCTCGACGGACTCAATGACCACGTCATCTACTGGCACGTCCTGATGACCGCCTTTTTTGGTAGTGGCGCAGCCCTTGATCTTGTTTACCACGTCCATGCCATCAACCACCCGGCCGAATACCGCGTAGCCCCAGCCCTGGTGAGATTTATCGCGGTGATCCAGAAATAGGTTGTCGCTGACGTTGATGAAGAACTGCGAGGTGGCGGAGTGTGGATCCGGTGTCCTGGCCATGGCCAGGGTGCCGGTGACATTGGAGAGGCCGTTGTCCGCCTCGTTCTGGATGGATTCGCCATTTTCTTTCTGCTGCATTCCACTCTCGAAGCCGCCACCCTGAATCATGAAGTTGTCGATCACCCGGTGGAATATCGTGCCGTCATAGAATCCTGATTTCGCATACTGCAGAAAGTTTTCGGCGGAGTTGGGTGCTTTGTCGAAGTCCAGTTCGACCTTAATGGCACCGTAATTGGTATTGAGCACGATCATAGTGAGTTCCGGGAGTTAGATTGGGTAGTGATTGCCTGTTGGAGGACGGGCTATAATACGGGTTTTGTTGAATCCTAGAAAGCCCCGGCAGCCCGACCCCTTCGCAGTCTTCAATTCTCAGATGCACTCGCCGAAGCCCAAGCCGCCACTTGTTTTTCGAACCTGAAATAGATTTATGACAGACTCTGATAAAGCCGCCAACGAGCCAGGGGCCACAGCGGCACCGTCGAATTTCATTCGCAATTTAATCGCCCAGGATCTCGAGTCCGGAAAGCATGGTGGCCGCGTGCACACCCGTTTTCCTCCCGAGCCTAATGGCTATCTGCACATTGGTCATGCCAAGTCCATCTGCCTCAACTTCACCGTGGCTGAAGAGAACCAGGGCTTTTGTAACCTGCGGTTCGACGACACCAACCCGGCGAAGGAAAGCCAGGAGTTCGTAGACTCAATAAAGGACAATATTCGCTGGCTCGGATTTCAGTGGCACGGAGAAGTGCGCTTCTCGTCCGATTATTTCGACGAGCTCTACAACTTTGCCGTGCAGCTGATCGAGTTGGGCAAGGCCTATGTCTGCAGCCTGAGCCCGGATCAGGCGCGGGAATACCGCGGCACCCTCACCGAGGCGGGCAAGAACAGCCCGGATCGAGATCGTTCCGTTGCGGAAAATCTGGATCTGTTTTCCCGCATGAAGGCGGGTGAATTCGAGGATGGTGCTTACAGCCTGCGCGCCAAAATCGACATGGCGTCTCCCAATATCAATATGCGGGACCCGGTGCTGTATCGCATACGCCATATCGACCATCACCAGACCGGCAGTGCCTGGTGCATCTATCCCACCTATGACTACACACACTGCATCTCTGATGCCATCGAGGGCATAACACATTCCCTGTGTACTCTTGAGTTTGAAGATCATCGCCCACTGTACAACTGGATACTGGAAAACCTGGATCTTGAGTCTATTCGCAAGGTGAGCGATCTCGCCGCTTCGGACTACGAGTATGTGCTGCCGGAGCAGACCGAGTTCGCCAAGTTGAAACTCAATTATACCGTCATGGGTAAGCGTAACCTGCGCACTATGGTGGAAGATGGCACTGTGGCGGGTTGGGACGATCCACGCATGCCCACCTTATCGGGTCTGCGTCGTCGTGGGTTCACCCCGGCTTCCATTCGCAATTTCTGTGAGAGTGTCGGCGTCAGCCGCAGCGAGAGCGTGGTCGACCTGAGTATGCTGGAATTCGCAATCCGGGATGATCTGGACAAGAATGCCGCCCGCGCCATGTGTGTGCTGAACCCTCTAAAGGTGGTCATCGGCAATGTGGATTCTGAAATGGAACTGGATATGGTCAACCATCCCAAGGAGGAATCCTTCGGGCGACGGAAGGTACCATTCGGCAGGGAAGTGTATATCGATCGCAGTGACTTCGAAGAAGTGCCTCCACCCGGATTCAAGCGCCTGGTTGCCGGCGGCGAAGTGCGGTTGCGTGGCTGCTATGTCATTCGTTGTGATGAGGTGGTGAAGAACGACGCTGGAGAGATCGTGCAACTCAATTGCAGTGCCGACCTCTATACCCTGGGCAAGAGCCCCCAGGGGCGCAAGGTCAAGGGTGTGATTCACTGGGTTTCGGCAACACACGGCGTGCCTGCCACGGTGCGCCTGTATGACCGCCTGTTTAATGTCGAGAAGCCGGAATCGAAAGAAGTGGACGATTACCACGCCGTGCTCAACCCCGATTCACTGCAGGTGATTGAGGGTGCCGTGGTGGAGCCGTCGGTACTGGCTGAGGGCAGTCCGGCTAGTTTCCAGTTCGAGCGAGAAGGCTATTTCTGTAAGGATTGCGTCGAGCACAGCAACGAGAAGCCGGTTTTCAATCGCACCATTACACTGCGTGACTCCTGGCAATCCTGATGAGCAAGTTTCAGCAATCGAAAATCCCGACATGAATATATACAACACATTAAGCCAGAAGAAAGAAGAGTTCACGCCCAAGGTGCCCGGCAAGATAAGCATCTATGTCTGTGGCATTACTGTGTACGACTATTGCCACCTGGGTCATGCCCGCATGCTGGTGTGTTTCGATATGGTTGTGCGCTATCTGCGTTTTCGTGGCTTCGATGTAAACTATATCCGCAACATCACCGATATCGATGACAAGATTCTTAATCGCGCGCAGGAAAATGGCGAACCTTTCACCGATGTCACCGATCGATTCATCAAGGCCATGCACGAGGACGAGGCGGCGCTGTCTATCCTGCGTCCGGACGAAGAACCCCGTGCGACCCACCATATCGATCCCATCGTGAGCATGATCCAGACCCTGGTAGACAAGGACTTTGCCTACCGCGCCGCCAACGGCGATGTGTATTTCGCGGTGACCCAGTTTCCGGATTACGGAAAGCTTTCGAAGAAGAAGTTGGATGAATTACTGGATGGGGCACGCATCGAAGTAGGAGAGCTGAAGAAGGATCCCAGAGATTTTGTGTTATGGAAATCCTCACCCGACGATGGTGTCGGCTGGGATTCACCCTGGGGCTATGGTCGTCCTGGCTGGCATATCGAGTGCTCTGCTATGTCCACCTGTGCACTGGGAAATAACTTTGACATCCACGGTGGTGGCTCAGACCTGTTGTTTCCACATCATGAAAACGAGATAGCCCAATCGGAAGCGGCTACCGGTGAACCCTTTGCCAACCTGTGGATGCATAATGGCCCGCTGCGTATCGACAACGAGAAAATGTCAAAGTCGCTGGGTAATTTCTTCACCGTGCGTGAGGTGCTGAAGAAGCACGACCCGGAGGTGGTACGGCACCTGCTGGTGGCCAGTCATTACCGCAGCCCGATCAATTATTCTGAAGACAGCCTGCAGCTATCCTACAAGGCGCTGGAGCGTTTCTACCTTTGCCTGAAGGATCTCGATGTTGCCGGCGCCAAGAGCCTGACCAACAGCCGTTTCGAGAAGGCCTTCCAGGCTGCCATGGATGATGATTTCAACACGCCTGAAGCCTTCAGTGTCCTGTTCGAGATGGTTACCGAGATCAACAAGCTCAAGGACAGCGATCCGGAGCAGGCCGGGCAGTTGGGCGCGCTGCTGGTGCGCCTGGGATCGGCGCTCGGTCTGCTGCAGGCCGATCCGGAAACCTTCCTCAAGGGGAGCGGTGCCGACAATGAAACCGATGATGCCGTCATCGATGAACTGGTGGCGGCCCGGGACCAGGCCCGCGCCGACAAAGACTGGGCCAGGGCTGACGAGTTAAGGAACCGCCTGGTGGCGATGAAGATCATCGTGGAAGACAGTGCTGGCGGCAGCACCTGGCGTCGCGACCGCTAATCCACGGGTATAAGGCCAAATTCGCCTGATTGACGTCGCTGATTTTTGCAGAAGGCACAGTATTCGTGGCTTCGGTAGGAGCGGAGGGGGTGTAATTGAAGGCAGCTTCAATTGACCTGCCCCGATCTCGCGAGTATTATGCCGACCTCCTGAAATTAGACCCATTTCAGGGACTTCGGGGTATAGCGCAGTCTGGTAGCGCGCCTGCTTTGGGAGCAGGATGTCGGGAGTTCGAATCTCTCTACCCCGACCAGATTCGCAGGTAACTGCAAACCACTCAATGGTGACTGTAGCTCAGTTGGTAGAGCCCCGGACTGTGACTCCGGTTGTCGTGGGTTCGAGCCCCATCAGTCACCCCATTTTCCCATCCCGAATTCTCCCGGTTGTGAGCAGGCTTTTCTCGCAACCGGGTCTGATATCGTATGATGGAGCAGATGAATATAGCCAAAGCTAAAACCCTCGATGGGGAGCGCACCCGCCTGGAAGAGATGAACCTGGGGAATGTCGAGGTGGACGCCGCAGATCGCTCTCTTCTCGCTCGCCTGATGCGCGCCTACAGGAATGCCTCGCTGCTGATGGCCGGGATGTATACGGGCCTGAATTGCTACGGGACGCCCAAAACTCACCATGAGTATGAGGAAGAGGGTAAAGAGAAGCCTGATAATCGGCCGATCTAGTTAGAGTAGGGCGCAGCAGTAGGGTAAAATGCGCGCCCTGATCAAGCGCCCGTAGCTCAATCGGATAGAGCACCGGCCTTCTAAGCCGGGGGTTACAGGTTCGATTCCTGTCGGGCGCGCCAACTCCACCTACTAACGTGCAAGTCCTTGGCTCGCCAGACTTCCCGAAAGAAAATCTGCCGTACAGAATAGGGGCTCCTTCCCCAATCCGCTCACACGGCCACGGTATCCAGATTCTCACTTCCATCGAAAAAACAACACTTTACTAAAGAAAGTTCCAGTAAAGCCGACAACGTAATCAGCAACATACCGATAGCGGCCCAGGTCAGGATTGGATTCTTGGCGTTGGGCCTTTTTTTGTTCCGGGATTAGTGGCAAGGCAGTCCGGTGGTCACTCCGTCTGGTTGCTCAGGGGCAGTTCCGGGAGAAATTCTGCAGGCACCAGCACCAGGTCATCTTGGTCTTTTCCGTACCATTCATTCATGGCGATCAGCCTGTAGGCCCCCGTGCGCTTTGCCCGGGAGCCGCGGCGTCTGGCGGTGCTGCCATCGGCCTTGCGGGTGTCGAATCGATAGATGAGGTAGTCGGCCGGGAGTATGGTGAGCAGTGCCTCCCTGGAGGTGAAGGATCTGGATTCGTCGTAACTCACCTCGACGGCGATCACGGGGCGTACCCTGCCGAGCGTGCTCTGCAGTCCCTCGAGCACTTCCTTCTCCAGTCCCTCGACATCGATTTTGATCAACACCGGGTTCACGATGCCCTGCTGACCGAAATAATCATCGCCGCTGAAAATCTGCAGGTCACCGATGGCTTCGTTGCCTTTTTGCTGGCTGTCCTCAATGAAGGAGCCCACCCCCTGGTTGGAGCCGGTGGGCGCATAGAAGGTCTGATGATGGGTCTCACGACCGAGTCCGATCGGGTGGACCGTAATATTGCGCAACTGGTTGAGCTGTATGTGGTGCTCCAGGCGTGCCCGCACCGTGTCGAAGGGTTCGAAGGCATGCACCGCCGCCCCGTACTGACTCATAAACAGGGAATGTTGACCGATGTTGGCGCCGATGTCGCAGAAGCAGGCATCCGCGCCCCGACTCTTCTGAAGCTTCAGCAAGGCATCCCTGAGGAAGAACAGCAAGGGCTTCTCGAAGGCGCCGTAGTAGTAGAGGGCAAACTCGATACCGTTACTCAGGTTGCCCTGGTAGCGCAAGCCGAAAAAATCGGCCTCGAACGGTGCATCCGGTGTCTCGCCGGCATTGTTCATTGACCGATAGGCAGACTTCTTCCAGGGCAGACCGATCCAGTCCTGCCTCCACAGCCAGCGGCAGAGGGGTAAGGGTAGTTTCACTTCAGCGCGTGTCCATGGTTATGGGGCGGGGCCGCAGGCTTGCCTTCAGGTAGAGAGGATGGGCTGGCTGACGGCTGCGGTTCATCCGCAGGCAATGCAGTCGACCGAGTTTTTTCCTGATGATCCGGTCCCGCTCCAGATGCATGCCGTGGTTGCCCCAGCAGGCAATGGTGAGGTCGGCTTCCCGGTGGCTGCGGGCAATCCACCGGTCATTGTTGCCGCCTACAGGATCGTCGGCTGCCAGCAGGTCTTGAGGGTAGGTGGCGCGGTAGGCGAACAGGTTGACGATCTGCATGCGCCGATATCCCCAGTCCCGCGCGAAGCGCACACAGCGGCGGATAGTGGGATCGTCCTGGCGATGATCGGCAGTGGACGGATTAAGACCGATGAACAGGACCGTGCCTGTGCCTTCCTCCCATTCCCGTTCGAGGCGATAGCGATAACGTTTGCAGGAAGAGAAGCGGGCGTTTTGTGAAACGTATTGCATTTATAAAACTTTCTTCAGGGGCCCGGCTGGTAATTTCAGAATAATGAATAATAATTAAATCAGCTACTCGATGAACAGTCTTCGCCAAGCCTTGGTTGGCTCGCCTAGACCTCGGATAGAAGCTGGGGGAATATTGTCGCCTGGATGATATTCTCCCGGCGTAGTAGCTTCCATCCTGATCTCTGTTCCTGCTAGGTAACAACCTGCGTCTCTGGCAGGCTGTTGAAGCACTCTGTCAAAGCCAGTCTCTGGCACAGACACGTTAGAACGCCAATTAGAACACGTTCGTAGAACTTGTTGCTGCCCGGTTGTTTTGACGCCACTGCTGGTTTAAGTTCGGTGCGCTGGAACAAGCGAGGACATTCTAAACCATGTTAGCCATCATCGGTGGGTCGGGTCTCTACGATCTAAGCAGCCTTGGTAGTCAGGGGCTAAATTCATTGCGCCAGGAATCGGTGCGTACGGAATACGCGGCGACCGCGGTTAACATTGATCTGCTGGAGACCGAGGCCGGGACGGTGGCGTTTCTGCCACGCCACGGCAAGACACACCACCTGACTCCCCACAAGATCAACTATCGTGCGAATATCGCGGCGCTGAAAAAGCTCGGCGCCAATGAGATTCTTGCCATCAATGCCGTAGGTGGCATAAACGCGAGCGCCGGACCCGGCTCGCTTATCGTGC
>Ga0255778_10003526_pt1 | contig 13090 bp, 10 predicted proteins | sample 071ome_31_FD_179976 | JGI IMG/M metagenome (GOLD analysis project Ga0255778, IMG submission 179976) | Coastal salt marsh microbial communities from the Groves Creek Marsh, Skidaway Island, Georgia - 071405CT metaG (version 2) | ecosystem: Environmental > Aquatic > Marine > Intertidal zone >...
ATAAACCCGCTTTTGGTGTCGGGCAAAATTGATCCACATGCATGGAATTCTCTGTCCAACGGAGTGATATATGCAAATAATATTGCAAACGTTCTAAAGGTTGCCTTACCGGAACATGCTGACGCAATTGAACAAAACAGGAAAAATTATGTGGATCAGCTTTTGACGTTGGATACAGCCACCAGAAAAGCACTATCCGATTTGCCGGAAAATCGCCGCGTCGTTGTGACTGCGCATGACGCATTTGGGTATCTTGCCAACGCCTATGACCTGACGTTTTTGGCACCCGTGGGGATTGATACAGAGGCAGAACCGTCAGCGAAAGACTTGGCAATTCTTATCAAGCAGATAAAAACAAACGGAGCAGCGGCTCTTTTTGTGGAAAATATAACAAGCCCCGTTTTGATAGAGCAGCTATCCGCTGAAACAGGATTGCGCATCGGGGGGCGGTTGTTTTCGGATGCTTTGTCCGTACGTGGCGGACCTGCTACAAGCTATCTGAAAATGTTTGAACACAACCTGAATACCCTGCTGAGTGCGCTTCAACCCACTGAGTAAAAAAGCAAAAAACCTGATTTCACTCAAAGCGTTGCACATAACCTTAGCGCGTCAAACATAGCAGCCGGAATATCCCGACTTCCCGCCGCATCGCCAATACGAAACACTGAAAAGCCCTGAGCATCAAAGCTTGGCTGCGGCTTTGCTTGCGCCAGAGCATGCAAATCTATTTTCCCGTCATTGGAGGATTTGCTTCGCAAGGCGTCAAAAACTTCGCTTGCAGGCAAAACACCTGCATCAATCACGACATCATTGACTGTTACGTCGCTCATTCGCCCAGTAAGATCACATCGCAGTTTCGCCACAAGCAGATTTCCCGCCCGCTCCACACCGGTCAGCGACTGGTCCCCCACAAAATCAATACCGTCTTCAGCAAAGCGTTTTTTCCAGATCACGCGCTCTCCGTAAGTCAATTCCTTGGCCGGAACATCATCCACGCTGTAAAAGGTAATCCTTTTGCCCCGTCGCCTCAGAACCTCTGCCACCGTTGGCGCAGAGTGGCGCCCTGTGCCGTCATAAATTAAAACGCTCTCCCCCAGCGCGCCTTCACCGCCCAGCACATCAAAAGGCGATTTACAAAGCGCGCCGCCCTCAATCAGGTCAAAATCAGGGACGCCGCCTGTCGCAACAATCACGACTTCAGGATTTTCCGATAGAACATCTTGCGCCTCCGCATAGATATTTAACCGCCAATCCACACCGAGGTGATCCAATTCCTTTTGCCGCCAGTCTATAATTCCTTTTATATCCTGTCGCCAAAGTGCCTTTTCGGCAAGGCAGAGTTGGCCGCCTAAACGATTTGACGCCTCAAACAACACAACATCATGACCACGTTCTGCAGAGACGCGTGCCGCCTCCAATCCGGCCGGACCACCCCCAACCACTACGACTTTGCGTTTCTTCGTGGGCTTTGCTGAGCCAGCGGATTGAAACAAAAGCTCCCGACCCGTCTTTGCATTATGAAAACAGGTGGGGCGATTGTCGCCCATACAATGCACGCCTCCGACACAGGGCCGAATGCGGTCTTCTTCGCCGCGCATCAGTTTTGCAACGATGTCGGGATCGGCAATATGGGCGCGCGTCATGGCGACCATATCCAGCAGCCCTTCTTGGATGGCATAACGCGCTGTTGCAATGTCGTTGATCTTGGCTGCGTGAAACACGGGGACATTGATTTCGCGCTTAAAGGCCGCGGCAGAGGAAAGCCAAGGTGCTTGGCGTTCCTGCATCCCCGGCATACAATCGGTGACCAGCGCCAATTCCGTATCAAGACGCCCGTAATTGGCATTGACAAAATCCACCAAACCATCGGCTTCAAATTGCTTTAGAACTGCGACACAGTCATCAAAATCCTGACCCGCCGTCATGCCTTCATCCACGGCATAACGCATTCCAATAATAAAACCATTGCCGACCCGATTGCGAATTTCTTCCATGACCATCAGGCCAAACCGTGCGCGGTTTTCGACACTGCCACCGAATTCATCATTGCGCTTATTGGTATCCGGTGAAAAAAACTGTCCGATCAAATGACCATGTGTCATCACTTCTAGCCCATCAAGCCCACCCTCTTTGCAGCGCATGGCAGCATCTCCAAAGTCCTTAATGATGCGCTTCATGTCGTCACGGTCCATTTGGCGCGGTATAGAACGGTGCCCTTTTTCGCGAATGGCAGAAGGTGCCAAGGTCGGCATCCAAGCCTGTGTATTGGTTTCTGCACGCCGTCCGAGATGCGTGATTTGCACCATGAGGGCTGCGCCCTCTAAATGGATCCTTTGGGAAAATTGTTGCAGGAAGGGGATCACTTTGTCTGTTGCGACGCTCAGTTGTCCAGTGGTCCATTTTGAATCTTCTGATACATAAGAAGATCCTCCAAACATCGTCAGTGCCAGCCCGCCACGTGCCTTGGCTGCATGGTAGGCCTGATAGACCGCACCTGGCATATGGTTTTCATCCCCTAGCCCACAGGCATGACTGGTGGACATAATTCTGTTTTTGAGCGTCAGATGTTTGAGCTGAAACGGCGTGAGCAATGGGTCCGTTTTTCTCGTGCTCATGTCTTGTCCCTTTTGGTCGCGACGCCGTATCCGGCTGTTTCTCGGTCTTTCCTAAAAACTGTCGCATGGAAATTTTGCATGTAAAAGGGTCTTTTTAAGTGGCCGTTAGAGAAGCCCTGAAAATTGAGATTGTATGATTTGCCCTTTTAGGTCATGAGCGAGGTAGTTCTGTCTTATTTGGGCGTGCAGTGTCTAATAACGCGAAATCTATTCTTTTAATGCTCGCCGCAGTGTTCCTGTTTACGGTCATGGATGCGCTGGCCAAAAGGTTGACGCTTGAAATTGGTCTCATTCCAACGCTTTGGACACGATACGCGGGACAAGCTATTTTGGTGCTTTTGATCGTATCGCCGCGGCTGTTTCAGGTTGCAAAATCACGATATCCGAAATTACAAGTGCTGCGCTCTGTTGTTCTGATGACAGCAACCTGTCTGTTTTTCCTGAGCATTTCCAAAATTGGTTTGGCAGAAGCCACAGCGATTATGGATGTGAACCCTGTTTTGATCACGCTAGGCGCATTTTTGTTTCTGGGTGAAAAGATCGGCCCAAGGCGCATCATTGGGATTTTAGTTTCCCTTGTCGGTGCCTTGATTATCATCCGTCCGGGCACAGAGGTGTTTACAATTTACGCCGTTCTGCCCCTTGTCGCGGCGGTATGCTATTCGACCTATAATCTGACGACGCGTTATGTCGGGGACCGCGAAAGCCCTTGGACGTCACTTCTATACAGTGCACTTTTTGGGGCCATTGTGCTAAGCTGTATTGTACCGTTTTACTGGCAACCCGTGAGCCTTTCTACTGCCTTTCTCATGGCACTTTTGGGGGTTTGTGGAATGACGTCACAGTTGATGTTGATCAGAGCGCTTGCCTTGGGTGAGGCAAGCCTTCTGGCCCCGTTTGCATATGTCGGACTGATATATGCAACACTTTGGGGATTTTTGTTCTTTGATGAATTTCCCGACCAATGGTCGATCCTTGGTGGGATTATAATAGCACTTTCAGGGTTTTATGTTTGGTACCGAGACACATTCGCCAAACCACAGGCGCAGACCCAATAGGTCCCTGCCGCCTTTTTGGTTCATCCCTTATGAAATGTGGTCCAAGCGTCATACTGGGACATAAATATCTTTCCGTTCATCTCATCAATCAGACGGGACCTGCTTAGGCGATCCATCACAGGGCCTTTGACCTCGGACAAATGAAAGCCAACGTTGAGACTTTTTAACCTCTCATTAATCGCCTCAAGACTTTCAAGCGCTGAAAAATCCACTTCATTCACAGCAGAAAACATCAAGATCACGTTTTTGACCCCACCGCCGTCAACGACTCGATGTTTGACGAGATCTTCTAGAAAACGGGCATTCACGAAATATAGGCTTTCATCCACTCGCAACGTCAAAAGCGCAGGGTCGGTTTCCACGTCATACCGGTGAATGTTGCGGAAATGCTGTGTCCCGGGGACAAGGCCCACTTCGGCCACATGGGGAACAGAGGTCTTGTAAAGATGCAAGATGATCGAAATGCCCACGCCAGCCGCAACGCCCACTTCGACGCCAAACCCCAATGTGAGGATAATGGTTGCAGCAACGGCGATGAAATCAGACCGCGAATATGTCCATGTTTTTTTCAAAATGGAGAAATCAACAAGGCTCATCACGGCGACAATGATGGTTGCGGCCAGTGTCGCATTGGGTAGGTAATACACCAAAGGCGTCAAGGCAACGGCTGCGATGGCAAGCCCGATTGCTGTAAAAACACCGGCGGCAGGTGTTTCAGCACCCGCATCAAAATTCACGACAGAGCGTGAAAACCCCCCTGTCACAGGAAAGCCACCTGTAAAGGCCGCCCCTAGATTTGCCGCCCCAAGTCCGATCAATTCCTGATTTGGATCAATGTGCTGACGTTTCTTTGCGGCAAGCGTTTGGGCGACAGAAACGCTTTCGACAAATCCTATGATAGAGATGAGGATCGCGGGCACCATCAGCTGCTGCAGTAAATCCAAATCAAAGCCCGGCATTGTGAAGGGGGGTAGGCTTCGGGGAACATCGCCCACGATGCGCACGCCGTCTTGGGCCAAATCAAAACCCCAGACAGACAGGGTCGTTGCGACAACTGCAAAAACTGGGCCTGCTTTGGTCAAAAGATCGGTCAGCAGAGGGCCAAGGTTCATACGGTTTAGAAGCGGTTTCAGATTGCCCCGAACCCAAAACAAAAACACAATGGCTGACACCCCAATTCCCAATGTAATCAGGTTTGACTGATGAAGATGCTCCACAATTGATTGCACCATTTCTGGAAGGGTATGACCATGCGCACTCACCCCGAGAATGTGCTTCAACTGGCTCATCGCAATAAGGATGCCTGAGGCAGTGATAAAACCCGCGATCACCGGATGGCTTAGGAAATTTGCCAAAAACCCAAGCCGGAGAAGGCCAAGTAAAACCAGAAATCCCCCTGACAAAGCAGCAAGTGTTAGGGCGGCAATTGCGTAGCCCGCAGTTCCTGTCTCAGCCACTTGACCAACGGCCGAAGCTGTCAGCAAGGACACAACCGCAACCGGACCAACCGCAAGCACGCGGCTGCTGCCAAAGATCGCATAAAGGACGATCGGTACGATCGACGCGTAAATCCCAGCCTCTGGGGGCAGTCCTGCCAAAAGTGCATAGGCAAGCGATTGAGGCACAAGCATGATCGTGACGATCACGGCTGCCATCATATCATTTGTGAGCGAGGTCCTATTATATTGACGAGACCATTCAAGAATTGGCAGATATCTGAAGATATTCGGCGTCATGACATGTCCTGTAAAGGCGGATGGTCAGCAGAGCCACCCGCCGGTTTGTGCGACCCTCAAACGAGGCGCGTCGTGTTTCCACCCGATTTTGTCTCAGGCGTTTTTCGGTTTGGCCAACCATTCGCGTCCTTTGAGCATCGCGTTCCAATAGATCGGCGGAAGAACCCTTTCCTTCAGGAACCAGGCCGCGCGGGTTGGTTTTGCGCCATCCAGCACTGCTTTTGGAAAGCTTGGCTTTAGCGCCCCGCCATAGCCAAATTCTGCAAGCACGATTTTTCCGCGCTCCACAGTCAAAGGGCAGGATCCATATCCATCATAGACCACAGGCGCAGAGCGTCCGTCGATATCAGCCACTATATTTTCGGCTACTGTTGGCGCTTGTTTACGCGCCGCCGCAGCCGTCTTCGCGTTTGGTGCGTTCATCACATCCCCCAAGCTCCAGATATTGTCAAAGCTCTTGTGGCGCAGTGTTCCCTGATCCACATCCACCCACCCAACAGCATCTGCCAAAGGAGAAACACGGATGAAATCAGGCGCCGTTTGCGGAGGACATACGTGCAACATGTCAAAATCAACCGCGATGGTTTCTGGATCTGTATCAGGTTTAGACACTTTCAATGTTGCCCTTTTTGCGGATCCGTCTACCGCTATGAGATTGTGGAAAAAATTGACCGTTGCGCCGTATTTTTGAATGTATTTTTCAAGCGCCGGTACGTAATCCTTAACACCAAACAAGACGCCACCCGCATTCATGAAGGAAATATCGATATTTTTGAGACGGCCTTTTTTGTGCCATGCATCGCCTGACAGATAGAGCGCTTTTTGCGGGGCTCCTGCACATTTGATCGGCATTGGCGGTTGGGTGAAGATGGCTTTGCCTTCGTTGAGCCCTTGCACAAGTTCCCAAGTGTAAGGTGCGAGGTCGAAACGATAATTTGATGTCACGCCATTGCGCCCCAAAGTATCTGAAAGCCCTTCGACGGCGTCCCAATCGAGTTTGAGTCCGGGGCAAACAACAAGACGGTCGTAACTGACCACATTGCTGTCATCAAGCACCACGGCATTTTTAGCAGGCTCAAACGCTGCAACTGACGATTTGATCCATTTCACCCCATTCGGAATAAGGGAGGCCATGGTTTTAGCTGTCTGTCTGGCTTCAAATATGCCACCACCGACCATGGTCCAGCCAGGTTGATAGTAATGCACATCTGCGGGATCAATCACCGCAATAGACAGGTCTGATTTGCGTGCCTGCAGGCTTGACGCAACCGCAATGCCAGCTGCACCTGCACCAACGATGAGGATATCATATTTTGAGATCGTTTTTTCCATAGGTATTTTCCCTTTATTTATAAGGCGACGGGACAGTCCGTTAAGGTCATAACCCGCCGCCTTAGTTACCGCTAAAATTTCTGAAATAGGGCGCCTTTTGCTTTCCCTAAGCGCCCAAAGGGAAGCTGCACGCGTACCAGACTTGCAATAGGCAAGTACCGGAACCGCAAGCGTTTCTGAAAGTTGCTCAAAATCAGCAACATTTTTGTCGGTGATCAAACCCGACTGGACGGGCAAATACTGTGCAGTCAAACCCAGTTTTTCAGCCACCGTTTGAATCTTTTTGAAATCTGTTTGATCTTCACCTTCGCCGTCAGGACGGTTGCAAACAATGGTCTGAAATCCGGCATCCTTTATGGTGGCCACATCTTCAGTCACAATTTGACCATGCACACCAAATTTTGGTGTGATCATTTTAATTTCCATGGGTATTTTCCTTAAATTTATAGTCCGTTAACAGGCACCTTGAGCACCGGGTTTCCGTCTTTGTCTCTTGGAACTTCACCGGCGCGCATATTGACCTGCAACGATGGAATAATCAGTTTTGGCATCGCAAGCTGTGCATCCCGCTCCGTACGGAATTTCACAAATTCTTCTTTTGTTTTTCCTGCACCCACGTGGATGTTATAGGCCTTTTCATCCGCAACCGTGGTTTCCCACTGAATGTCACGTCCGTTGGGGCCATAATCGTGGCACATGAACAACCGCGTTTCGTCGGGCAATGCGAGCACTTTCATGATACTGTCATAAAGCTCCTCAGCGCTACCACCGGGGAAATCACATCGGGCCGATCCCCCATCCGGCATGAAAAGCGTATCTCCGACAAAGGCGGCATCCCCCATGACATGAACCATGCAGGCTGGCGTGTGGCCTGGTGTCGACATTACAAAACACCGCATGTCGCCAACAGAATAAACATCGCCATCGTCGAACAATTTATCAAATTGTGAACCATCGCGCTGAAACTCGGTGCCTTCGTTAAACACTTTGCCAAACACTTCTTGTACGACCGTAATCTTGGCCCCAACGCCGATCTTTCCGCCAAGTTTTTGCTGAATATAGGGTGCCGCGCTCAGGTGATCAGCATGCACATGTGTTTCGATGATCCATTCAAGGCTTAAGCTTTGCTTCTCAATGTATTTGATAAGTTTATCTGCATGCTCAAAGGTTATACGCCCTGCCGCGTAATCAATATCCATGACACTGTCGATGATGGCACAAGAGCTGCTTGAAGGATCTTTCACGATGTAACTTATCGTATTTGTTGCTTCATCGAAAAAGGCCTGAACATCAGGTTTCGTGGTCATATCGACGGGATAGGTGGTCATCTTAATCTCCTATTTTGTCACTTCTGCGGCGTTAATTGGTTAGGTGCATCATACGTTCGTGGACTGCAGCCATACCACGATCCACCATATCTGTGACTTCGGCGGCATGTGTGTGAAGCGCTGCGATCACATCTTTGTCTTCGGATATTTGCGTGATGATAAGGCTATTACCTTCTACTTCACTGGTGGTGATGATTCTGTCTCCATGTGAAAACAGTGCATCCAACGTTGGGCTTTGAATTAAGATTTTTGGGTCATCCTTGGCTTCGACGCGACCCATCATGCCGATCGCATGGCTGACCAATACATCCATCACTTCTGGATCGCTGGATCGGGTGACCGTGCGAATGCCATTTGGTAACATTTCCACTTCTCGGGTGAGTGTTTCGAATTTTTTGAACAAGATTGCAATTTCTTTGCTTTCCTCAGGAGAGGCATTTTCCCCCTTTAATCCGGGCATATCTGTAACATCATGAGCATGAATATTGTGATCAGCATGCATTTTTTGATGTGCCAGATGCATCGCCTCATAGGAAGGGTTGAACAGGGTCAGCGTCGCCGCCCCCCCAGCGATCAGAACAATAAGTGCCAGCAAAGAGATGCGTGTTTTGCTCATGATACAGCTGCCTTTTGAGCTGGCGCAAAAATCCGGCGTAGCGCAAATCCAGCAATAGCCGCGGCGAGGAAAAGCGCCACCTCCCAGCGCCCGGTGCCAAGTGCCGGTATTGCAGCGCCGGGACAAAATCCCGCAATACCCCAACCGACCCCAAATAGGGCAGACCCACCTATTAAACGGCGGTCAATCATTTTTGACTCTGGGACATGAAAATAGTCACCAAACATCGGTTTGGAACGTTTTAAAACGATCCGATATCCAAAGAAGGTGACGACCAAAGCACCACCCATCACAAAAGCAAGGCTAGGATCCCAAGTTCCTGCGATATCAAAAAAATTCAGAACTTTGGCTGGATCCATCATTCCGGATATCGAAATACCAATTCCAAACACCAGACCAGAAATAAGCGCGGATAAAAGTTTCATCTCTATGCTCCCACTACGTGACGTATGATATACAAAGTAATGACCCCAGTCGCCATAAAGGTTGGGACGGCAACCAGAGAACGCACAGACAATCGCGATAAGCCGCAGACCCCGTGACCTGAGGTGCATCCAGACCCAAGACTTGCGCCAAATCCAACAATCACGCCCCCCAGGACAATCATGAACGGGCTGATCGGAACATTCACATCGGGCATTTTCCCAGTGAACAGGAAAATCAGAATTGGCGCCGCGATCATGCCAAGGATCATGGCGGCGCGCCATTTCAACTCTTCTCTGTCTTCAGCGAAAATAGTACCTGAGAGAATACCGGTCGCCCCAAGAATACGCCCGAGACTGAGCATCAAAAGGACCGCGCCTAGGCCAATGGCCAAGCCACCGCCAAAAGAGGATATTGGTGTAAACACTGTTACCATCGATCTTTCCCCACTTCGTTAAGTTTCGTTCTGAATATAACTTAAAAAAAACCATTTCAGTGACAATGTCACTTAAAGTTAAAAAATACTCACCCGAGGGTGAGTTTTTTAAGCGCGGCCTTGTCCTGAAGTGTGATGCGCCCACGAGACTGCAAAATCATAGCCCGCCTTTGAAAATCATGAAGCACCCGTGAGATAACTTCGCGTGCCGTCCCCAATTCCCCCGCCAGCAATTGATGCGTTGTCTGGATTTCTTTTTGATTACCCGCCAATATCAGCAACCGCTCTGCCAAACGCACGTCTATTCGACCAAAAGCCACGTCATCTACAACCCGCAAAAGATCAATTAAGCGGCGCGAATAGGCCGCAAAGACAAATTTCCGAAATGCTTCTTCTTCGGCGACCAGTTTGTCAAAATCCTGCTTGGGCAGTTTTATCAAAATGACATCCGTTTCCGCCACACCCTCTGCGTTATAGGCTTCCTCGGCAAGCATGCAGGCGGTGGTCAGAACGCAACTGTCTCCCGCATCAATACGATACAACACGATTTCACGACCGACCTCTGAACTCTGGGACACTCTTATGCGCCCTTCATATAGAAACAAAAGGCTGTCAGGCATATGCGTTGGGCTGAAAATAACCTCTCCGGCTTTAACGCGAATTGCGCGACCCACCGTTGTCAAGCGATCTTGCACCGGTCGGGGAAGACCTGCGGTCCCCGCAAAACGATCTGTCCAGTTGTCAATTTTCATTTTCACTTCCGAATTGGGGCAACATAACCATCCTCAATTGGAGAGATGCGCGTTATGGGATCATCGCGTTTTGGTGCAGCATCTGCAAGGGTCAGACGATCAAGAACTCTCAAAAACGCATCCGCAGCGTCATGCAACGCATTTGGTAAGGGACAATTTCAAACCAAAGGACTAGTAATTCTAGCAAATTAAAAAACTCTACGACGTCAAATGTACGTTTTATAAAGAACGCGAGAGCACGACCTACTTTTTCAAGCAATTCGATCCGTCCTTTTTGACACAATTTCACAGAGGCGGAACAAAGTCTTAGGCAGGTACATAAATTACCTTGGGCTTTTCACTCCTTAGAAAGATCTGATTGGCCTGTTGAAATCCGTTTTCCAAATGTCGGGTGAATAAGGCCGTATTGAATAGGGGTGATGTGGTGCGGTTCCTGTCCAGCTTTTGCTTTATGGATCCAAGAAATGTCGGCTCCGTTGCGCATTTCAGAGCCAAATCTTCATACTCTTGAGAGGTTTTTGTGACCAATTCCGATAAACCGACAGAACAAAGAAGGCTGCCGGCCATCCGCGCGGTATATCCCTGACCTGATTTTGTGATCACTGGCAATCCGGCCCACAATGCATTGCTCGCTGTGGCACCCGCATTGTAAATGAAGGTGTCAAGAAACAGATCCGCTTGCCGAAATTGGGCGAGATATTTTTCATGTGATACCTTCGGGGCGAACACAAGTCGATCTTCTGAAATGCCTCGGCTCTTAGCCTCCTTGATGAGTGACTCTTTTGCCCAAATATTGCTCTCAGAGAGCCAGAGAACACTTCGTTCAACTTGGTGCAAAAGCCGCATCCAAATATCAAATTCGTTTGGTGAAATTTTGTAGGTGTTATTTATGGCGCAAAAAACAAATCCGTCATCCGGCAAACCCAAATCTGAGCGCCCTTGTGTCTCTTCTGCAATTGGCAATGTATCGTCTTGCGCTTGATAGTGATGAGGTAAATAAATCGGTTTTTCTGTTTAAAAATCCTGATGATCTGGTGGGATACGATGAATATCAGCAATGATATAATCCATAAATTCTGCAGCCATTGTTCCGGAGTAGCCACGATAATTTATCTGAACCGGAGCAATACGTTGCGCAAACAACGATGTGCGACCCCCTTTGGTATGACCTGTTAAGTCAATAGCGATGTCCAACGCGTCCTTTTTTAAAACACGAATTGCCGCTTCATCGCTCATTATGTTGAGATCCCGGAATTGGTCAAAAGACGCAATCATGCGTGCCCGCATCGAATCCTCTTCAGGGGTTGCGATGCTGTAGCCAAAGATTTCAAATTCACTTCGATCATGGGTTTCAAGGACCTTGGCCATCAGATAGGCAACAGGGTGACTTTTGAATTCCGCTGAAAAATATCCAATCCTGAGTTTTGCCCTCTGAGACCTTTGTAGGATCCGTTGACCGATCGATGAATTGAATTTCGCCTTGCAAAAAATCTCGGATCTCTGCCGGTGACGTTCTGGGCTGTCTTCCAAAGGCAGCGCTGAAAATGGTAAAATTTCTTGATCAGATCGTCCCAGTATGGGGATTTTTGGCCGGTCTTTTTCAATCCCGTCCCAGTCGCAGACTTTTGCAAGAAGGTTTAATTTTTGTACCCTTATGGCGTGGTTATCAGAATCAAGGCTAAGAGCAACAGTACAAGCATCAATTGCTTTGTCAAATGCGCCCTGATCAGCAAGAATGTCGCCAAGGTTGGCATGAAATTTAGCGTTATCAGGCTCTAGCGATACCGCCACTTCAATGGCCTTTTGTGCATCTTCCAAACGGCCTTGATGGCTGAGGGCATTGGAAAGGTTGTTGTAGGCATCCGTTGCTTTTGGATTTAGAGAAATCGCAGTGAGGTAGGCGTCTTCGGCATCCTTATAATCCCCAGTGTCAAAATATACATTGCCAAGATTAATATACGTCTGCGGATCCGTCGGTTCCAAATGGATCGCAGATTTATAGGCTTTGATCGCGTCCTCAATGTGGCCAGCAGACTGCAATGTCACTCCCATGTTTGCATAAATCTTCGGGTGACTTTTATGCCGGTCAAGAGCGGATCGGTAGACTTCCAATGCTGCCTCAAAGCTGCCTTGATCCTGAAGACCCGCGCCCATGTTAAGAACAGCTTGTAAATGGTTTGGGTCAAGGCGCAGGGCGTTTTGATACGCTTCCAGAGCTTGATCCAAATGCCCCTGTGCTTTGAGAGTATTTCCCAAATTGACAAACGCATCTGGATAATCCGGCTTAAGCAGCAGCGCTTTTTGAAAGGTTGCAATGGCGTCTTCAAGCAATCCCTGATCCTTAAGTGCTACACCAAGGTTTAGGTAGCCTGTCACATTCATGGGATCCAATTTTGTGACGCGCTCGAATGCGAGTGTTGCTTCAGATGTGCGCCCCAGCCCCTTGCAAGCCGCCCCAAGGACGTTCCAAACCAAAGGGTCATCCCCAGTCTTGAACAAAATAGATTGCGCAAAAGTGATTACGTCTTCCAACTGTCCGGTCTGATAAAGTTCAATTAATTTATTAAGGTCGGACTGCGATATATCAGGCTCAGGTGCCATACCTTCACCCCTAGATATGTCCAATAGTCCTTTTTGGGCCCGCGTATTCTTTGGAAAACGCAACAAGACCTCTTCATAAAGCTGGCGCGCCTGCTGCCATTCGCCTTTTTTTGCGTGGCTCTGGGCTTTCATCAAAGCTCTATCGACTGATAACTTTGTCATACAGTTAAGCTTCCAGCCCATTTGCGTCCCC
>Ga0255778_10003529_pt1 | contig 13081 bp, 6 predicted proteins | sample 071ome_31_FD_179976 | JGI IMG/M metagenome (GOLD analysis project Ga0255778, IMG submission 179976) | Coastal salt marsh microbial communities from the Groves Creek Marsh, Skidaway Island, Georgia - 071405CT metaG (version 2) | ecosystem: Environmental > Aquatic > Marine > Intertidal zone > Salt...
CTCATCGTGTAAGTAGTTCCATCTGTTGTGCCAGAAACTACCTCATAGTATCCAGGTCCAGTCCAAGTAGAGGCAACATTTTCACCACTAGGAGATGGATTGTTGGTTGTTAGATTAATTGAATTGCCACCAGGATTACTCCACCCTGCTCCACCAATCTGATTACCATTAGGAATTAAGTTATGTGCTGGATCATAAGTAAACTCGTTATCAAACTCATAGTTTAATAGAAGAGCATTGCCTCTAGAAATATCAGATGCACTGACAGGTGGCACACTAGATTGAATAATAGTTTCAGATGCAAATGTAATGTCGTGGGTATTAGTTTCGTGTTGTGGTTTCTTGTCACTGTAGATCAAGTTACCACCAGCATTCTCACCAAACACAACCTTGATAGGACTGAATGGGTAGGTAATAAAATCACTGCTATCATTTCTCAGTGATCCGTCCCTAAGAGTTGCAGTCTCTGTATTGATTGTAATGATTTCATATGTCTGAACAGCAGCACCATCAGAGTAGTTAAAATCACCAAGACCACTACCAGTTACACTCAATTTACCAAAGAGAAAGCTGGTAGGATCTGCAGCGTTTGATGTTTGATCAGCAAAAGCAATGTAATAGTATGATGGGTCAGAACTCATAGTAGTTGATGACGCTTGGTTGTTTGGACTTTGAATTTTTCTTGTCCAGATTAATTCACCAGCGTTGTCATATCTCTGAATGATTTGATAAGCATTGGTTGCCTCTTCAACATAACCAGCAACAATAGACTGACCAGTCAATGTATCAACACTAATCTCTTGAAAGAAAATATCTTTGTTGGGTTCTTTTGTTTTAGTCTGCCACAACATGTTTCCTTCTTTAGTCATCTTGATGACATAACTTTCATACGTGCCATCAAGGAAAGCATCGTCATGTCCACAAAGATAGATCTGATCATTACCATCGATATGCACATCAGTCAACTGGAAGAAATTAGTTGTTGGGTCTTCACCAATTTCAATTGTTTTATCCCATAGCAATGCACCATCTGTACTTACTTTTAGCATCACAGACATATACTTTGCGGGACCCAGTGCGGTGCCAACAATTACCAATTCATTTTGTGAATTAATATCGATAGATCTTCCCTCAAAATTGTAGAAAGAATCAAGATCTAGGTCAGTATAACTCTTGTACCAAAGAACTGTACCATAGGTATCGTACTTTGCAATGTATAGTTTATCACTATCATTTCCAACCCCTGTTACATAAACGTTGCCATAGGTATCAGCACATACATCGTTAAAAACGATTTGATCCAAATCTCCTGTTGCATTAACAGGAGTTATAGTCCATTGATGTTCTCCAGCACTATTAAACTTACTAAGAGTTGGGGCATAGTTTCTATTAGTAGTTGGTGTTGTGCCATCATCCCAACTACCAGCAGCATATAGATTTAGATTGCTATCATAACACAGTGCATTAAATACAACGTTGCTAAAACTATCACCTGCTTTTAACTTTACGGTAAAATCAATAGTGATTGGTGCTTCGTCGGGTGTGTTGTAGATAAACCCTTCGCTGCTTGAACTAGTAGCATCACGTTGTGTTCCAGCAATGTATAGCTCCTGGTTCGTATCATCATAAAGAATTGAAGTAGGTGTTATCTGATTGCTGTCAGCACCATCAGGTGTAATCCTGTTTAGAAAATCTTGAGTTGAGGAAGCGCCAGTAGAACCTATAAGGAATAGGTTCTTGGCGGGACTAGTAATTCCAATTGGCATTTAACTATCCTCAGCTGAAGTTGGTGTTGCCTTGTCCGAATACTTTGGTTGTACCACCGCTGTCTCTGACAAAGATGAAAGTAAGAATGTCTGTGTTAGGAGTTGGTAGTGGTGGCGATCCTCCAGACCACTGAACACCGTTACCAATCGAGACACCATCGACATTACATGCATCACCATATGTAGCACCAGTGTTACCTGCAATAATCAACGTGACAGTTAGTGCCTGATTGTTCTGTAGGTTTACGTTGGTGAAGTTCCATGTAGTAATAGGAGCGTTTGCTGTTGTTCCTAGAATAGTGTTGGTTCCAGCAACACTAATTGTAAGTACGTTAGATACAGGTGTTAGTGGTGTGGTGAATTGGTTGATGCAAGATTCCTTAGTTCTACCAGCAATGCTGACATTGCCTCCAACATCTAGAGATGTAAGTGTACCAACAGAAGTCAAAGAAGAATTGACAATACTAGTTCCGAGAGATGTTGTACTGATAAGTAGAGCAGTTCCACAGTTAATAAATCCTGTGTTAGGTAGTTTCAAGTTCTCACTGAATACCCAGAAAGGATCAACACCTAGACCATCATAAAGAATGGTCTTATCAATATCACCTTTAACAACTAGTCCACCATCCTGAGCACCAAGATCAGTAGGACCATCAGCAATCAAAGTGGAAACACCAGAACCTGCAATAGCATTACTCAAAGTAATTGTAGAACCACTGATCGCACTGATTGTCGTGCCTGCAGGAATAACAACTCCACCTGCTTGAGTGGTAACTTCCATACCCACAATCAAACCTGTGGTGCTAGGAACGTTAGTAATAGTATCGGTATTGTTTAGCGTACCCGAGAATTCAATTAGAGCAACAGCAGCAAGTTCTAATGTCTTATCGTCGATAGTAATTACTCTACTATCAACTCTAACAGTAGAACCCTCAACAATCAAATCTCCAGATAGCGTAGTCGTTCCACCAACACGGAAATCATTTGGAATAGTAATCTCACCAGTTGAGATACCAGTAATCCAAGTCGTGTCACCAGAACCAATAACTAGTTGCTTACTACCACCAGGACTATTAGGTTGATAAGTTGCACTCGAATCATCTTCTGTGCTAGCAGGACCAATGAGAACGTTGCCACTACCAGTACATCCAAAACCAGCATAGTGTCCGAGGAATACGTTTTCACCACCTACAAGGTTATTGTGACCACTTTGTGCGCCAATGTTAATGTTGTTTCCACCAATGGTGTTAAGTTCACCTGCATTATAACCTAGGTAGATGTTATAGTCACCACCAGTGTTTTCTTTACCAGCATTACGACCGAAAGCTACGTTACCAACACCACTGAGATTGCTCTCCATGGCATCATAACCCATCGCTGTGTTCAACGAACCAGTAGAGTTTACAGAGAGAACACCATGTCCAACAATTGTATTGGTTTCAATTGCCTGACCACCTCTACCAATAGTGATTGGATGGGTATCGGTTCCACGAATGATTAGGTCAGCAGTATCAATATTGACAGAGGAATTGATTACTAGTGTATTAGTTGCATCAGTTCCAAGAGTACCATTCTTCTCAAGAATCAAAGATCCTGCTAGGTTTGTTGTGCCGTTTGTGTTACCAATGTTGAGAGTGGTAGCACCGCCAGCAAAACTAACAAGAGTTGCTGTACTATTGATTAGTGAGAACGCCTGACTTGGAGTAGAAATACTCGTCGAAACAACAGGTGCCTGACTAAACATCAAATTACCACCAACACCAGTGGCGTCAGTCATGATCGCCTGAATTTGCGCTGATGTTGTAGGAGCAAATGCACCTAGGTTATCACTACTGTAAATAACTCTCGAACCTGCAGCACCACCAGTATCAAAGTTAACTGTAACAGCTCCGTTAGTATCATCTGATTGTAGTGTGATACCGTTTTCTACATTGAATGTCTTCTGAGATGTAATTCCTAATTTTCCGTTGACAGTAGGAGTAATGATGAGACCATTAACGGTAGTTGCGGTAGCAGTACCAATGCTTGGAGTACCAGTAAAGGTTGGAGATGCAAGTGTCTTATTAGATAGGACTTGACTTTCACCTTCGGTAACAATTCTCTGAGCAACAGAACCATCCCAGACACGCCAGTAGTTACCAGAGTGGTAGAACTGCATGGTGCTGTAGGTAAGAACCTGACCACTTCCATCTGTTGTCCTATTAACTTGCAGTCCACCAGTACCATCAACCAGACTGACACCTCTTCTCAGTTCAATCGTTGGATCAGTAATCTGTAGTTGAGTGGTGTTGACAATAGTGTTTGTACCATTGACAACTAGGTCACCATCAATAGTAACAGTCGATCCGTTGTCAGAAATAATTGTACTGGACAGTTGTGTGTTAACACCATCCCACTTCAAAACTGCTGCGTCAGTTAGGTTACCTGCGTTAGCAAGTTGAAAATCATAAGTCTGCTTGACAAGACCCGTAGATGCTGTTAGCAAAGCACCCGTATCATCGTTATCAGAATCAAATGTGAATGTGGTAACACCACCTGCTGATGTTGCTTGTACCGTGGTAGCACCACTACCTTCAAACCTAAAGTCTCCAAACGCTAGTGCCCCACCAGCAGTAGCAAGGCGAGTAATATCATTAGTGTCTGTACTGTCAATACTAATAGTAGTTCCAGACTGAGTTACATTGACATTACCACCCAACTGTGATCCACCAGTAATTGTAATATCAGCACCAGCAGTTGTTGCGGGAAGGAACGTTCCCGTAAGACCACCTCTAATTCTTGTTACTGTATCGACAGAGTTTAAAGTAATTTCTGTTTCATCTGGATCTGTTCCAGATGTTGCTTGACCTACGGTAACTAAGTTACCACCAAGGAATGTAATCTTCTTAGTCTTGTATGCAGCACCAGATCCAGCACGAACTTGTGTAATAGTATCCTGGTCATCAACACGAATATCGATAGTCTTAGTGGCATCATCCATCGATAGGGTGACATCACCCGAACCAGTAAATGTAATCGTACCAGACTGAGCAGATCCACCTGCTGCAATTAGGAATGTCTCAGTGTTGTTGTCAGTTACATAACCAGACAACGTTAGAGAATTATTTACTCTAGTTAATTCTAGTGATAGTGGATTGGTTCCTGCAGGAGGATTAGAATATACCGAAACACCAAGAGTTACATCATTCGTAACAGGGTTTGGTGTGGTGCTATCAGATAGTCTGATTAGTTTTTGAGATGCACTCAAACCATCAATAGCAGTGAGCGTGTAAGTAGTATTGGTATCTGGTGTGATTACAGATCCACCAAGAGGAACAGTAACACCATTAATACTAATGCCAGGGTTGACTAGAGCAGCATTAGGAATGTTGGTGAGTGTATTTACAGATCCAGAGAGAACACAACTTTCAAATGTCTTATTAGTAAGAGTTTGAGATTGTGTTAGATAAACATCTCCAGGTGTTCCCCAAGATGCAACTGAACCATCACTAGTAATATATTTTCCTGCACCAGTGTCTCCGTTGAGGACAATATTATTGCCATCCAACGTTAGATTATCACCTGCTACAAGTTCTTCAATCTTTCGTGAGACTTCATTAACGATTAAAGGAAAACGATTAGCCATTTAGCTTGCCAACTGATACTAGTGCTCAGGTTTATTTATGCCTTATGAAATAACGATCTGTCCAACCATAGCACTGTGGTACTGACAAATGTAATAGTAAGTTCCTGGTTGTACTCCATTTGTATCCCAAGTAATAGTCGCTTGCTGCTGACCATTATTTGTTGTGGTTCCTGTAGTAACGGCGTTCCCTGTTCCTAGAGTTGGAGAAGTCTTAATCCAGAATGGATGACCAAGAGCATTTACAGAAAATTCTAGTATGTCTCCAGCACTACAATTGATTGTTGGATCTGCAACACTATTGTGAGTAGTAAACGCATCCGTACCATTAATAATATAGTGACTTGAACCACTGTATCCCACATTAAAAGTATATGTACTACTGACTGTGATATTACCACCTTGCTCAACAAACATCTTGGTGGTTGCTTTCATACCAAGGTTGACTGTATGCAAAGCAGCAATGTCAGTCACATGATGTATCACACTTTCACCTTTGTTACCATAAACCCAATAGGATGTTATCCTACCGTCAGCATATCCAGCAACACTCTCAGTTCTATTAGCAACTCTAACTAGAGATCCACTAAATCCCCAAGCATAATAAGCAGTTCTATGTGGTACAATTTCTAGGTCTTCAAAGGTTGCGTTTCCTGGTCCAGTTCCACCCGAGTATGGAATAACTGGATCATTTTGTGAGTTAATAATAAGAATAGCTCTTGGACCCTGAGCGTTGTTAACTTCATAAGTTCCCACATTAGGGTCACCATATGGAGTGAACTGTGTATCATAACCATGATTACCCAGATTACTATCAGTGTTCTCGTGATTAGATGGTCTATAGAATTGAGCACCATTGACTTGCTTATTGTGTGCAGAAGAAATTAGACACGCAACTTTTGTCAGTCCTCTAAACCCATACTCCAAAGCAAGTCTCATTGCCATGGCACCACCGTTAGATACCCCAACGACACTAACGTCAGTCATATCTAATCCAACGTAATTGTCTTTTATCCAAACAAATAACTCCGTCAGTGCTTCATAGTCTGGTGCATCACTTTCATCAACAATATTCCACACATTGCTATATCCATTAGGAGCAAACAAAGCATGATTTGGAAACTCTCCAGCCCAATCTGCAATCATACCAGATCCGTTTCCACCACTTCCATGAAGTAGAATTACTACAGGAGAACCCACACCAATAGAAGGGTTTTGTGGTGGTTGTGTATTTACTGTATAGTTATAATTTGTTGCTTGGCTCCAGGTTTTTGTTGTCCAAGTATAACTACCAGTTCCCACGCTAGGTGGTGCAACTGTTGCTTTAGCAACTGCCTGTTGCCTTGGGAACATGACACCACTTGCTTTTCTTTCTCCAACAATAGGTGCAATTACACCAGAAGTAGATCGTGGATTTGTCAAGTGAAGCATCTTGTTAGGACTTCCTTTTCTGCAACTTTGATCAGAATATCCACCACCACCAAGATCAAAAGACATCTCACCATCAATAGAAGTATCATTCAAATACTTTTTGAAGTCAGCATTAGTAAATCTATCTCTTCCTGATGCAATGATAGCAGCAACACCTGCTACTTGTGGACATGCCATACTGGTTCCATTCAATCTAGCGTACCAGTTTCCCGATCCCTGTGTGTACTTGCTATCAGTTGTTCCAGTTGCATTATATGCCGACGCAATGTACTCACCAGGAGCAAATACATCAACTTGTTCTCCATAGTTAGTAAAATTTGCTCTCCTAAAATCGTTAACTCTACTCATAGCACCAACACTAATTGCACTTGGTGAACTAGTAGGAGATGATCCTTGCATAAAAGGAATAGTAAGACCATTTCTGAATACTACTTGTGCATCATACAAACTATTATCCGAATTAACCATCTGCCAGTTTTCATTACCAGCAGCACCAATAACAACTACACCATCTGCAATTGCATCTTCGATGTCAGCATTCAATGCAGTATAATTAGAATTATATCTTACTTTAGATGAATTAATACCAAAGTCTGCTTCCAGTCCACCCATGCTCCATCCAGATGGATTTGGATTTGCAGAAGTATATGTCACTCCATCCCAGGTAACACTAGTAAAGTCACCAATACTAAGACTAGCAACCTCAAGAATAGTATCCACATTATATCCATAACCCCAACTGTGATTAGTGATAGTAGGATTTCTTCTGCCAGTAATAGGATTGATTGGTTTGTTGTTATGGAATGCTCTCAGGTAATCAAAGATAAGTAGTGCGGGTAGTGACTGCCCCGATGGCATTGTTCCAAGAACTTGCAGTGCATAAATGTTTGCTTCTCTTGCCCACCCATACCACTGACCAGCAACTGTACCAGTGACATGATTGCCATGATACTCAGGGTTGCCAGCAGCAGTATAGTATGTGATTGTTCCAGTTGGTTCACTCTGAAAATCATCATCGATATCATTAACAATAGTATTGAGTTCATTGAACCACTGATACTGTACAAATCTACTTAAGTTTGTAGAAGGACTGTACCATTCTTCACAATCATATGATACAGGGTCATCGCAAATAACAACGTCAACATGTTTACCATTGTGAAATACTTCTACACTATCAGTCTGTGTGCTATTACCAAACAACCCAAAAACATTTTTGTTTCTCTGAGACTGTGTTCCTGCTGTATGAAGATGTCCCCACTGCAATCTATCTGGTGCAAAACTTCCTTCATTCTTAGTAAAAACTCCATCTACAATGTAGGGTTCTTTATTAACATACATCTCAGATTTCTGAGGTGTAATACCCAATTCTTCTGGTGTCAGTTCAACTGCCCACACTCTAGGATCTTGGCGTAGTCTCTCTGCCTGCTCATCAGTCATCATGTAGTGGGTGTTCCTACTAGTAGGACGCTTCAAAACTAGAGGGAAGTTCGACAACTTCATCTCATTGTAAAACTGCTCCAGATCCTCTTTCTTATGGAGAGTTACAACGTATTGTCTATCCATATCAGCCCTCTAGTTGAATGTAAGTCAGTGTAATAGTAAGGTTAACTGTACCTGCTGCCTTGCCAACTGCTTTGATATATGTTGTATTGTTTGATGCTGTATTAAAACAGAAAGCGCCAGGAGTAATGTATTGAGTTGCGCTACCTGTAGTAATAATTTCAGAAAGAACACCAGATCCAGGTACGGGATCTGATGTTTCTCCTCTGCCAGCATCCAATGTTCTGCTGTTGGTATCCATGTATAGAGTGACCCATGCAGCATGAGATGTTCCGATTGCTAGAAGTGCATACCCATTTGGTGTAGTGATCTGAGTATTTACTGGTACATCCTGAGTTGCAGATACTGTTACTTGTGCAGTCGTTCTAGTCTGTAGTCCAGTAGGAGTTGCCCACGATACATTTCCAGCACCATCACTAGTAAGAACATCACCACTTGTGCCGTTAGTGGTTGGATAAGTCAGACCACCAGCAGTTAGAGTGCCACCGATAGTAGTGTTGCCATTTCCACCACTATTGAGAGTTACATCACCACCAGCAGAGAATGATGCGTAAGTGTGTAGTCTAATGATTCCAGATCCACCTTCAATATAAAGATTACCTGCTACGCCTTTAAGGTTAACCTGTGGATCTCCATTGTTATCATAGAATGCAATCTGACTATAACTACCTTCATCGGTAATAGCAAGTTTTCCAGCGTTATTCCCAGCACCATCAACAGTAAGTCCGCCCACAACAATGGTGTTAGTAGTAGAATCACCTCTGCCAGTTACAGTAGCGAGGGTATCTGCTTCTGCTGTTAGGTAACCAGAAACATTAGGAGGAGTGTAACTAAAAACACCAGTGTTACTGTTGTAAGAAAGAGCCGCAGTTCCAGCAGCATTCTGTGTGACACTGAACAGAGTTCTATCAGTTGCACTAGCACCAGCACCTGCTGCTGCCCACGATGATCCATTCCAGACGTAAGTAATACCCGCTACCGTATAGGTATATGAACCATCAGTTGGTTGCCCTACTGTTGAGGGAAAATTGATTGCCATTTCTTAAGATGCTCCTTCCGTGTTATTTATTTCAAAGACCCATGATGGCATTCTTGAAGTCCTCAAAGGAAGTTGCACTTGCCATCATATCCTTCAGATCTTGTAGCATGATTACATCATCTCCACCCCAAGTTAGATTACCATCATAGAACGAGAGATTGTTTCCACTTGGTGTATGGATAGAACCACTGTCTAGGTATAGATCACGGATCTTATACTCAGCAGATCCAATGTCATAAGCAGCATTAGTATCAGGAATGATAGATGCTTTCATAGCAACAGTACCAGACCCACCAATGCTAGTAGCATCTGCTAGTGGGGGAGATGTATCAACCCACTGAGAGCTATCAGCATCTTGATAGTAAATCTTAAGGCGACCAGTATCACTCTCCCACCATAGATCACCAGCAGATGCAGCAGGTGGTGTGTCAGAGATAGTTACGTTAGCACCACTAGAAGCTCCTGCTCCATTTACCCAAACACTACCATTGTATGTGAGAACTTCTCCGTTTGCTGGTGCTGTAATAGTTACATCCGAGACACCATTAAGTGCAAGTGTCGTTAGATATCCTTGAGTGCTGTGATCACCCCAACCAAATGCAGTATCCCAGTTAGAAGAATTGTCAGTTACAGATGTATATGTTCCTGCACCTGTACGCTTAAGCAAACCATTGGTGGTAAAGTCACCGTCTACAACTACATCAGCATGACTTGTTTCAGAGGTTAGATAACCAGCAAGAGCATGATTACCCCAGTTATATGCAGAAGTCCAGTTAGTGATTAGTCCAGAAGAAATACCAGCTGCAGGAGATGCACTAAAGACTGGATCAGTTTCTGTGTAAGATGTAAGATAGCCAGACAGATCAGGTGGTGTGTAAGTGAATACACCACTGACATTATTGTAGGATAGTGCAGCAGTTCCAGCAGCGGCAGTGGTAACAGAAAGATCTGTTAGTGCGATACCTCCACCACCTGTACCATCAGCAGCAGCAACCCAGTTAGAACCATCATACTTTAGAACTTGTCCTGTCTGGGGTGCAGTCGCAAGGTTTACATCTGCAAGTTCGCTGAGAGATGAACCCGTATCTAACAACTGGATCCAACCACCAGCATGTGCTACATATCCATGTCCAGTATCATGAGCATGAGCAAACATACCATGATATGTGGATGGACTTACTGCCTGAAGATCAGTGAGAAGTGGGAACTGGTTGGAATAATAAATTCTTCCAGTTGTAGTAATGTCCTGAGTAGTTGTTGCTCCTAGTGTTAGAACATTATCTAATGTTTGTGTCTCAGTGTAAGCAGTTAGATAACCAGCAGATGCATGATTGCCCCAACTATATGCCGTATCCCAATTAGTAATCTTAGCAGCAGTTACAGCAGCAGCATCAGAAGCAGCAAATACAGGATCAGTTTCTGTGTAACTTGTTAAATATCCAGAAAGATCTGGTGGAGTAAAAGTAAACGCACCATTGACTGAGTTATATGACAGTGCAGCAGTTCCTGCCGCTGCTGTGGTGACACTGGGTTGAGGAGGAACAACTGGTTTATTGAGAATTCTAGAAGCACCGCTAGTTGCATTCCAGTCTGCTGGAACTTGTGCTGCAGGAATTGAGGGTAGATTAGAAAGACTATTGTAATCACCATCAAATGGAGTTACCCATTCAATGGTAGTACCAGTAGAACTTAACACCTGTCCAGAGGTTCCACTAACACCTGCTGCTTGTATTGGTTTGCCAGCAGGAATATTAAGACCTTCCTTTAAATCTATAGGTGCATTATCGCCATAGTTAGCGATTTCATTTGCAAGAATTTTTGACATACCCTAGTCCTGGTGACAGTTGTTCCGAGCTAGAAGTATTTATTAAAGCGGATGATCGGACTCGAACCGACGACATCTAACTTGGAAGGATAGCGTTCTACCGCTGAACTACATCCGCAGAAAATGGGGGAGGTCAATCCCCCTTGGACACATGCACGCCACCTGTTTTAGTTTAGTTGCAAAACAGGAAATCAACCACACGGAAGGGGTCATTTGGATCCACCACTTGCTCTTTAACTGGAAGCAAGAAACCAGGCGGGAGAGTATCCCATCCGCACCACCAATTCTTATGGAAAAATTGGAAACCCGAGGGGTCGTAAAACCCATCCCGACCAGAGCAAGTTTTAAGTCATTTCGGGACTAACTGAAGGTGATAGTGTCATCATCATTGGTTTTGATGGTAACATTACCAGCAGCACCAAAGTTAATGACGTTATCAAAACTATCCAAGTCACCACCAAGACGGTCGTTTCTCAGATATTCAGATGATAGACTAAAACTATAGTTAGGATCAAAGGTGATCTTCGCATTGACCTTTCGGTTTAGGTCAGATACATGCTGATACTCAGTAAAGAGTTCAGAAAGAAACTCTTCATCTCCCTCAGCAAGAGCGTTGATCAATGCCTGACGGAGTGCTTCTTCAGCAGCTTGAACTTGTGATTTAACGCTCATAGTAACCTCAGTTGTATTTGCGATAGGCAGGAACACCATCAGGGTCCAACCACTTAGTATACTCAGGATCTTCTAAGCATACATCTAATTGCATTTGGTTGTCAAGCAGATACATGTCTTTGTAACGCTTGGTCCACTCGTCAAATTTTTGAATGCGGTAGTCTGGTCTACCGTTGATCTCTAGAAGACCGCACTGAACGTATCGATAAGGAGCACGTTCAAGAATGACTGTAGGTTTGATCATAGAAGGAAGGTAGTGAGACCTGCGTATGCAACCAGTATAGCACACAATCCGCCAATGACCTTGTAGTATTTACGGATTGGGGTGCCGAAGTATTGCTGCCCAATCATAAGGCACTTGTGAGCTGGTGACAAGAGGTAACCAGCATATTCAGTAGCAAGGAACCACACCAGATATTGAGGACCGAAGACCTTAATAAGGATGGATGCCATGCCAGCATACTTACCAGAGGAACCCATGATGAAAGCAGCGACTGCCGCCACCAGGGATGCAGGAATAATAGCACCAGGAGGTGCGCTTGTCAAGTATGCTTTGATAGGTCCGTTGAGTTGTCCAACGATTCCACCAAAAGCAAGGACGATCGTAGCAACGATAGCAAACTTACCATCGATCCAGCGACCCCACTTCCAATCTTTGTAGATGATGCTGTAGTAAGCACACATCGCACCAAACCAGGGGAAGAAGAAGAGTGCTCCATCTTTACCAGTATTCAGCAGTAGAATAATAGTAGCAATCAGTGGAGCCCATCCTCTCAAAGCACGTTGCCAGTTGAAAGCACGAACATTCTGTAGAACATCCAGACTATCAGGATCAACTTTGCTGAAGATATACCACCAAGTATATACAATAGTGATAATCAGAGGAACAGCAACCATACCCAACCATGCTGAGTATGTAATTCCCATAACTGCCATCGGAAGAACAACAGTTTTCTCCAAGGGAGACCACCAATAGTAATGGTGGGTAGAAAGATAATCAATCACACCATAAGCAGATCGTTTCTTTTTGTCTGCTGGTGCGATAGCATCAAGGAGTGGTGCTGAGAGAGCAACACGTCCTGGGATAGGTAGAACACCACCCAATAAGGAGGTGATCATAATAAGTATTCTGTTGTCTTTAATATATTTCTTAGCAAGGGAAT
>Ga0255778_10003530_pt1 | contig 13080 bp, 15 predicted proteins | sample 071ome_31_FD_179976 | JGI IMG/M metagenome (GOLD analysis project Ga0255778, IMG submission 179976) | Coastal salt marsh microbial communities from the Groves Creek Marsh, Skidaway Island, Georgia - 071405CT metaG (version 2) | ecosystem: Environmental > Aquatic > Marine > Intertidal zone >...
CTAAAAAAGCAGAAAGAGATTCATTGTATCAAGCTCGTATTAATCCTATCTGTTCTTTCCCAGGTCAAGGTACAATCCTATTTGGTGATAAGACAGCTCAAAGCAAACCTTCAGCGTTTGATAGAATTAATGTTCGTCGTTTATTCATTACATTAGAGAAAGCTATTTCTACAGCTGCTAAATACTCTTTGTTTGAATTCAACGATGAGTTCACAAGAGCTCAGTTCCGTAATTTGGTTGAGCCGTTCTTAAGAGAAGTTAAAGGTAGACGTGGTCTAACTGACTTCCAAGTTGTTTGTGATGAAACAAATAACACAGGACAAGTTATCGATGCTAACGAATTCGTTGCTGATATCTACATCAAGCCGGCTCGTTCTATTAACTATATTTCACTTAACTTCATCGCTACAAGAACTGGTGTTGAATTCAGTGAAATTGTCGGACAATAAGAGGAGTGAACAATGGCAATTCTTGGCGTAGATGATTTTAAAGCGAAGCTTTCTGGTGGTGGCGCTCGTTCCAACCTCTTTAAAGCTACAATAAATTTTCCTGGTTATGCAGGTGGTGATGTTGAATTAACATCATTCATGTGTAAAGGTGCTCAGTTACCTGGATCTACAATTACACCTATCACTGTACCATTCAGAGGTAGACAATTACAGATCGCTGGTGATAGAACATTCGAACCATGGCAGATTACTGTAATCAATGATAACAACTTTTCAACAAGAGATGCGTTTGAAAGATGGATGAATGGTATTAATCAACATGCGACTAATACTGGTTTTTCAAATCCAGTTGATTATCAAGCTGATATGGTAGTTGAACAACTTAACAAAGATGGTGAAGTTGTTAAACGCTATGACTTCAGAGGTACTTTCCCTTCAGCGGTTGGTGCAATTGAAGTATCTTACGATAATGAAAATGTTATCGAAGAGTTTGGTGTTGAGTTCCAAGTACAGTACTGGGAATCAAATACTACTTCATAGGGAAGTATATAAATAAGACTGTAGGGGAGAATTATCTCCCCTTTAGTTACGGAGTTACGAATGGCAGAATTATTTGGTTTTGAAATAAAGCGTAAGAACGATAAAGACGAAGAAAAAAAATTATCGTTTGTTGCGCCACAAGAAGATGATAGCGCTGGATATGTAATTAATGCTGGTGGTTATTTTGGCCAATACGTCGATATGGATGGCGGCAAGGCTAAGAATGATGCAGATTTAATTATGAAGTATCGTGAAATCGCGATGCAACCAGAAACAGATGCTGCTATTGAAGATATCGTTAACGAAGCAATTGTATCAGATGAAGATTCTGCTCCAGTTGAATTAATACTTGACGATTTAGAACAACCTGATAGAATTAAAAAGTTAATGCAAGAAGAGTTTGATCAAATCATTAAACTTCTTAATTTTAACTGGACTGGTCATGATACCTTTAGAAGATGGTATATTGATGGCCGTTTATATTTTCATAAGATCATTGATGAGAAGAATCCAAAACGTGGTATATTGGAACTTCGACCAATTGATCCTACAAAGATTCGTAAAGTAAGAGAAGTCAAAGAAGAAAAAGATCCGAAAACGGGTGCTAAACTTATTAAAGAAGTAAAAGAATATTATATCTACCAAGATAAAAATATGTCTAAGTCTAATCAAGGACTGAAGATTGCAAAAGATTCTATTTGCTATATTACTTCTGGTGTATTAGATCCGACTCGTAAACGTGTACTATCTTACTTACAAAAAGCATTAAAACCTGCAAATCAGTTGAGAATGATGGAAGACTCATTAGTCATCTATCGTATGTCTCGTGCACCTGAACGTAGAGTATTCTATATTGATGTAGGTAACTTACCGAAAGGTAAAGCTGAAGAATATATGCGTAATATCATGAGTAAGTATAGAAATAAACTTGTTTATGATGCTGCAACTGGTGAAATGAGAGATGATCGTAAACATCTTTCAATGCTTGAAGACTTTTGGTTACCACGAAGAGAAGGTGGTAGAGGTACAGAAATTACTTCATTACCTGGTGGTGAAAACCTTGGTCAAATTGATGATGTAAGTTATTTCCAAAGAAAACTATATAAAGCATTAAATGTTCCTATTCAAAGATTAGAACAAGAACCTGCTCAGTTTTCACTTGGTCGTTCATCTGAAATCACAAGAGATGAATTAAAATTCCAAAAATTCCTTGGTAGATTACGTAAGAAGTTCGGTACATTGTTTATCGATCTACTAAAAACACAATTAATTCTGAAAGGTGTTGTTACCGAAGATGAATGGAAAGATTTTTCACAAGAAATTAATATCGATTATCTTAAAGATACTCATTTCTCTGAACTTAAAGAATCAGAGATTCTTCGTGAAAGACTTGGTACTCTGAGAGAGCTTGATGAATACGTTGGTAAATACTATTCGAAAGAATGGGTTCGTAAGAACGTATTACAACAAACTGATGAAGATATCGAGGAAATTGATAAGCAAATGGAAGAAGAAGGACCTGAAGAAGGTGAAGAAGATTTAGCTTATTAATCGTTTGAAACTTAAAAAAGTATAAATATTATTGAAAGGACTAAAGAATGAGTGAAATTGAAAATACTGAAGAAATTCAGAATGATAATGTGTCTGTATCAGATTTAATTAATAATTTAAATGCTGGTGATATGTCAGATGCAAATGCGTCTTTTGCTGCGATTATGAATGATCGTATCAATGATGCTTTAGATGATAAAAGAGTTGCAGTAGCTCAAAATATGAGCGGTGCAGATGTTGATGTATGGCACGACGATTATGAAGTTGAGCCAGAAGAAGAAATCGAAGCATCAGCAGAAGAAGATTTAGATACAACTTTAGAGGTCGAAGATGAAGACATTCAAGCAGTTTCAGACGAACCTGCAGGAGAAGACATTTAGAGCACCAGCTGGTGAACGTGTTGTCAAATCCTTTAAAGTTGGTAAAAGAAAAAAATACGAAGCAGTTATAACCAAAAAAGGTACTGCTTTGACTGCGTATATTGATGGCGATAAGTTAGATGTTTTTAAAAATGAAGCATCTGCAGAAAAAGCTATTAAGCAGTTTACGGATCTGATGGGTAAGTAATGGCTTGGACAGCAATTGCAGATTCAGGTGGTTGGGAATGGAATAATACTCCAGCCGATCCGGGTGCTAACAGTCCACTTAGACCTTTATGGTTAGAGTCTTCTGGTGGCATTAGAACAGAAACACATGGTAGTGTAACACATGAAGTTTATGTGGATTGCAGAAAGATTAAAGTAATCAATTCACAAAACGTTGTAGTTGCAACCGGTGAATTAAGTAAAACTTATTGGGACGTGCATTAAGATGAAACTAATAACAGAATACGTAGAAAACGATCTTAATTATATTACTGAAGCCAAAGATAAAAATGGCAAGAAGCAATATATGATCGAAGGCATTTTTATGCAGGCAGAGTCCAAAAATAGAAATGGTCGTATCTATCCAAAGAATGTAATGGAAAAAGCAGTGGATAAATATATGACCGAACAAGTTTCTAAGGGTAGAGCTGTTGGTGAATTGAATCACCCAGATGGTCCTACAATTAACTTAGATAAAGTATCTCACAAAATTACTGAACTTAAATGGGAAGGTAATGATGTTGTGGGTAAGGCACAAATTCTAAACACTCCTATGGGTCAAATCGTTGAAGGTTTGATGGATGGCGGTGTAAGACTTGGTGTCTCTAGTCGTGGTATGGGTAGTCTTGTGAATCGAGGCGGTACTAATTATGTTGGTGAAGACTTTCAATTAGCTACTGTTGATATCGTTCAAGATCCTTCGGCTCCGGGTGCTTTTGTAGACGGAATCATGGAAGGAGTTGAATGGATTTGGGATAACGGTATCCTAAAAGCACAAGAAATTGAACAGTTCGAGACTGAGATCAAGAGAGCTCCATCTAACCGCTTAGCGGAAACACAGATGAAGATCTTTAAGGATTTCCTCTCTAAACTTTAACTCGTTAAGGAGTATATTAACATGTCAGATAATTTAAATCAAGACATTGACATGGATCTCCAGGATGAACTCGTTGAAGATTCAGTTGAAGTTTCAAGCGAGGAACTGGAAGAAGCAAAAGATCAAGCTGAAGTTCCAAAGGCAAACAAAGTAGTGCCTAAGGAAGTTGACGGTGCGAAAGCTGCTGCTGACGTTGCAGGCGACATTAAAAAGTCTGCTCCATCACAAGCAACTCCACCTAAGACAAAAGCTGGTATGATCAACGCTATGTCCATGAAAATGCACAAGATGAAGAAAGAAGAGCTTACTGCTGCATACAATGCTATGCACAAAGAAGGCTATGAAGCAGATGACGAAGCTATCGCTGAAGGTACTTTTGATGAAGATCTTAAAGCACTAGTTGATTCAGAAGCAACTCTTTCTGAAGGATTCAAGGATAAAGCTGAGATTATTTTTGAAGCAGCACTTAAGTCTAAGCTAGCTAGCGAAATTGATCGTCTAGAAGAGCAATACACTGAAGAGCTTGCTGAAGAAACTGATCGCATTCAGTCGGAACTTGTTGAAAAAGTAGATGGCTACCTGAACTACGTAGTAGAGCAGTGGATGGAAGATAACAAGCTTGCAATCGAGTCTGGTCTAAGATCAGAAATCGCTGAGAGCTTCATGCAGTCACTTCAAACTGTGTTCACAGAGCACTATATTGAAGTACCTGAGTCTAAGATCGATTTAGTAGATGAATTGTCAAACAAGATTGATGATCTTGAAGAGCAAGTATCTACACAAACTGACGCTAACATTGAGCTTTCTGAGTCAATCAAAGAGCTTAAGCGTGAGAAGATCGTTCGCGACGCAGCTGTAGGTCTTTCAGAAGCACAAGCTGAGAAGCTTAAGTCTTTAGCCGAAGATGTAGATTTCGAAGATGAAGATAAGTTTGCTGACAAAGTAGACACAATCAAGGAATCTTACTTCAAAGAAACACAACCTGAAATCGTAAGTGAAGAAGCTAACGTTGATGGATCTGGTGAAGAGCACGAAGATATCGTTCTTTCTCCTGCTATGCAACGCTATGTGGCAGCACTTAAGAAAAACTCATAATTCTATAGGGGAATTTAAAAATGTTTAATGCAGACGCAAAACTTATGGAGAAGTGGCAGCCAGTATTGGAAGCTACTGAAGCTCCTGAATTTAAGGACAACTATCGTAAGTCCGTTACTGCTGCTGTTCTAGAGAACACAGAAAAAGCACTTGCTGAAGAGCGTGCGCAGCAGAACTTCCAACTTAACGAAGATGCTCCTACTAACTCAACTGGCGGTGCCATTTCTAACTGGGATCCAATTCTGATCTCATTAGTACGTCGTGCTATGCCTAACTTAATCGCGTATGATATCGCTGGTGTTCAGCCTATGTCTGGTCCTACTGGTCTTATCTTCGCAATGAAGTCTAAGTACAACGATAACGCATCAAGAACTGCTGCTACTGAAGCATTGTTCAACGAAGCTGAAACTGACTACTCAAGCTCTTCATTCAACGGTACTACTGGTACTGCACAAGGTGGTGCTCACGGTGGTGATTCTTCTTCACTTCCTGGTGATGGTGCTGCTACTGACTCTAACAGCGACAACCTAGCTGACGACTTCGGTCTTGGTGGTGGTATGTCAACTGCTGATGCTGAAGCTCTTGGTGATGCATCTGGTAATGCTTTTGGTGAAATGTCTTTCACAATTGAAAAAGCAACTGTTACTGCTAAGTCACGTGCACTTAAAGCTGAGTACACAATGGAACTTGCTCAAGACCTTAAAGCTATCCACGGTTTGGATGCTGAGTCTGAGCTTGCTAACATCCTTTCTGCTGAGATCCTTGCTGAGATCAACAGAGAAGTTGTACGTACTATCAACTCACGTGCTAAGATTGGTGCACAACAAGGTGACATCAACTCTAAAGGTACTTTCGATCTTCAAAACGATGCTGATGGTCGTTGGTCTGTTGAGCGTTACAAAGGTCTTATCGTTCAAATCGAGCGTGAAGCGAATACTATCGCTAAAGAAACTCGTCGCGGTAAGGGTAACTTCATCCTATGTTCATCTGACGTAGCTTCTGCGTTGGTTGCTGCTGGTCTTCTTGACTACACTCCAGCTCTTTCTACTAACTTGAACGTAGATGATACTGGTAACACTTTTGCTGGTGTTCTTAACGGTCGTACTAAAGTTTACATCGATCCTTATGCATCACGTAACTACATTACTGTTGGTTACCGTGGTACTAATGCGTACGATGCAGGCTTATTCTACTGCCCATACGTACCATTAACTATGGTTCGTGCTGTTGGTGAGAACACTTTCCAACCTAAGATCGGCTTCAAGACTCGTTACGGCATGGTTGCTAACCCATTCGTTGGTTCAGCTCCTGGTAACGACATCGGTGCGGCTCGTTCGAACCAGTACTACAGAATCTTTGCTGTTAGCGATATCTTAGTATAATCGTAATACAGTAATAACTGTACTAAAGGGGGATCTTCGGATCCCCTTTTTTTATCCCTGCAACTTGTATAAATAAGAGTATAGGAGATAATTATGCCATATTCTAAAACAATTAATTTCAGTGATGAAGCAACTAATACTTCGATCGATCAGTTGACCTATGTCAATCCGGCCGGTTTTAAGCTTCTTATTGATAAATTAAAATATCCAAATGCTCAGTATACTATTCAAACTGCGGCATTGCCAGATATGACAATTGATGGTGCAGTATACAATACACCACAAAGAAACGTTTTCGAAGCACCAGACAAAGTAACTTATGGTGGATTTGAAGCTACGTTCCTTGTTGATGAATCACTGGTTAACTATACAGAGATCCATGATTGGATGCTTGGTATGGTTACACAAAAAGATGATGGTGTTCGTAAGATGCGTGATATGACATTGCAGATCCTATCATCACACAACAATGTTATCAAAGAGATTCAATTCGTTGATGCCTATCCAACATCATTGAGCTCTTTACCATTTGACACAACAATCACAGATATTCAGTACTTAGTTGCAAACGTTTCATTCAACTATAGCTATTTCAAAATCCTGTAAACTGTGATATAATATACACTGGATATATAGTGTATTAAGGATTATATTATGTTAGATATCGAAAAAATACTAGAAATGTGGAAGAAGGATTCAGAGATCGATGAGGTCAATCTGGATTCTGCTTCAAAAGATGCAGCTAAGTTGCATTCTAAATACCTTGACATTCTGTCAATCACCAAGCTCAAGCTGAAGAAGAAAGAAGCTGACTTCAATGTTCTATTGAAGGACAAATGGTTATACTATAACGGTAAACTATCACAAGCTGAAATCGACGCAAAGGGTTGGGAATACGATCCATTCAATGGTTTATCTAAACCTCTCAAAGGTGAAATGGATTTCTACTATGACTCTGATGATCATATCATTGCAGCGAAGGCTCACATTGATTATCTGAAGACAGTTATAGATACTCTAGAAGAAATAATGCAGAACATTAAGTGGAGACACCAGACGGTCAGAAATATGATCGAGTGGCGTAAGTTTACGTCTGGAGTATAATGGATATCATCAAGGTTAAAAAGAAGAATCACGCATTCTTACATGTTGATTGCGAACCATCAGTTGCAAATGAACTGTGTGACTTCTTTACGTTCTATGTCCCGGGTTATAAGTTCATGCCTGCATATCGTAATAAGATGTGGGATGGAAAGATCCGTTTGTATGATACTCGTAAGAAAGAGTTATATGCAGGACTATACAAATACCTTGAAGAATTTGCTGGCGTAGAAGGTCGTAATTATACTATTGAATTAGAGCATAACAACTTTTATGGAATGCCTAATACAAATACACCTATTGATATGTCTTACATTAATGATATGACATTGACAGTAAAAGGTGATAAGATCGAACCAAGAGATTATCAGCTTCAAGCTATTCACCATGGTTTATCACAAAAGAATGGTCTATTAGTATCGCCTACAGCATCTGGTAAATCACTAATCATCTATTCATTGTTAAGATACTTTCTACAGAATAGTGATAAGAAAGCAATTATCATTGTACCAACAACATCACTTGTTGAACAGATGTATTCTGACTTTGCTGATTATTCAGAGTTTGATGATACATTTGATGTACAGAAAGAATGTCATAAGATCTATGCCGGCCGCGAAAAATTTACAAACCAACGTGTAGTCATTACAACATGGCAATCAATCTATAAGTTACCTGGTACATGGTTTAAAGATTATGGATTTGTGTGTGGTGATGAAGCTCACAACTTTAAAGCTAAATCATTGACTTCTATTCTAACTAAACTATGCGAAGCTGAATATAGATTTGGTACAACAGGTACTCTTGATGGTACACAAACACATAAGCTTGTATTAGAAGGTTTATTTGGTCCAGCATATTATGTGACCACAACTAAACAACTTATGGATAAAGGATCTCTTGCAGACCTAGACATTGATGTTATCCTTATGAAGTATGAAGATGAGATCTGTCGTGCCCTTGCAAAAGCTACATATCAAGAAGAGATAAATTATATTGTACAGTATGAACGTCGTAATAAGTTTATCACTAATTTAGCGTTGGATCAAGATGGTAATACACTTGTCTTGTTTCAATACGTAGAGAAACATGGAAAGCCATTATATAATATGATAAAGGATGCGGCACATAAACGCCGTAAGATCTTCTACGTATCAGGTGAGACTGGTACTGATGTAAGAGAAGATGTGAGAAGGATTACAGAGAATGAAAAGAATGCTATCATTGTTGCTAGCCTTGGCACTTTTAGTACAGGGGTTAATATTAGGAATCTTCACAACATTATATTTGCTAGTCCAAGTAAATCCCAAATCAAAATTCTACAATCTATCGGACGAGGTCTGCGTAAGTCAGATGACGGGCGAGCAACTAAGTTGTACGACCTCGCGGATGATCTACACTGGAAATCGAGAAAGAATTTCACTCTCAATCACGCGGCTGAAAGAATAAAGATCTACAGTAAAGAGAAGTTTAAGTTTAAAATACATGAAATAAAAATATGATAAATACTAGTATGACTGATAAAATCTACGATGATCTAGACATTAGACAGTTCAAGCTTACCTCTGGTGAGAATGTACTTGGATTGATTACTGGTGTCGACAAGGTTACTTCCATGATCATGATGGAACGTCCAGTCACACTTATTTCTGAAACACTTAAAGACAGCAAACAACGTTTCTTTTTTGCTGATTGGATGCCTGTTGCACGTAAAGATGTTGTTGGTATTGCACCGAACCACGTCATATCTCAGGCTGAAGTGGATTCACGTATTAAAGAATCTTACATCAAATATTGTTTAACTTATGATCGTGAACTATATGATGATGAAGAAGATGATGATGACTATGATAATGAATTATTGCATGCAACCACGGGGTCAGATAAGATCCATTAACTGGGTATACTCCCTCACCCCCGGTGTACTCTAATATTATATCATAGAAATTTGATCTTGTACATCTTTTTTTGCAAATAATGCACACAAAAATAGTGTGTTTATTATCAATAAGATATGTACATTTCCTTAGAATCAGTGTATAATATACTGATAACATATACTAGGAGTTTGTTATAAATGAAAGCCAAAGATAAGCCTCATTACGTCAACAATAGAGAATTCTCTCTTGCTGTTGTAGAACACGTAAAATCATATAACGAGGCAAAAGACGCGGGTAGTAAGCTACCTAAAATCCCTGACTATATTGCATCTGCATTTCTTAAGATTGCTGAAGGTCTATCCCATAAGAGTAACTTCATTCGGTATACTTACCGTGAGGAAATGGTAATGGATGGCGTAGAGAACTGCCTTAAAGCCATTACAAATTATAATATTGAAGCTGCTACTCGAACCGGTAATCCTAACGCATTTGCATATTTCACACAGATCTGTTACTATGCTTTTCTGAGACGTATTGCCAAAGAGAAGAAGCAACAAGATATCAAGTTCCGATTCATTGAAAAGGCTGGTATTGAAGATCTTATTGCATACGGTGATGACAACCAAGATGGTTCGGCAGAACGAATGTTTGTCGACGAGTTGCGTAATCGTATTGGTAAGGTTAAAGCTACTGACCAAGTATTGAAGGACTTCGCAAAGGAAGAGAAGAAAGAAATCAAAGAGGCCAAGAAGAAAGGCCTTGAGTTATTCATGGGGTAATTGATGAAGATTGCTATATTGAATGATACCCATTGTGGTATCCGTAACTCTGCTGATATCTTTATTAACTATCAACGTAAGTTCTACGAAGATGTATTCTTTCCGTATCTACTTGAGAATGATATTAAGCAGATTATCCATCTAGGTGATTATTATGATCATCGTAAGTATGTTAACTTTAAAGCATTGAATGAGAATCGTGCTCACTTCTTAGATAAGCTACGTGAGTATGGTATTACTATGGACATCATTCCTGGTAACCACGATGTGTTTTATAAGAATACTAACGAGTTGTGTTCACTCAAAGAATTGATGGGACACTACATGAATGAAGTCAATATCATTATGGAACCAAAGGTCATGAACTATGACGGTTTAGATATTGCAATGATTCCATGGATCAATAATCAAAACTATCACGACTCAGTCAAATTCATTCAGAACTGTAATGCTCCTGTTGTTGGTGCTCACCTTGAACTGGTTGGTTTTGATATGATGAAAGGTGTCAAGAATACTCATGGTATGACTACTGAGTTATTTGATCGTTTCGAGTTAGTATTGTCTGGTCACTTCCATACAAGATCATCTCGTGGTAATATTCACTATCTAGGCTCTCAAATGGAATTCACTTGGGCAGATGCACATGATCCTAAGTACTTCCACGTGCTCGACACGGACACACGTGAGCTCACGCCAGTACGTAACACAGAATCTATCTTTGAAAAAGTTATGTACAATGACGAGAAAATAGATTATAATATTATACCTATAGATCATTTAAAAGATAAGTTCGTTAAGATTGTTGTTGAAAGCAAGACGAATCCTTTTATCTTTGACAGACTAATAGATAGAATCAATCAATTAGGTGTACATGATCTTAAGATTGCTGAAACGTTTGACGAGTTTACAGGTGCTAACGTAGATGATGAAGGTATCTCTGTTGAGGATACTACTGAACTGCTTGATGGTTATGTAGACAACGTTGAAACTGAATTGGACAAAGACAAGATTAAAGGCATTATGCGATCGCTTTATGTTGAAGCATCGAATATGGAAATAGTATGATTATATTCAAATCTGTTCGATGGAAGAACTTTCTATCGACTGGTGACAAGTTTACAGAAGTGCAACTAAACAGATCACCATCTACACTCATTGTTGGTCAGAATGGTGCAGGTAAGTCTACACTACTTGATGCATTGTCATTTGCATTATTTGGTAAAGCTCACCGTGATATTAAGAAGCCACAACTGATTAACTCAATCAATGGTAAAGCTTGTATTGTAGAAGCTGAGTTCGATATTGGTAATAACAAGTATAAAGTTGTACGTGGTATCAAACCTGGCAAGTTTGAGATCTATCAGAACGATAAGCTATTCAATCAAGACTCAAATGCTCGAGACTATCAGAAGTTACTAGAACAGAATATTCTTAAGTTGAATCATAAGTCATTCCACCAGATTGTGGTACTTGGTTCAAGTTCGTTTATTCCATTCATGCAACTAGCTGCTGGTCACCGACGTGAGGTTATTGAGGATCTATTGGATATTAATATCTTCTCAAAGATGAGTGGTATTCTAAAGGAACGTAACTCAATACTTAAAGAACAACTCAAAGACTTAGGTTATAACTTAGACTTGATTACCGAGAAGGTGAATCTTCAACGTAAGTATATTCGTGAAGTCACAGAGTTGAATGATGAGAACATCAAAGGAAAGCAAAATGAAATCTCAAAGCTTGATAAAGAGATCAAAGATCTCCAGGACCAGAATGCTAAGGACTCGGAGTTTATTGAAGCCAACGAATCGGATCTACTCAAACGAAACGAAAAGCTCGACGCCAAAAGAGCAAAGCTCTTACAGTTCTCAACGCAATTCCAAACAGAGATCAAATCCTTGGTTAAAGAAGCGAAATTCTATGAAGATAATGACGCTTGCCCCACATGTTCCCAAGATATTAGTGAGGAACTTAAAACCTCAAAAATCGACGGAGCGAAAATTCGCGCGAGTGAGTTACAGGAAGGAGTGGATAATGTCTCTAAAGAGCAAGCTTCTTTGGAACAGGATCTTAACGGGATCGTTGATGAGCTTGCCAAAATACGAGAGAGGCAATCAAATATACATTCTAACAATCAGTCCATCGCACGGTATCAAAGACAAATATCATCTATCGAAAGCGACATCGCGGGTCTAGAAGGTAAAGAAGGTGATGTGTCAAAAGCTAATTCAGAGTTAAGTGATCTATTAGAACAAAAAGAAAGTCTAGTAGAGAAACGACTTGAGTATAGTGACACACGTTCATATTATGATGCATGTACTGAGATGTTACGTGATACAGGTATTAAGACTAAGATCGTAAAAGAGTATTTGCCTGTTATGAATAACCTTGTCAATAAGTATTTGCAAGTCCTAGACTTCTTTGTTCAATTTGATTTAGATGAGAACTTCAATGAAACGATACGATCGCGTCACAGAGACGCATTCAATTATGCTAGCTTTAGTGAAGGTGAAAAACAAAGAATTGATTTGGCTCTACTCTTCACGTGGCGGCAAATTGCCAGAATGAAAAACAGCGCAGCAACAAATCTATTGATTCTAGATGAAACATTTGACTCATCTCTCGATCATGATGGTGTGGACAATCTAATGAAGATACTTGATACATTGGACGAAGGAACTAATGTGTTTGTTATCTCTCACAAGGGTGATCTATTGGATGGCAAGTTCCGTTCTAAGATCGAATTTACAAAAGAGCATAACTTCTCTAAAATGGTAGCAGCATGATATTTTTCGACTACTTAAATAAAGTAGAGACGACTCTCAAACCTATTGAAAAGGATTAT
>Ga0255778_10003531_pt1 | contig 13080 bp, 12 predicted proteins | sample 071ome_31_FD_179976 | JGI IMG/M metagenome (GOLD analysis project Ga0255778, IMG submission 179976) | Coastal salt marsh microbial communities from the Groves Creek Marsh, Skidaway Island, Georgia - 071405CT metaG (version 2) | ecosystem: Environmental > Aquatic > Marine > Intertidal zone >...
TCATCACAATAGCAGTCTCTTTCGAATGCGGTTTGGGCCCTGAATATCTGAAATCTTCTTCAAGAATTTTTTCAGATTCAGATGACAACTCTAGCGCTTTTTGATAGAAAAATTCCATTCTATTCTTAGCGTGATGTGTTGCAATAAAATCAATCACAATTGGCGGTAGGCTATATTCTTTAGCAAGCTTAAGGCCATCTTCGACATGTTGCTTGAGAATGGCTACACTTTCCTCTGGGGTCAGATTATCGTGCTTATTGACTCCCAGGCTTTGATTCTCAGCAAAATATTCTGGATTCATAACTTTACCAATATCATGGTAATAGGACCCAACTCGGCATAATAAGGCTCTAGCTCCTACAGCTTTAGCACAAGACTCAGCTAAAGTTCCGACTTTAACACTATGGGTATGGGTTCCAGGGGCATCTTCCATTAGTCGTTTCAATAAAGGTTGGTCATAATCCAATAGCTCAATCAATGATATGTCAGTTGTAATCCCAAAAAAGGGTTCAAACAATGGAATTAAACCAAAAGCAAAAATAGGACTTATAAAACTTGCTAATGAAAGATAACCTAAATTGGAAAGATTCAACTCTTGTAAACCCACTCCTTTAAAAATCATTAAAGAGAAAAAGATTAAAAGACTAGAAAAAACTAAGGAAAACATTGTAGAAATAATTTGTCTTCTTTTTCTCAGGTTTCGGACATTTAAAATTGCAACAAAACAAATGAAAAATTGGATAATTGTAAAATCAAAATCATTTCCAATCAGCAAAGAAACAAGAAAAATTAGAATTGTTGAGATCACCACTGCTGTTGTTGCATCTAATAAAACAGTAGCAAGAATAGAAACTAAAGTAATCGGAATTATGTATGGGGTGACACTATAATTAGTGATTAGCCATGAAAGAAATATAATACCATAAATCAAAAATCCAATTAAAGAAACTTTTTTGAAATTTTTTAAATAATTAGACCTATAAAAATATAAAAAAGCATACAAAAGTGACAATAATAGCAATACAACAAAAAATGCTCCAAGGTATTCTCGAAATTTATCTGTTGCTTTTTCATAGCCAAGTCTTTTGCTCGATTCAAGTTGAAGAGATCGGATTTTTAACAGTACTAACTCCGTAACTCGATTGTTTTTATCCACAATAAGTTCGTTTGCCAAAACAGTTCCTTGAAATCTAGAAACCTTATCTAATCTCTCTTTTTGATTTTTCTCTGTTAAAGATTTATCAAAACGAACATTGGGTTGGGATAATTCATTGATTATTTCGTAAGCAATGGAATGTTCAATACTGAGTTCATCATTATAAATATTCTTAACCTCTTCTTTATTTTTTTTCCATGCTTTTTCAATATCATTAAAATTAGAAACAGGAGTTAATACTAATTCACCTCCCTGAATAATGCTGATTTGAGGACTAATGATAGATTCTAATGATTCATCTAAAATACCTTCCGCCCAACGATTTAAACAAGTCTGCTTTACTGTATTTTTCATTAAAACTAAGTCCACCTTACGATCAAAAGATTCATTGATGGATAAAAGTTCATCCCATAGACTTTTTTCAATTTGGTAGGGATATTGATCAAGAAAATTATTATATAAAGTATTAAAAGTTGTGCTATCAGCGATAAAACTTGAATTATATGTTTCAAACTCTGGCTCATATCGATATTTATAAAGTGAGTCTTGAGATACTTGATAAGACAAATATGATTGATTTAGATTATTCAAATTCAAAAACAACGTATCGATTAGAGCTAACTGGTTTTGAACAAACAATTGATCTCTACTAAAGCTATATGGAACAGATTTCTTCGCATCGTCAAGATCTTTTTCAAGCTTGGTGTCGGTTTTTAAGATACCGAAATCAAAAGGAGCAATAATTGGTTCGTTGGCGATATCATTTAATTTGTATGAATATCGAACAGAAAAACCAGTGGGAAAAGTTAAAGAAATAACAAAAGAAAGTGAGGCAAAAATTATCAATGACAATTGATGCTTTTTAATAAATGAAATAATTTTTTGAAAATCGATCATTTTACCATCTTATAGCTGCTGAAGCCCAGGTATATCCAGCGCCAAATGCTGTTAATAAAATAATATCCCCCTTTTGAAATCTTCTTTCTTGAATGGCCTCACAAATGGCGATAGGGATAGTTCCTGCGGTTGTATTCCCATATTTATGAATATTCATATACATTTTTTCTTCTGGCAATTGCATTCTGGTAGCACATGCCTCCAAAATTCTTGCATTAGCCTGATGGGCAATCACCAGCTTTATATCTTCAATAACTAAGTTATTTTCTTCCATTGCCAGTTTGATTGCTTCTGGCATTCTAGTGACTGCATTTTTAAAGACCTCTCTTCCATTTTGGGTAATAAAATGATGTCCTTCTTCAATGATTTCTTTATTGATTCGATTAGGATAAAATTTAGAGCCAGGAGCTTTACCATGTAAATTTTCTACACCAGATCCGTCTGCAAATGTATGGGTCGATAGTATGCAAGAGTCATCTGTTGCTGGAGCAAGAATAACAGCTCCAGCACCATCTCCAAATAAAACTCCAGTCGCTCTTCCATTGGGCGTTTTATCTAAGGTGCAAGACATTACATCCGAACCCACCAACAAAATATTTTTATATTTTGAGGTTTGAATAAATTGATCCCCTATCTCTAAAAGATAAATAAATGCTGAACATGCAGCGCTTATATCAAATGCGCGAATATTGGATGTAATACCCAATTTCTGCTGGATGATTGGAGCCATGCCTGGGAAATTATAGTCTGAAGTGACAGTTCCAACTATAATGGCATCGATATCTTTGGCTTCAATACCCGCCATTTCGATAGCTTGTTGGCAAGCTGGAAGGGCTAAATCAGAATTTGCCATTCCATCTTCTACCCATCTTCTTTCTTGAATACCTGTTCTGGTTTGAATCCATTCATCAGATGTATCCATCATTTTTTCTAAATCAAAGTTGGATACGATATTTTTAGGAACATTGTATCCGATTCCAGCAATCTTACTTTTAATCATTTTAAATCCTTTTTAAATATTTTGAGCTGATCTATAAGCCGGGTTTTGTACATCTTTCAATGCGATGATCATTTATCTCGATTTTATATCACTATAAAACTCTAGCAATCTACCCGCTTTTCAAACGATACGAACCATATCTTAAAGCTACTTGATTTTGCACCTAGTGAGGTTTACCAGCTAATAAAATTACTCTTATTACTGGTGGTCTCTTACACCACCGTTTCACCCTTGCCCATTGGCGGTTTACTTTCTGCTGCACTTTCTGTGTCCTTTCAGACCCCATCTGTTAGATGGCACTATGTTCTTTGGTGCCCGGACTTTCCTCTCCACTAAGGAGTAATCATCCAATCAGCTCTAGGGAAATAATAAGGGATTGTGCTTGAATTTAGAAGGAAAAAATTAATTTTCGTTTTTGTATAAAAAACGACTGCAAGAACCACAAAATACAATTTCTTTGGCTAAAGCTTCATTCAAAACTTGAGGAGGAATAAAAGCACCACATCCCTCGCAGCTACTATCAAGAATTTCAGCACAAGCTACCCCATCTCGTGCGGCATAGATTTTAGAATATTGCTCTAACTTAGAAGAATCAATCTTTAGAATAATTTGATCTCTTTCAGCATCAAGAGCATTTTTTTCATCAGCAACTTCTTCCATTTTTTTATTTAGAGACTCTTTTTTAGAATTCAGCTCTTCAATAATAGATTCTAACGAAGATTTTTGCTCTTCAATTTCTTTTGTCAAAGATTCTTTCTTCTCCATAAGAAGAATAATTTCACTTTCATTAGATGATAATTGATTCTTTTCAAAATCTATAGTTTCCATCATCGCATCGTATTCTCGATTATTAGAAATTGAACCATCAATCAACTTATCTTTGAGTAGATTAATTTTTTGATTAGCTGAAGCAATAATAGTTTCTAATTTTTCAATATTGATTATTGTTGATTTTAAATCTATTTCGTTTTGGCCTAAAGAATCTTTAAAGCTTTTCTCTTGATTTTCTAATTCTTGAACTTTGGAAGGAAGGCCTCCGAGCAATTTGTTGAGTTCAAATAATTTATTATCAATTTCTTGAAGTAAAATTATTTGACTAATTTGAGTCATATTTAAGACTTTTTTCCTACAGACATTGCGTGTGAATATATTCTAATTAGCGAATAAAAAAAACATTTATTATTTTCTAAATCGAGAATGAACAATTTCAGTAAAAAATTAAAAATTTTTGAACCGCTTCCTAAATGTTTAACAATCAAAAAATCTTCTATTCATGGATTGGGTCTTTTTGCTTCTGAAGAAATTCCTAAAGATATTGTATTAGGTATAACTCATATTGAAGATAATCGATTCATGCATGGGTATATCAGAACTCCACTAGGAGGATTTTTTAATCATTCTAATAACCCGAATTGTGAAGCCTACTATGATGGAGATCTTATTAAGCTAAAAACAATTAAAATAATTCCTGTTCACGAAGAAATAACTGTAAACTATGAACTGCATCAGTGGTGTAATGTTAAAAAATGAATAATTACACTTTTACATCTGAATCTGTTTCGGAAGGACATCCGGATAAAGTTTGCGATCAAATATCTGATGCAATACTTGATGCATATCTAAAAGAAGATCCCAATAGTCGAGTAGCATGCGAAACAATGATAAAAAATAACTTAGTCATCATTGCTGGAGAAATTACTTCGGAAGCCAATCCAGAACTTGAACCGGTTGTTAGAAATGTAATTAATAACATTGGCTATAATGATGATAAGTTGGGTTTTAATGGAAATACTTGCCAATTTATCAATCACATATCAAAACAATCCCCGGATATAGCTCAAGGAGTAAATGAAGGTGAAGGTGAAGACTTAAGTCAAGGAGCAGGAGATCAAGGACTTATGTTTGGATTCGCTTGCAACGAAACAGAAAACTTAATGCCAGCTCCGATTGATTTAGCTCATAAACTAGTTAAAAAACAATCAGAGTTAAGAAAATCAAGAAAACTGGAATGGTTGAGACCAGATGCAAAAAGCCAAGTAAGCGTAGTTTACGAAGATAACAGAAAAGAAATTAAACGAATATCTGCCATTGTGCTTTCGTCCCAACATGATGAAGATATTTCATACCAAGAAATAAAAGAAAAAATCTATAATCATATAATACTCCCTGTGATACCAAATCATTGGATCACAGAAGAAACAAAAATATTAATAAATCCAACTGGAAAATTTATTATTGGAGGACCAGTCGGCGATTGTGGTCTTACGGGAAGAAAAATTATTGTTGATACATATGGTGGAATGGCTAGGCATGGTGGTGGAGCCTTCTCAGGGAAAGATCCATCGAAGGTCGATCGATCAGCCGCATACGCTGCAAGATATGTAGCCAAGAATGTTGTTTCGTCAAAATTAGCTGATTATTGTGAAATTCAAGTGTCTTATGCTATTGGGATTGCAGAACCAACTTCTATAACGATTGATACGTTCGGAACTAATAAAATCCCTGAAAAAGAAATAGTTTCTTTAATTTCAGAAAAATTTGATTTTAGGCCAAAAGCATTAATTAGTTATCTAGATTTAAAGAAACCAATTTACCAAGAAACTGCAGCTTATGGTCATTTTGGTAGAGATATTTTTAGTTGGGAAAATACTGATTTATTACTAAAATGACCTCTCAACAAGGAGATTCAATTATGCTCAACAGTATTCAAAATCAGAAAATGGATAGTTCAAATTCAAAAAAATCTTATAAAAAAAATAACATAGTTGAAATTTTACCTTTTTTAGTTAAAGATATTAGTCTTGCTAAGCTTGGAAGAGACAAAATTGAGATTTCAGAAAAAGAAATGCCAGGTTTAATGTCCTTAAGAAAAAAATATTCAGAAAATAAACCTTTAAAAGGCCTAAGACTAACAGGTTCTTTGCATATGACTATTGAAACAGCGGTTTTAATTGAGACTTTAAAAGATTTGGGTGCAGATGTTCGATGGGCAAGTTGCAACATTTTTTCTACTCAGGATGAAGCTGCTGCTGCTATTGCTGCAACAAAAACTCCTGTGTTTGCTTGGAAGGGTGAAACTTTAGAAGAATATTGGGATTGTACTCTTCAAGCTTTAACCTTTAATGGAAATGAAGGGCCAAATCTCATTGTGGATGATGGTGGCGACGCAACCCTACTTATTCATAAAGGATTTGAACTTGAAAATTTTTATAACCAAAACAAAAAACTTCCAAAAATAACTGCTACAATTGAAGAAGAGATAGTAATTGAAAAACTTTTAAGAAAAATCCACAAAAAAAATCCAAACCATTGGCATTCGATTGTACCTGAAATTATCGGAGTTTCAGAAGAGACTACAACGGGGGTTGCAAGATTAAAACAAATGGTTGAAAATGACTCTTTACTCTTTCCGGCATTTAATGTCAATGATTCTGCTACGAAATCCAAATTTGATAACCTTTATGGTTGTAGAGAATCATTAGCGGATGGGATTAAGCGATCTACTGAAATAATGCTAGCTGGTAAAACGGTTGTTATTTGTGGATATGGTGATGTGGGTAAGGGTTCAGCTCAATCGATGAAATCTTATGGTTGTAAGGTCATTGTAACAGAAATTGATCCAATTTGTGCCCTTCAAGCTGCTATGGAAGGATTTGAAGTAAGAAGATTGGAAGATGTTTTGGAAAGAGGAAATATTTTTGTAACCACAACTGGAAATAAAGACATTATCACTCTTCAACATATGGGAAGAATGAAAGATCAAGCTATAGTTTGCAATATTGGGCATTTCGATAATGAAATTCAAGTTGATGCTCTTAACAAATCAAATGCAAAAAAAGAGCAAATCAAACCTCAGCTTGACAGATATACCTTCAAAAATGGTAAACAAATCTTTATCCTTGCAGAAGGAAGACTAGTTAATTTAGGGTGTGCAACTGGACACGCCAGTTTTGTAATGTCGACCTCATTTTCGAATCAGGTTTTGGCACAAATATTCTTATCTAAGAATAAACCCAAGACTGGAATATATGATTTACCAAGAAAGCTCGATGAAGAAGTTGCCAGAATTCATTTGAAACATCTTGATGCTGACTTAACAAAATTAACTCAAAGCCAAGCAAGCTATATTGGTGTAAACGTTAACGGTCCTTTTAAAAAGGACGAATACCGTTATTAAGATTCATTTATAAATCCATCTACTAATAGAAGTAAAATGATATGATGGGTCATTTCAACTATATTATATTCAAGTGAATCAACCCAAAAATTTATTTTACCCAAATTCCTTAGCTTATTATTTTTAGAAAAACCAGTCAATGTAATAGAATCCATATTAACTTTTTTACAATAATTAGCAGCATTAACCATATTCATTGAATTTCCACTTGAGCTTATAAGTATTACTAAATCATTTTCATCTGCATAAAAGTTTAGAGCTTGTTTGACCCAATTTTCATATCCATAATCATTGGCAAAACAAGTAATTAAATCAGATTCGTTGAAATTAATTGCTCTAATTGAAGCATTTTTAGTAAAATCTACTGCAACATGACTTGCCATTGCTGCACTTCCTCCATTACCAGCTAAAATAATTTTACCACCCTTTTTTTTAGTTTCTTTAATTAAGTCGGCCGACTGCGACAATAAGTCTATATCAATATCATTATTTATTGCATCAATATATTGATTTATAAATTCTTTAAATATTTTATCCATTATCCCTCCACAAAGATTATTTTTGAGCCATGAGTTTCAAAATTAAAGTCTAAAAAAGTATTTTTAATCATTTTGTCTTCAAAGGCTTCTTGGTTATTTCTTGGAACATAAAATAGAATGAATCCTCCGCCTCCTGCGCCTAAAACTTTTCCTCCGAGAGCACCTGCATTAATTCCTTTTGTATATAATTTTTCAATTCTATCATTTGAAATACCATCAACCATTTCTTTTTTTATTTTCCACATTTCATCTAAAAAATTTCCTACCCTATCAAAAGAACCAGATAAAAGTATCTCTTGAAATTTATCAACGCTATTTACAAGCATCGAATTTTTTAATTTATTTTTTTTACTTGATTTTGATTGCTTGGATAGAATGGTGTTTGCACTTCTTGTAATATCAGTATAGCATAGATATAAATTTTTATCTAATGTTAGAAAGTTGGAATTCATTTTTTCGAATTCTACCTTTCCATCAGTATTAAATTTAATTTTTTTTACTCCACCTAACGCGCAACCATATTGATCTTGCTTACCAATTGGGTTTTTACAAATATCAATCTCTATATGGCAAGCCTCTTCAGCCAACTCTTGCTGCGATTTTATAACATTTTGATAATTGTACATCGCGTTTAGCAAACCTACAGTAATTGCACTTGAAGAGCCTAAACCAGATCCTGAAGATGGTATATCTGATAATGTAGTAATTTCTACCCCATTTTTTATACCAGTTTTTCTCATTGATTCTCGAACTAAATCGTGTTCTATATTATTAATATTACTTACAATTTCTTTTTTTGAGTAATTAATATATATCATATTATCAAATCTTTTCTTAATTATAACATATACATACTTATTTATTGAAGTTGATAGAACTTTTCCCGGCTCTTTCTCATAGTAACTTGGTAGATCTGATCCTCCACCTGCAAATGATATTCTTAATGGTGTTTTTGAAATAATCATTTAGCTTCTCTAACTACATTTAATTTTTTCATTGTCTTAATTGACTCCTCTAAAATAGTTTCATCAATATCTGAATTCATCATATAGTCATAATAAGATTGAACACTATATTCTGTAGTTCTTTTAGGTTCCCAACCCAGTTTTTGAATTTTTGAAATATCAGAAAATGCATGTCTAGTATCTCCAAATCTATATAGGTTTGGGATATTAAATGGTATGCTTTCTTTTTTAAATACCTTAGCTACAATCTTGCAAAATTCTTTAATAGTAATGGCTTTACCACCGCCAATATTATATGTATTGTAATCTGAATTAGGATCTTCTAGCACTAACATGTTTGCGTCTACAACATCATGAATGTTAACAAAATCTCTAATCATATTACCATCTTCATAAATTATAGGGGCCTTATTAAAATTATAATACATAGAAAAAATTCTTAAAGCACCGCTGTATGTATTATAAAATGATTGCCTTTCTCCCTGAACAATAGAATATCTTAGAGTTGTAGTTGGAATATCATATCTTTTGCCAAAATTTAAAGACATCATCTCTTGAGCATATTTGGATATTGCATATTGATTTGGAGGATTAGAATAACTTTCACTTGTCTTACACCAATGCAATTTATTACCATTTGAATCTAAATGTGACCACACTCCCTTCTTCAAATTTTTCTCATCTCTCATGTTCGGAAAAAATAAATTACCATCTTTATCTTTATAAATTCCCTCACCATTAACAAATTGGCTAGATGCAACAATAATTTTTTTAATCTTCAATTTATTTTTTACTGCAATTTCATATATCAATGCATTCCCAGCGCAATTCGTTTTGAAGAAGGTGGAAAAGTAGGGTAAGTAGTCCTGATATGCAGCAAAGTTAAATACTACATCAATATCATTTAGTGATGATTCGAGAATATTATAATCACATATATCTCCAATAATTAGCTCTGCTTTTGGATTAATATATTTTGGAACTCCTTTAGTATGTACTGGCTTTTGTAATTTATCTAAAATTCTAACTTCAAAACCTTTTTCAATTAATCTGTCCACAGTATGTGAACCTATAAATCCAGCACCACCTATTACTAAAGCTTTCACTTTCCCGTCCCCCTAAACACAGCAATTATTGTTTTAAAAATTATACTCATATCAAAGATAAAACTTCTTTTCGATATATATTCTAGATCTTTTTCTATCCATTCATCTGCATTATTTATATTATTCCTACCATCTACTTGCCATAAACAAGTTATACCAGGTTTGACAGCAAGCTTCTTTTTTTGAAAGTTTGAAAAGTTTTTGTATTCAGACTGCAAAGGAGGTCTTGGTCCGACAACGCTCATTTTACCTTGTAAAACCGATATAAATTGAGGCAACTCATCAAAACTATATTTTCTTAGATAACTTCCAACGCTAGTTATTCTTGGGTCATTTTTCATTTTAAAAAAAGGACCTGACATTTCATTTTTTTCTAGCAATATTTCTTTTAGTTCATCTGCATTAATTACCATTGTTCTAAATTTAAAACTATTAAAAAATACTCCATCTTTACCAACAACATTCCAATTATAAAAAATAGGTCCTTTCGACGAAACTTTTATCATAATCGCTATCACAAAAAACGGAATTAATAAAATTATTAAAATAATTAATGAAAAAATTATATCAAAAACTCGTTTAAAAAAAAGATAGAAAAATTTATTATTCATCTACTACAGCTCTTCCCTTTAATTGTTTCCAATCTTTTTCAGGCCTAACTTGATTATTTGTTTTAATAGCAGCCTCTAAAACATTACACTGTAAATGTAAATTTTTAGAAAAAAAGTTTAATGAATTAATATCTTTTGGAAAGCAACTACCGCCAAAGCCAAGTTTTAAATCAGGCCCAGGAACACTCCAATGTGTCGCACCCAATCTCACATCTTTTAGAGCAATCGAGATAACATCATTGTAATCTAAATTAATTTTATCACAAATTAGTTTCATTTCATTTGCAAAGGATACTTTAGTGGCTAAAAAGGTATTAATCATATTTTTAGTCATTTCAGCTGTTTTTGCGTTAGTTTTTATTATTTCTACGTTAGCAAACACTGTAGAATAAATTTCCTCTACGGTATGTAAGTTATCATTTTTACCACCTAAAATAATAAATTTTTGTTTTTTAAAATCTTCCATAAAATTAGCTTCTCTTAAAAATTCAGGGCTATAAACAATATTTAAATTCGGGTATTTATGGATAAAATCATCTGTTGTACCAGGAGGCACTGTCGATTTTATCACGAAAATTTTTTTATCAATAAATTTCAACTTATTAATTTCTGATAAAACTTCTATCAAAATATTAAGATGACAGGAACCATCTTCATTCATGGGTGTTGGAAGACAAATAAAAATTAAGTCTGAATTATCTATAAGACTTTTTAATGAACTACAGGTTGATTTTTGATCTAAAAACTTATCGAAAGTATTTACCGTAAACTTATCTTCAAAACCATTTTTAATAGCACTACCTACATAACCCTGACCAATAATTCCGATTTTATTTTCCATTGTGATTCATCTCTTTTGTGTTAAAAATTTGAACAAAAAATATGTATTGCCAAACAAATATCTTTTCCACATTCTTCTTGGTTCTTTGATTAATCTATATAACCATTCAACCCCCATAGATGTTATCCATTTTGGTATAACTTTTTCACCGCTAAAAACATCAATGAAAGCTCCCCCGTTTGTGAAAACATTTGCATGAATTTTTGACATATTATCTGCTATCCATTTTTCTTGGACAGGCATACCCATTCCTACCATTAAAAGGTGAGGTCTAAATGAATTAATTTTATTAATAACCTCTTCATTTTCATGATTGTCCTTGTTAAAAAAACCATTTCTTGATTCAAAAATTATGTCTGGGTATTTAACCCTAAAATTTTTTATTGCCTTTTGTAAATTCTTGTCATTTGTTCCAAGCAAAAAAACTTTTAATTTTTTTTCATTACAAAAGGCATATAATTGTGGAATCCATAAATAGTACGACAAATGATTCACCCAAACTCCATAAAGATATTTAAGTGCAATTTGTACCCACTTACTATCGCAAATTATGATATCAGCTTTTTTTTGAAATTCATAAAAATCACTATTATCTCTACTTATGTAATAGGCATTAGCGTTTACATTGCTAATTACTATTTTTTTATTATCACTGATTGCATCTAAAACCGATTGATTAATTTCATCGTTTGAAATATCCCAAACGTATTGATCTATAAGCTTGTATTTTTTCATTTTTTAATTTTATAGTTAAAATAAATAATAAAAGGCCAGGTTAAAAAAGTTGCCAAAGTGAAATCAATTTTTTTCATTATTATTTTCCATTCATTGTCTATATTTATTGATTTGAAGCTTAAAAATTTATTCACATTACCGCCAATTTCAATATTAAACTTTGTAAATTCTTTTTTTAAATCAACATAATATTTTTTTTCAAAAAAAGTAAAATTATGAATTTTATCAAGATCCTCATAAAATAATCGCTTGTATGGTATTTTAAAGTTGATTTTTGCAAGAAGTATCAACCATAAGTGATCATTCATCCACCTTAGGCTTGAGCGTAAAATGCTTTTTTTCTTAAAATAGACATTCTCCTTGTAAATCTTCTTCTTTTTCCATGAAAATGCAGTAGCTCTAGAATCTCTTATCAAGTGTATAATTTCAATATCTACTTTTCTCAAAAGAGTTAAAATAAATAGCTGCCTAGGATCTTTAGAGGCATCAATTATTATTCTTTTTCCTGAGTTTTTATGTATTCTCTCTAAAGCTGTATTGAATGTTTGAAATAAATTAGGAAAAAAATTAATTAATATAGTTTTGTTGATGCTGCCTATGAAAAAAAATATTGGGAAAAAAAGTGGATTTTTAAAAAAATCTAACTCTTTTGCTGCTTTTTCATGATCTAGATTGAGAAAAATTTCTTTCCAGAACGGGTGATCTAAAAATTTTAACCCATCTGCACATAATTCATTATTTGTAAATCCTTTTTCAAAGATATAAAAAAATTCACCAATAGATATAAAATTTGAATCCTTAGTTTTTCTTATGAGAACATCCAAAATAGTGCTGCCACTTCTAGGATAAGAAGCAATAAAGATCAGTTGAATTCTTTTATTTAGAGTAGTCATATATTACCCCATAAAGAGCAAAAGAATATAGAACATTAACCATGTCAACGTCAATTTCATAAAAAATTGGAGTGACTGCAAAAACTATCAATAAGTAAGTAAAGTAATAAAAAAGTTTCTGATCAATTTTTTCAGATAAAAATGCTTGGAAATTTTTATA
>Ga0255778_10003552_pt1 | contig 13056 bp, 14 predicted proteins | sample 071ome_31_FD_179976 | JGI IMG/M metagenome (GOLD analysis project Ga0255778, IMG submission 179976) | Coastal salt marsh microbial communities from the Groves Creek Marsh, Skidaway Island, Georgia - 071405CT metaG (version 2) | ecosystem: Environmental > Aquatic > Marine > Intertidal zone >...
TTGTTAAGATGGTTTGGTATTGACAGGAATTCAAATAGGAAAGACTTTAGGTGCGAAGAAGATATTTTAGAGTATGGATATAAATTTCATATGAATGATATAGCAGCAGTTATTGGGATTGAGCAGCTAAAGTATGTTGATACATTGATAACTAAACATATTGAAAACCAAAAGTTTTATGACGAAAATTTGAAAGATATCAAAGGTGTCAGCCTTATAAATAAGTCAAATTTCGTAGTTTCCTCATGCTGGATATATGTTCTTCATATTAAGATGCGAGATAAGTTCATATCATGGATGGATGAACAGGGTGTTATGACATCAAGAGTCCATGAAAGAAATGACATACACACAGCCTTTATTGAAAGTAAATGTGAGTTGCCTGGCTTAGATGAATTCAATAAAACTCAAGTTTCTATCCCTGTAGGATGGTGGATAGACGAAACTGATAGAGATTACATTGCCTCTAAAATTAGAGAATTTTCCAAAATTTATTTTTGATTACACTTATTAGGTAGTCCCCAAGATTTAGGCATGCCCAATATGAGCCATAATATTACTGCACTTCTATCAATTAATTTTTTCTTATAGCTTTTTACTATTCCCAGAGTACTAAGCGTGGCAATTAAATAAAATAGGAAATCTAAAAAAAGTTTTGGGATATTCCAAGATACCAGTAATAAGAATTGATACCTTGGAAATAACTTATACCAGAATTGGAGTCTTGAGCGAAGAAATTCAATTCTTGAATGCGCAAAAACAGAATTAGTACTCCCTCCGCCAACATGAGAAATATGAATTTCTGGATTAAAGAATACTTTCCAATTTTTACTTTTATTAATCCTTATACACCATTCTGTTTCCTCATGATAGAAGTAGAAATCTTCATCATAAGAGCCAACCTCTTTAATCATATCTCTATTAACGGCCAAACAGGCACCGCGTAAGATTGGGACTTGACTAAAACTATTTATTGTTTTTGTTTCTATTGGTCTTCCAACCATGTCAAATTGAGAAATAAAAGAAGGATTTCTAGATCCATACGATCTCATTTTATTACCATCAGGTGAAAACATCTGAGGACCAATTAACCCCACATCTTTGCTTTTCTGGAAAGAGCATTCAAATTTTTCAAGTGTTTCTTTTTTTAGTTTTATATCATTATTACATAATAAATAATATTTACCTTTAGCTATATTCATTCCTTGATTGCAAGAATATCCATATCCAGCATTACAATTATTTAAAATAAATTTAATATCAGAATTTCTTATATTCTTAGCAGCTTTTAAACCGGAATTATCTGGGCTATTGTTGTCTATAACAATGATTTCATCATTTTGACCTTTTATTTTTTTAATATTTGATAAAAGAGATTGGAGTCTTTTAGAGTTGTTTCTATGGATAATAATTATTGAAAACCTTGTCATTTCGAGTATTTCTTATACTTTTCTATATGCATTGATACAGTAGTTTTGCAATGATATTTTTCGATACTCTTTCTTAACTTTTCTTTATTAAGTTTAATTCTTTTGTTTAAAAGTTTATTTAAAACAAAACTTAGAGATTTGTGAGACCCATTTTTAAAAAGAAACCCTGTTTTCTTATCTTCAATCAAACTAAGATTGTCTTTAAGATCGCTAGAAATTACAGTAATTCCAGCAGCGAGAGCCTCTTTAATTACACCACTTGAGCCCTCACCATTGATTGATGGAAAAACAAAATAATCGCATGAAAGATAAAATTTTTCAACATCGTTTCTTCTCCCATAAAAAATAATATTCTTATTTAATTGTTTTTTTGAGGCAAGTTGTTTCATCCCATTTATGAGATGTCCGTCCCCTACTAAATGAATTTTTAAATTGGGTTCTTGTTTTATAACTTCTGGCAAAGAATTCAGAAGTATATCGATACCTTTTTGTTCGGTAAAAGCTCCAATATAAAGAATATTAATGTTTTCTTTTTTAATATTATCAATAGTTTGTACCTTTTGGAATCTAATAACATCAATACAACTTGGAATAAAGCACACTGTTTTGAAAAATTTCAATAAATATTTTTTAATGCTTGGGTTGACAGCTATATGAACATCAACTTTTTTATATTTGAATAGAACCGATAAAAGACTAAGAGGGTATGACACTCTCCTAGTGTGGAATATATAATAATTCTTGCTTTTTTTAGTAATTAATACCGATTTGCTATCGTGGCAGTGAACTATATTTGGTCTTATAGAATTTATTATTTTGTTGGTTTGATTTTTTAAAGAAAATAAACTGGGCTTAAAATAGAATATATTCTTTACTTTATCTATCAAAGCGTTTTCATATAACAACCCGTCTTTATTGCACAACAGATAGGAATTAATATTCCTATTGAGCATTTCCTTATGAAGTGTTAAAACTTGCCTCTGGCCACCCCGCCAGTCTCTTCCGGTATCAACATGAAGAACGCTTATATCTTTTTCCATAGTACCCATAGTTTCATATATTTTAAGAAAACATAATGACTTGATAGAAGTGATAATATGAAGCCTTCTTTGCCATCAAGAAAACCTTTTTTTATTATGTAAATTTTGAGAAACTTGAATAAGCCGGCAGCAAAAGGATAAAGAAATATATGTTTGCTCTTATTATTAAAAAGTTCACTAGCAGCCAATGTCGAATATAGGTTTATCTTTTTTATGTGTTTTTCTATGCTTGGGAATGGATAGTGGAAAATTATTTTATTAATTCTTTTTACATCTGAGTCATCAACTTCAACTTTTTCATGAACACTCTTAGAGTTAAATTTAGCATGTTTTCTATTAAATAGCCTGATCGGATAGTCATCTTGCCATCCAGAATAATTTATTAACCTTCCCAAATAGAATGACTTTCTTTTTATAGAAAAGGCATTTTTAATACAAGTATTCTCTGAAATTAAAAATTGAATTTCTTTGGCTAGTTCATCAGAGACTTCCTCATCAGCATCAATGCTCAAAACCCAGTCATTTTTTGATGAATCAACTCCAAGTTGCTTAGTGGCGCCAAAACCCATCCAATTTGTTTCTAATACTTTACAACCAAAATTTTCACAAATAGCAACTGTTTGATCTTGAGAACCAGAATCAATTACTACAATCTCATCAACCCATTTAAGAGAATTAAGGCATCTTTGAATATTTGCTTCCTCATTTTTAGTAATAATTGAAGCACTTATCATTTCTTAATAGCCTTAATAATTAGTGATTCACCAAAAAGAACATTTGGGGATAACATTGAGTAGAAAATCTCTTTATTGATTTTCTTATTGCCATCTCTTTTTGATGATCTTTTATAAGCTAATGCTGTATATAAAATTATTAATGGCAAGAAAACTACGAAAAGATAATTGACAGGTTTTATTCTATTCGAAGAAATGTTTGAAATTCTAAAACCATTTGAATGAAGAATGTATCTCAATTCTTGGAAAGACATCATTCCTATATGGTGAAGTGGATTTGGGTTATTTTCATCTAAGGGTGCCTTACATTTATTATGGTGTCCAGACAAAAACCATCTCCATCTTGAACCTAAAGAGCTTATATTAGGTGTAGATATAATTAACTCCCCTTGATTGATAAGAATTCTTTTTATTTCTCTGATAAATTGAAACTGCTCATCAATGTGTTCAATTCCATCAATACAAACAACACAGTCAAATGAATTTGAGGCAATTGGAAGCTTTTCATTCATGCTTCCGGTTAAAAAATTAGAAAATTTGAATTTTAAGATATTTTGAATATCTAGTCCAAAAACATTACTGTAGCCTGCGTCATTCAGCCTTTTTATAAAGGCTCCAAAACCACAAGGAATGTCAATAATCTTAGCTAGTTTATTCTTGGTAATTAGCTTAAAAACCTCTTCATGCGTATTCTTTGCACAATTTATTTCTATTGATCTATAACTATTTTTCATAATAAATAAGATGATTTTTATGCAGAATTATATGCCTTAACTGTATTTATTACTGTTTTATCCCAAGTAAGAGCTAAAGAGTGTTTTTTAGCATTTTCACTCATTGCCTTTTCAAGTGATTTATTTTTAAATATTTTTAAAATTATTTTTGAAATTTCAGCAGCATTGCGTGGGTTTGATAATAAAAAAGCATTCTTCTCGTTTAAGGTCTCACTAATACCGCAATAAATTTTATTGCTGACCACAACTGGAAGCCCATGACTCATAGCTTCAAGCACAACCATTCCAAAGGTATCCCCAATAGAAGGGTGAACTAGAATATTTCCAGCGCAGTAAATTTTATCCATATCTTCAACTCTACCTAAAAACTTAGTATTGTTTTTAACTATATCATTCTCGAATGTAATGGCACTTCGGTTGCCATCTCCGGCAACTAGAAGATATATATCTGGAATACTGAGATACTCCAGTGCTTTGATTAAAGTTATAAGACCCTTTCTCTCAAAACTGTGCCCGACAAATAAAATCAAAAAAGCATCCAAGGGAATTTGCATTGATTCCCTTATTTGATTTTCTATGTAATTTTGATTATGAGGCCAAATACCAGGATAAGTAATATTTGAAATTTTTGCCTTGGGATAGTTTCTCTTAATATTTTTTGCAAGCAAATTTGATACTGGCAAGATAATATTCTCTTGACTATAAACTTTTGATTCCATCCAGAGATACGTTAATTTCCTAGGACTAAGAATCAAAGAAAAAACCAAGAAAACTTTTTTTATACCATTTGACTCAGTTATGAAAGATTTAAAGCAAGGAACATGAATTGTATAGAAATTTGCACCTGGAACAGTATCATGAGAGTGAATAATATTGAAATTTAAATTCTTTAAGAGTTTTTTAACCTTTCTACCGAAAAAAAATTGATTAAGAAATCTAGGTCGTTTAATTTTTTGCGGGATGAGGTAGAACTTAATTGCCGGGATTTCAGTTTTAATATTTTGTGTAAAAACACTTACCTGATATTCTTTTGAAAGTCCAATTGCTAGCTCAACACAGAATCTCTCTGCTCCACCCCCAGAGGCATCAAAGTTCCTAATTAAGAAAGCAACTTTTTTATTTTTCTTATCTTCTATCTTCATATCTTGTTAGAACTTTTAACAGAATACTTAAAGGTAATGTCCTATGATTAACTAGCACTCGAGGCAACTTAAATAGATTTGACTTAACTGACGCCCTTCCTCTAATAACCGTGGTTGCAGTCAAATACCCAGATTCTTTAACTACATTAATAGCATCTTCCGAGAAATCACCGTATGGGTAACAAAAATGTTTAACTTCTGTCTTAAACTTATCTTCTAGAAATTTTCTTGAATTTGATATTTCTTTCTCTAATATATCTGAAGAGATTTTAGACAGATGAATATGTGAAAAAGAATGTGACCCAATCTCCATTCCTTGTTTTATCCATTCTCTAATATGAAATTCATCCATCATTTTTTTCTCAGTGACGCCTTTTGATATATCCCAAAAGTTCTTACCTCCAATATTTCCTGCAACCACGTAACATGTAGCAGAAAAGTTATATTTTCTGAGAATAGGTAATGCATTTTCAAAATTATTTAAATAGCCATCATCAAATGTAATTCCAAAGACCTTTCCTCTTTTTTTTCCTATAAGATAGGGATAAAGCTTAGATAAACTCATGCCTTTGTAACCTAATAAATTTAGGGTAAATAATTGTATTTGAAATAAAAATTTAGGAACACTTAAACCCCTCATTACAGAACCCCTTGGTTCTGACTCTATACTGTGATACATTAGTATTGGAATAACATGGGTTTTCATGGTTAGATTATAACAAATCAAAACTAAATAATATCTAGTACAATATTTTAAAAAAGCCTTATAAATTGAATATCCTGATTGAGCTACCTACCTGGCTTGGAGATACTGTTATGGCAACTCCAAGTTTAGTAAATCTCTTTAAAAAATATAGTGCAGCGAGCATTACTATAATTGGTTCTAGGGCTTCTGTGGAGCTTATAAAAGAATTCCCTAATGTTAATAATTATTTTATAACCTCAAAAAAATATAATTCAAACATTAAGTTAATTAAAAAAGTTAGATCTTTAAACTTTGAAACTTTTATCTCATTTAGGTCCTCAATTAGGACAACTTTAATGAGTCGTTTTTTTAATATAGAAAATAAATTTCAGTTTGATAAGAATAAATACAAACTTGGGCATCAGGTTGAGAAGTACAATTCATTTATTGCGAACTCAATAGGAATTACTATGCCTCCCGGCCCTCTATTCCTTGGGCAGTCTCCTTGTAAAAAGATTGTTTCAGAGAATAAGAAAATTGGAATTAATCCAGGGGCCGCATATGGAAGTGCTAAAAGATGGACTTTAGAAGGGTTCTGTGAAGTTGCTCTTCAATTATCCAAAGAATATGACATTGTCCTCTTTGGAGGAAACTCAGAAATAGATATTTGCAATGATATTGAAAAAATATTAAATAATCATGGCAGGGAAAATATTACAAATCTAGCTGGGAAGACTAGTATTACCGAACTAATGAGAGAAATCTCAAATATTGATTTATTTATTACTGGAGACAGTGGTCCAATGCACATTGCGGCAGCTTTTCAAATACCCACTATTAGTATCTTTGGCCCAACCAAACATCTTGAGACTTCTCAGTGGATGAACAATAAGTCTGTATTGATCAGAAAGGATCTTGACTGTCAGCCATGCATGAAAAGAGAATGTCCATTAGGACATCATCAATGCATGGAACTTATAATGCCTGAAGAGGTAATCGCCCAATCTTTAAATTTAATCTGAAAAATGAATATCAATTAAATGACAGAGAGTATGCCCAACCAGTATATGCATCTCCTGAATTCTAGGAGTATCATCTGAAGGAATGACAAGATTGATGTCACAAACTTTATTCATTTCACCGCCTTGAGCACCTGAAAAACCTATAACTTTAGCATGTTTGGTTTTTGCATATTTTAGCGCATTAATAACATTAGAACTATTACCAGAGGTACTAATACCAATAACTAAATCATTCTTATTCAAAAGAGCTTCGAGCTGTCTCTTAAAAATATTCTGATACCCAAAATCATTACCAATAGATGTGAGAGCAGAAGTATCAGTAGTTAGAGCGATTGCTGCTAATCCCTTTCTAGAAGTTTTATATCTTCCAACAAGCTCAGCTGCTAAATGTTGAGCATCAGCAGCAGAGCCTCCATTGCCAAATAATATAATCTTTCCACCTGACTTAATCGAATTTATAGCTAATTCTACAATTGATTCAATTGAGCTGGAAAGTCGCTCCATTTTCGAAAAAACTTCACCATGAAGAGTGAATTCACCTTTAATTATTTCTATCATTTTCTTGAATTTTTGAAATTATATTAGACGTGCTTTTGCCTTCTTCAAAATCTATAAGGACAAGTTCTCTTGCAATTTTTTCTCCTATTACCTCTCTATCTTTGTAATCACCGCCTTTAACAAGGATATCAGGAACTATAGTTCTAATTAACTCAATTGGAGTGTCTTCCGAAAAAGGTATAACATAATCAACTGACTTGAGTGAAGCTAAAACACAACATCTATCATTAATCCGATTTACAGGCCTATTTTTGCCTTTTAATCTCGATACTGAATCATCTGAATTAACACCCACAATAAGAACATCACCAAGTTTTTTGGCTTTCTCTAGATATTTAACATGGCCCAAATGAAGAATATCAAAGCAACCATTGGTAAATATGATCTTCTTTTTAGATTTTCTTAAATAATCCAGAATTTTGGTAAATTTCACCAGCGAGACTACATTCTCCTCACAGTTAGAATGATTAAGTGATGACTCATATCTAATTAGCTCATCAAATGATGTTGTCGCAGAACCAACTTTACCTACTACAACTCCTGCTGCTAAATTAGCAAGAACTGCCGCTGAATCTATATCTTGTTTTACAGCAATGGCATAACCAAGGGCTGCAATGACTGTATCCCCAGCTCCAGTAACATCAAACACCTCTCTGGCAACTGTTGGATGGGATCTGTATTTATCATCAAATATAGCTATACCATTCTCACTTAAAGTAATTAAAGAAGCTTCTAATTTGCAAAAATTCTTTAATTGAATAAGAGCATCTAACAATGATTTTTCATCAGAAATATTGATACCAGTAGCTTCAGAGGCTTCTTTCTTATTAGGGGTTAATAGATAAGCAGAGGTATATTTAGAGTAGTCAGTTCCTTTAGGATCAACCAAAACTTTAATTCCAATAGAATTAGCTATTTTGATAACTTCTCGAGCAATATAGTCTGTTATTACACCTTTTCCATAATCAGAGAGAATGATCAATTCAAAATTATTAACAATTGAATTGAATATGTGTATTAACTTCTTTTCAGATTTTTTATTGATATCTTCATCACTTTCGATGTCATATCTAATAACCTGTTGATGAGCCGAAATAATTCTAGTTTTTTTTGAAGTTACACGATCTTTTTGTTCAAAAAGATATTTGGTAGAAAGTCGATTTTCTTTAAAAAGCTTTCTCAATTCATTAGAAATCTCACAATCCCCAATGACACTTAATACTTCAACGCTAGAGCCTAGCATTAGTAGATTATTAGCAACGTTACCTGCACCACCAAGAACTTCTGTTTCTGATTTTATATTAATTACCTGCACAGGTGCTTCGGGCGAAACTCTATTGCACTGACCCCAGAGGTACTTATCAATCATTAAATCTCCAATGACAAGAATTTTGGGCTTAAGTTTTTGAATTGAATGTAGCATTAATCTTTAGGTATCTTAAACATATCTTTGATATTTGGAATGTATTGCTTAATTCCCTGTTCAAGAGAAAAGGTAGGTTTGAAGTTGAAATTCTCTTCGGAGAGAGAAATATCTGCTTGGGTGTGCATTTGATAGCCGGTGTATGGATTAGGAAAATATTCCGTGCCCAGATCACAATCTAGCTCTTTTTGAAGTATATCTGAAATATCTTGGAAGCTTCTTGGTTTGCCAGTGCCAACGTTGTAAACGCCATTATTTCGTGATTCGCATGCTTTAATGTTGGCTTGTACAACATCATCAATAAAAATAAAGTCCCTAAGAATCTTATCAGACCCCTCAAATAGTCGAGGTGCATGACCATCTAGAATTTGATGACCAAGCTGAATAACCATTGAAGATGTTTTATTCTTGAAATACTCTCTCGGACCATAAACGTTAAAGAATTTAAGCCCTACAATTCTTATATTTGGATTTTTCTTTGAGAATTTTGCTGCAATTTGATCCATAGCATATTTACTGTAACCATATGGATTTTCGGGATTTTCAAAGCCAATTTTTTGAGGTGAAGGCATACTTCCATAGGTGGCAGCAGAGCTAGCATAGACAAGAGTTGCATTATCTTTTTTTGTTTTCTCTAAAAACCAATAAAATGAATTAACATTGGTTTTCATTACCATCTCTTGATCATAAACCCTCGTATCCGAAATGGCAGCTTGGTGAAAAATATAGTCAAATTTAATGTCATGAAGCATTTCAAGATCGGTGTTATTATTGATATTTCCACAGATAATATCACCAGTAAATCCAATCAAGTTTTTATAATGTCCAAAGCTTTGAAGATTACCATTTGAGAATGTTGCCTCACTTCTATAACAGTCAAAAACTACAATTTTGGAATCAGGGTAGTTCTCCTGGAAATAAAATGCCAGATTGCTTCCAATAAATCCAGCGCCACCGGTAATAAGGATTGTTTTTTTATTAAAACTAGTTTTAGTATAGACCATATTACAATTATACTTGCAATGACAGTGTGTATCATACTTCAAAAGTTATTAGATATAGTGTTTAGTCCATGAAATACGAACGAAATTTTTATGAAATCAAGCCCAATAAAGAGATTCTTAAAAACCTAAAAGAAGAATTAGAAATTGTTGGATATTATTCTCTTCATGAGCAAGATATTAGTTCTATCCTATCCTATGCTCAGAAAGTTACAAAAGATTATATCTATATAGTTGGCATTGGCGGATCTAGCCTCGGTACGAAAGCAATTTATACTTTCCTAAGAACGACGAATAATTTTAAGAAAAAACTATTTTTTCTGGATACTATTGACCCTTTAAGGATAAATTACCTACTTAGCCTGGGTGATTTAAATAATTCTCAATTTATTGTGATTTCAAAATCAGGCAGTACAATTGAGCCAGTGAGTATTCTGAAATATCTGAGTACCAAGATAAAGATTTCAAAAGATAACTTTTCTGTAATTGCTGGTAAAGATACCTCACTCTGGAAATTTGCATCAAAAAATAATCTTGAGAAATTTTTAATTCCAGAGAATGTTGGAGGAAGATTTTCTGTATTCAGCCCTGTTGGGCTAATTCCTCTAGCGATGATTGGTGTAGATATACAGAAACTTTTGGATGGTTGTAAAATCATTCATGAAGACTTTTTTAATCAAGGGAAATATTACGATTTAATAATCAATAAAGCTAGGTTTCTTGTAGAAAATAAAAGTCGATTTGCTATGAATATTATTTTTTCGTATTCGTCAGTTTTTAGGGACTTTAATCGATGGTTTGTTCAACTTTGGGCTGAATCTCTTGGTAAGAAAAATATTAATGGTACTCGTCAAGGATTAACCCCAATTTCACTAATCGGCCCAGATGATCAACATAGTTTTTTACAATTAATCATGGATGGACCGAGAGATAAGACTGTGACCATTTTTAAAATTGATAATTTAAAGGATGAATCCTTAATTCCAGACCAAGAAAAGTTTAGTTGTTTTGATCTGGATTACCTTAATAACAAGAGCTTTAATGAACTAATAAATTTGCAAGCCGATTCGACTTATGAGGCAATTCTTCATGAGAAGGATATTCCATGCGACAAAATAACAATTACAGAAATTGATGAAATTAATATTGCAAAGTTAATGTATAGATTTTTTCTTCTAACATCCTCTGTGGGTTCTTTTATGCAAATAAATACTTATGATCAGCCAGGTGTAGAGCTGGGAAAAGAGATTTTGAAAAATAAATTTAGTAATTAATGATTAAACATTGCTTATTTCCTGTTGCAGGGTTTGGTACAAGATTTCTTCCAGTGACCAAAACTGTTCCAAAGGAACTTCTTCCAATCTTGGATAAACCCTTAATTCAATATGCAATTGATGAGGCATATGAGAGTGAATTGACCGAAATGGTTTTGGTAATCAATGAGCATAAATTAGCTATAAAGAAATATTTTGAACCATTCCCTTATTTGGAGTCTTTGATTTCTTCAAGCACCAAAATTGACAAACTAAATTGTATTAACAATATTACAAGAAACTGCAACTTAAATTATATCAATCAAGCTGAAATGCTTGGTCTAGGACATGCAATTCTTCAAGGAAAAGATATGATAGGAAATAATCCTTTCGCTGTTGTTTTGCCTGATGATTTGTGTCATAACGAACATCAGTCTGTTATGAAGCAGATGCAAGAAATATTTAAAGAAAATAAAGATAAATGTATTGTTGCTGTTGAAGAAGTTAATATTAAAGATGTTGATAAATATGGAGTTATAAGCTTTAAAACCTCATTTGGTAATGTTTTTCAAGTGGATGATATGATTGAGAAACCCTCTTCTAGTGAGGCGCCTTCAAATCTAGCAATCATAGGTAGATATATCTTAACTCCAGATATTTTTGAGATTCTTGAGCAGACTGAACCTGATCATAATGGAGAAATACAAATCACAAATGCATTGAGAAAGATCGCAAAAAATGGAAAAGTTATTGCTTATAAGTTTAAAGGTAAAAGAATTGATTGTGGTTCTGTAGATGGATATATTAAGGCAAATATATTCTTTTCAAGTTTGGACAATAGGTTATAAATTACCTATTGTCCAAGCATATTCTTTTATTTAATACCACTCATCATCTGATTCTTCATCGTAGTCATAATCAAAATCTTTTTCGTCCTCATCTTCAAATTCATCATAATCATAATCATCAGTAGCCATAATATTGTCTCCACAATAAAATAATAAAAAACAAAAAAGCCATATTGCTTCAAAATCGGAATATACGCTTAAACTAGAAAATGTAAAGAATTAAATTATTAATATAATTTATGATAATAATCAATGATTTATAAAATACTATTTTTAGTTCTGAGTGGTCTGACTTGTAATGATTAAGGCAAAGATAAATAGCTGTTACAAAAATTATCTACTTTGTCTTCAACTTCTTTAATTAGAGTTTGAAATTGAATTTGTTTGGACGAACTTTCAGAACTTCTTATAGTATCTCTCATCCGATCAACACTTTGAAATAGTTTGTAAATCTCTCCATAAGTCTGTTGATCATATTGTTTAATATGGTCCTTAATCAGCCTAACTAATTCTAGACGAAGTTGCCTATTAATTTTTTGTTCTAAATCAGATGGTTTGGGGTTAATTTCATTCGAATGGAAGAGAACACCATTCTCAAAATTTTTCTTAAAGGAAGGATTAACCTTGGCAATAATAGTACCCAATCTCTGGAACATTGGAAAGTATGAATCCTCATTGATGAATAAACCAAATAAGTTATTAATTTCAGTTTTGTAAACCATTTTTTATTTCAAATTTCGAAATCATTCGACTGTAACGGAGTAAATTTAGAATGATATATGATTTTAGACTCTAAGAACTTTGGGTTGTAGTTGAGATATTTCTTAGATCTGACACTCATAAGAAAATTATATAACGATGAATATTTAGTTAATAAAACTTTTTAGAATAATTTAGGACGATTATCTTTGATTATTAACTTTTTCGATTCTTTATCGGAATATGTAAATGTGTTTTTCTCGTCAGAATATTCAAAGTATTGTTTAGTTTTAACCAAATTAATCTTAAATAATTGGTTAATTAAATTTATTGAAATTTGTTCTTTATTATTTTTCTCGAAAATTATTTCAACGGTATTTGTCACTGAATAATCAGAGAAATTACTAAAGATGATATTTAAATCACTTCTATGACAGATGACTTTATCAAATGAAGATGGATTATTTATTTCTATTTTTGAATTCTT
>Ga0255778_10003555_pt1 | contig 13048 bp, 8 predicted proteins | sample 071ome_31_FD_179976 | JGI IMG/M metagenome (GOLD analysis project Ga0255778, IMG submission 179976) | Coastal salt marsh microbial communities from the Groves Creek Marsh, Skidaway Island, Georgia - 071405CT metaG (version 2) | ecosystem: Environmental > Aquatic > Marine > Intertidal zone > Salt...
ATAAACCGGTTGATGTGGCACAGGCATTGGCAATAACTGCCATAACACGTTTTCCATCTCTTCGGACTTGTTGATATACTGTTTCTAGAGCGGCTATATCCATTTTTTCATTTTCAAAAACGGGTACAGGTACGAAACTGTTTTTACCCAATCCTAAAATACTGATGGCTCTTCCGATGGAGTAGTGGCTGCTTGCGGGGCCGATTACCACGAGGTCTTTGGGATTTCCTTTTTCCCAAGCATTGGGCGCAATAGCTGCTCTAGCTGCGGCCAAAGCGGTTAGATTGGCGATAGAGCCCCCATGGGTTAAAAATCCGGAACCACCGTCAGGAAAACTTCTCAAATCATAGAGATCGGATCCTGCAAACCAACCCAGTTTTTGCAACATATAGTTGATCATCACCCCTTCGAGGGTTGCTCCTGCTGGACCCATTTCATATAACGAACTGGGATTGTTGATCACTCCATTGATCCATTCTGGAATGCCCGAAAGATTTTGGGTGACTGCTACTTGATGCCCTAAATATTTTGGGTTTTTAAGGTGGTTGGTATGCGTCAAATAGGTACTGATAAAACTCAGTAAGTCCGATTCTGACGCAAACCCGTGTTTTAAGATTTTTTCTGCACCTAGTGCTTCAGCAATTTCACGAGGTGGCTTTTGCTGGAGTACTTTACTGCCTGATTTTTTGCTGTTAATAATATAGTCGTCAAGGAGTTTGGCCACTCCTTGAACAACAATATCTTCGGAAAGCTGACGCTTTGTCTCGTTAAATTTCAATTGCATAAAAACGTCGGCAGAATTTGCTATTTATCGGCTAAAGGGCACAGCAATGCGTGTGTTGCCCCAACCGATGTGAAGGATAATGTTAGCACCCTCTTCTTTAAAAATCATGGATAATGCCTCAACTGTATCCGTAGCTTCTGTTACAGGTACTTCGATGCGCCCAACATCAAGGGTTTCGTCATACGAATAGGCACCCCAAGTGTTTTGGGCTTTATTGATGATGATTGTCCAGCGATCTGCGCCAGGGATCGTAAATAGTGCATAAGTGCCCGGTGCAATGTTGGTAGATCCAAATTTTAGTGATTCAAAAAAAGTAATTTCTGTGGTTTCGTTGGCTCCTGTACGCCAAACTTTGCCTTGTGGTGCTAGGCTATTTAGATCTCGCCCTTTGAGTTGGGGGCGGCTATAGACCACACGTAGCGCTTTTTCAGATACGCGATAGCTATCTGGAAAAGCAGCGATGTCTAAAGGACTTTTGTCCAAGCCCTTAAAATCTTGAGCTGAAAGTTGTAGGCTTAATGCGATGACGAATACGGTAATAAATGGTTTCATAATACAATGTTTTAAAAAATAAAAATAGCAGATTTTTGGTTTCTATTTGCGTATGTTGTTGAATTTAATTTTCGAATTCAAAATAAGTCGCTACAAAGTTTTGAAGGATTTTAGCTGTCTTGTTCTGAATAATGATAAAATAGGTGTCGATTTTTTCCTTTTCATCACGCTCATAAAACTGACCGGAAAGCCCAATAGGACTCTGATCGCTAAGCTGTGAAAAAATGACACAAGCGGCTAAATAGGTCCCTTCTGGTGAAGTGTGTTTGTTGTCATCAGTCAGGAGATTGATTTCGGGATGTTGTTTTTGAAATTGGGCAAAGACCTTGCCGACTACCAAAATCTGCCCCCCATTGACTTGTTGCAAGCCTTCATAAAAATGTTGGATAGGATAGGGGTGTTCATGCTCTTTTGCGTCAATATTTGGATACATCCACGTGCTATAATAATACCACTTCGGTGTTTTGGGTAGTGGCATTTTTTGAAAGGCTTGGACATACGTTTTGGTATCCTCGGGCTTTTTGAGGGGGTTGGAGCTGTAGTCTTGTAAAATAACCCGGTCATAGTTCCCATTTTTAAGGGTCGTTTGGGTTGTGAGTTCTCGTAGTCCTTTCCAATGTTGCTCGAGCGACGCACCCCCCAAAGTAGCTTGATCGATATCCCAGCGCAACTGGCGCTGCTGAGCCATTAATTCGACTATTTTTGGCAGATTCCAATAAAATGTAAAGCTGTTGCCTACAAATAAGATACGTTCTTTTGGAGGTTCTTGCTGGCCTTGAAGCGATGACTGCCATGCAAAAAGTAAGATCCAAACAATAAGAATTTTACGCGCCATAGATGGGTGTTTAGATGTTCTAAATATAAGCCCCCAAATTTTAAAAGAATATATTTGCAGTTGAAAAATTGATTTAATGAACAAGATTTACTCAAAACACACCACTTTATTATTTTTATTTTTAATGTTTTTTGGCCTTAATGCTTGGGGACAGGATTTTGTAACCAGTAATGCTTGGAATGCAGTTTTCACGACCAAATCCCTAACGGCCAGCACCTCGATTCAATTGGAGTTGCATAACCGAACCCAGCAGTTTTATGCGGCTCAAGATCAATATTTGATTCGGCCTAATATCGGGTATCGACTCAACAAAAATCTGCAACTGCGTCTTGGGGTAACGCATATCAAAAATGCACCGGCAACCCTTGAAAACAATATTTGGGAACAATTGTTTTTTAGATATCCAAAAAAATGGGGTGCTTATGGAGGTTGGATCCGAATCGAACACCGCAATATTCAGAAAAACAACCAAACCCTTACCAATCATCGTTTGCGCTATCGGATGTTTTTGCAAAAACCTTTAAGCGCTCCAGACGCTCAACTACCTGTTTCACTTTTTGTTATGGGAGAGTTTTTTTGGAAATTGCAAAAAGGAATACTTGCCTCCGATCAACTGTGGAAGTTTGTTGGGTTTAATATCAATTTAAACCCTAAGATGGTTTTGAGAACGGGATATCAGATGAATTCTATTTATCAAACGGCATTTACAAAACGCGTAAAAAATATTTGGAACACCATTCTTTTTATCAATATTTAAATAAAACCGAATAAAATGTGCTTCAAGGGATATTTGACTTGGTAAAGTCAATGAAACAGTAGTAAAGCTTGGGCATCTTCCCGTAGGCACTTTTAGTAGCTTAATTTTAAAAAAGCCACCCCTTGCGGGTGGTTTTTTTAGGTGTAGAAATGAAAATTTTATGTAGATTTCTATACTTTCAAAAGATAAAATAGGACAGATGACTCGAGCAACACAATTATCGAAATACCGTACCCTCGTTTTGATAGGACTAACTGCAAGCAATTTGATTGCGCAAGAATGGGATACGTCTAGAATTCAAAAAGAAACCGTAGAAAATCTAGCATCTATAACTGCTGATTTTCTAAACTATTTGTCCATACCAAACGTTAGTAGCGATTTGGCCGGGATCGAACAAAATGGGAACTACCTCCAAAACTATTTAAATGAAATCGGCCTTGACAATCGCATAGTCAAATTTCAAGAAGTTCCCTACCTCTTGGCCGATTGGAATGTTGGGGAACAACAAACCATATTGTTCTACCTGCAATTGGATGGGCAACCGGTAGATCCAAAATTGTGGGATCAGACCGACCCATTTGATCCCGTGGTTAAGCTAAAACAAGAAAATCAATTTATATCCACATCAAAAAGTACGTTGTTTGATCACCCCGATGATGCTTATATTTTTGCCCGATCGGCTTCCGACTCCAAAGGCCCAGCTTTTGCCTTTTTATCGGCGTTGGGGCTACTAAAAAAAACCGGTTTTATTCCTGCATATAACATTAAGATTATTGGGGACTTTCAAGAAGAAAAAGGTTCGCCCACGATTGCTGCATTCGTAAACGAAAATCGCGAACTGCTTCAGGCGCAAAGTATGTTGGTAATGGATGGCACACGACACATTTCTAACAAACCGACATTGATGTTTGGTGCCCGCGGGATCGCATATTTTTCAATGACCGTACATGGTCCCAAAAATAATTTACACAGCGGTCAATACGGCAATGTGATTCAAAATCCAGCATTTGTGATGGCCCATTTATTAAGTTCGATGAAAGACCAGCAAGGTCGGGTGACCATTGATGGTTTTTATGACGGCGTTGTTTTTTCCCAAGAAGAAGAAGCTTATTTTGATGCTTTAAATGAGTCTTGGAGTGCGCTTGGACTCCGGGTTGGATCGATACATTTTGACAAAATTGCAAAAACGATTCAGCAGGCTTTTCATTACCCAAGTTTAAATATCCGGGGGCTCCAAGCGGGTTGGACCGGTGATGCAGTACGGACGATTTTACCAGATAAAGTTTTGGCTGAGTTTGATTTGCGACTGACTCCGGAGTCGGACGGAGCACAACAGCGCGACCGAATCGTTGCACATCTCCAAAAGCAAGGTTTTTTTGTGACCGATGCACCGCCAACATCAGAAATACGCAATGCCCATCCCAAAATTGTCGAGTTGCATTTTGATACCGGAAAGGCACCTTATCGCACCTCGATTGATCATCCTATCGGTCAATGGACGGCAGATGCAATGACCCGGGGATTGGGACACAGCGATCTCGTAAAGATTAGTACAACAGGAGGTTCACAGCCAATTGCGGCCTTTATAAAAGCATTAGAAATACCAGCGGTAGCTTTACGAATTCCGAATCCTGATAATAACATTCATGCACCGAATGAAAATATACGTTTCAAAAATTTTATTGAGGGGATCCAAATGATTCTGGGTATTTTGACTTCTGATGTGATGGAGCTTAAGTAAACTTAAGGTTTGTCAGGAGTCAAATTGATTGTCAAAAGAAGCATTTTTGTTATTTGAATTGTTTTTTGAATTCAAAAAAGCACCTTATATTTGCCCCGTCTTGGAGAAATGGCAGAGTGGTCGAATGCGGCAGTCTTGAAAACTGTTGAGGGTCACACCTCCGGGGGTTCGAATCCCTCTTTCTCCGCGATAGAGCCCTATGAGCCCAGTGTTTATAGGGTTTCTTTTTTTTCGGGGGAAAGTAAATGGGAAAAAAATTGTGACCCATTAAATTCTTAAAAGAGTTCTTTGATTATCTTCAATTCAAGAAAATTCATAAAGCCTTGAAAAAGCAGGACTTAATAGATTGAAATAATGTATAAGAAAACCCTTGCCACAACAGTAGATCAGTATATAGAACAAACACCAGATGTTCAACGTTTGAGACTTAAATCTATTCGTCAACTTATTCATAACTCCTCATCTGATATTCAAGAAAAAATAAGCTATGACATGCCTGCCTTTGTTTATAAGGGTAAACCCTTAGTATATTTTGCTGCTCAAACCAAGCACATTGGCCTATATGCCTTACCAGAAGCTAATATTGAATTTTCCAATGAACTAAAGCAATATAAAACCGGCAAAGGAAGTATTCAGTTTTTGAACAAAGAAGACTTACCCCTTGATCTCATAAAGCAAATCATTGACTTTAGAATTCACCTAATTGATAAACTTGGAGTATAAAATGACTTGTACCGTGATAATTTTAAGAAATGATTTTGAATATTGATTTCAATCTTCTAAATTGTTGAAAGAATATATTTTTTATGAGCGAAAATAAATCAAGGAGAGACTTTATCAAAAAATCCTCCGCTTTTGGAATGGGTGTTTTCATCGTTCCGAGGAACGTACTTGGTGGAAAAGGATTTATCCCGCCGAGTGACCAGTTAAATTTAGCCGCAATCGGTGCAGGGGGCAAAGGAATTAGTGATATCGCCAATGCCTCGGTCAACGGAAGAGAACGCGTTTCTGCGCTATGCGATGTGGACTTTGCTGGCAGTGCAGCACAGTCTGTTAAGCGATTTCCAAAGGCCAAACTTTTTGCCGACTACCGTGAAATGCTTGACAAGCACAAAGACATTGATGCGGTGACCATTTCGACACCCGACCACGTCCATGGTCCGGCAGCAGTTTATGCGATGGAGCGAAATAAACACGTCTATGTTCAAAAACCCATTACACACAATATCAGAGAAGCAAGAATGCTCACCAATTTAGCGCGAAAACAACAGGTAGTCACGCAAATGGGAAACCAAGGGGGATCCAATCCCTTGTTAAAAATGGTACAGGGTTGGATAGACGATGGAAAAATTGGAAAAATCTCTGAGGTTAAAGTTTGGACCAATCGACCTGTTTGGCCTCAAGGCAACAAAATGCCTGAGGCAAATGCTAGCCTTAAACCAGCATCGCTTGACTGGAACTTATGGCTTGGTCCAGCAAGTTTTAAAGAATACACACCCAACATCCATCCCTTTAACTGGAGAGGATGGTGGGAATACGGCACAGGAGCCCTTGGTGACGTCGGGTGCCATTTAATTGACATCCCTTTCAGGACCCTAGGACTAAAATACCCTAAGAGCGCAGAATGTAGTGTGGGGAGTGTTTTTTCGCAAATGTGGAACCCTGATTATCACCCAGAAGGTTGTCCCCCTTCCTCGTTGATTACACTTAATTTTGATGCCACTGAAAAAAGTAAAAGCCCAATTACATTAACCTGGACCGACGGAGGAATACGTCCTCCACACCCCGATATTATTCCGGCAGACAGCGATATTGGCGGAGAAAACAGCCTAAATGGTGTGCTCATGATTGGCGACAAAGGAATTATTTCGACCAATATAAATGACAGTTCTCCTTTGATGCCAAAGCTTTATTTATACGATGGCGCAACCGAGTTTGGCCCTGAAGTAGAAGTGATGGACGAACCCGAATATGGACACCAAAGAAAATGGGTAGATGCTTGTAAGGCTGGTTATAACAGTCGCGAGCATTTGGATTTGACTTCGTCTTTTGACTATGCAGGACCAATGACCGAAACTGTTTTGATGGGAAATTTGGCCATTCGGAGTTATATGCTTAGAAAAGAAAAACCCACTGGAGGTTTTGATTTTTATGCCCGTAAAAAACTTTTATGGGATGGAGAAAAAATGGAAATCACCAATATCGAAGCGGCCAATCAATTTGTTACGCGGAACTATAGAGAAGGTTGGAAAATTTGATCCGATGTTTTTATCTGATTATCAAGTAGATACGCATACGTTTAACTGTTTTGCCTAAATGCTTCAGTTAGATTTAATGTATTGCGCTATCTTTTGATAGGTATATTGTCCGTACAAATGAAACGTAGAAATTTTATTCAGAATTCATTAGTAACCACTACAGGTTTACTATTACCTAAAACTATATTTAGCCATACTTCACCCTTTGGGGCCTTAGGCGCTAACGATCGCATACGGGTGGGAGCAATCGGAATCAATGGAATGGGCTGGTCAGATGCCATGGCATTGATGACGGTTGATAATGTCGAAATCGTAGCGCTTTGTGATGTTGACAGTAATGTGTTGGAAAAACGATCTTCAGAGCTTCTTAAAAAAGGTATTCGTGTTCGTACCTACACCAATTATCGCGACCTTCTCGATCAAAAAGATATTGATGTTGTCGTCATTGGAACACCAGATCATTGGCATGCATTGATGATGATAGAAGCTGCTACGGCTGGTAAGCATGTGTATTGTGAAAAACCCATTGGAAATTCGATTGGTGAATGCCGGGCAATGGTTGCTGCTCAAAAACACTACGGCATAGTTGCACAAGTGGGACAATGGCAAAGAAGCCAACAACATTTTATGGATGCCATTGACTACGTGCATTCTGGCTTGTTGGGGCCTATAAGAACCGTTAAAGTTTGGTGTTATCAAGGTTGGATGCGGCCTGCGCAAAAGGTAAGTAATAGTCCCGTCCCTAAGGGAGTAGACTACAGGTCTTGGTTGGGCCCTGCGCCTTTGAAAGAATTTAACACAAGTCGTTTTCATTTTAACTTCAGATGGTTTTGGGATTATGCCGGTGGGCTAATGACCGACTGGGGGGTGCATCTGATTGATTATGCTTTGCTGGGCATGAAATCTGCTATACCAAAATCGATAGTTTCACTTGGGGGACAGTTTGCCTATCCAGGACATGCCCAAGAAACCCCGGACACCTTAACGGCTCTTTATGAATTTGAAAATTTCAATATGATTTGGGATTCTGCAATGGGGATTGACAATGGTTCCTATGGACGAGATCATGGAATCTCTTTTATAGGTAATAACGGAACCCTGATTCTTGACCGTGGGGGATGGGAGGTCATCGAAGAACGGCAAAGTAAAGATAAAGTACTGAAGCCTTTCGTAAAATCATCAGACAATGGACTTCAAAAGCATGCACAAAACTTTATCGATGCGGTAAGAGCAAACAACCCAGATCTTGTAAATTGTTCGATTCAACAAGGAGCCCATGTAGCTACGGTGGCTCAAATGGGAAATATAGCATACTTATCGGATCAAAAATTGTATTGGGAAGCGGCTAAAAATCAATTTACAGATCCGATAATTAACGAAAATTTTCTAACCAAAAAATACCATAACGGTTTTGTTCTGCCTAATTTTTAAATCTTTGATTATCTCAAATTGCGATTGTAGAAAACACAATTTAAAACGCTGATTCGTTTTTTGTTTATAAGGTATTTGGTAGGTTAGGGGTTTGATTATTACAATAATGATGTTTTTTGAATATATAAATTCCTTTTTTCTTATATATTTTTGTAAGCCGATATATTTAAATCATTTTTTTAGAAGTTTCAAACATGCGTTTTCAATGTTTTGTTTTTTTCGTTTTACTAGCAAAATTATCTTTTTCACAGCAGGGTGATGCTGTATTGATTATTGATGGAGCTACTGTAGCCGTCGAACAAATCAAAAATGACTCACTCAAACCGTATCAAGAATTTTACGCTTCAGGAATTCTAAAAATTTCAGGATTTAAAAAAAATGGTAAGTTTGAAGGGACGTGTTACTATTACAATAAAAGAGGTGTATTAACTCATTTTGTAAAATATAAAAAGGGTAATATTTATTTCGAAAAATATTATAATCATAAGAACAATGAAATTAACACCTATGTCAAGGATTCAATATATTAGATCATTTTTGTTTATATCCCTGTGCTTTACAGCGATGTTGATTTCAAGGGATGAATTATTTACACCAAAAGAATATCATAAATATTTACTCGAAAATAGCCGGTTTAAAAGCACCAAAAATCTTTCTAGGTCCGAAAGAAAATCTAAAGGCATGCCGCCTAACTCCTATAACGAAAGATTTCATGAATTAACTCAAAATCCTTATTTAGGATATCCAACTACACAAAAGAAATTCGATCTTCAGAATTCGCTTTTAAACAGTAAGATTAGAGGCGGGGCTTTGTCTGGAAAAGTCCCAGGACAAGACAATACCAACAACTGGGTTAGTGTAGGGCCCAATAATGTTGGTGGAAGAACTCGGGGGGCTCTTTTTGATTTGAATGACCCTCAAAGAGATCGAGTTTTAGCAGGAGGAGTTAGTGGTGGTTTATGGGTGAATGAAGACATCGACTCGCCAACCAACTCAGAATGGTCTATGGTTACTGGTGTTCCTGGCAATCTAGCAATATCCGTAATCGTTCAAGACCCTAATAATCCTAATGTTATGTACGCTGGAACTGGTGAATCATACACCAATTCTGATGCTATGGGTAATGGAATTTACAAATCCACTGATTCTGGAAATAATTGGACTAGAGTTGCCTATGTTGATGTTTCATCTACTGTGTATAGTAATCAAATATTTGTAGATGGTGGATTCTATATTAATGATATTCAAATCTGGGATCCTACGCCTGAAAACTCTGGAAATTCAGATGAAGTTGTGTTTGCTATTTTTGGAGGTTCTGCAAGTTCTGATGGAGAATTACCTGAATTTTATGATGATTCTTATTACGGATTATGGAAATCCAATGATGCTGGAAACACGTGGAGCTATGTTGCGCTTCCCAAAAATTCTAATAATCGAGATGACGATTTAAATGATATTGAAGTTGATTTAGAAAACAACATTTGGATTAGTAGCACAAGAAGTTTTTATGGAGATCCAGGAGGAAATTTCTACACTTCAAGTGATGGTGCAAGTTTTTCTAAAATTACGCCCACTTACCCCAGTATTGACAATAGTAAAATTGAAAGAGTTGAATTTACACCTAGTAGTACTGATACGAATACTTTTTATGTATTATTAAATTCTAGTGATTATTCTCAAGGCGAACCTGGGGCTGAGATTTTTAAAACAACGGATAGTTTTACAACTCTAACGAAACTTTCAGAACCCGTTGATGCTGATAGAGGTATTCCTTCTTATGATTTTACAAGAAATCAAGCTTTTTACGATCTCGAAATTGAAGTTGACCCAAATGATGGCGATATTGTTTATGTTGGAGGAATAGATTGGTTTAGATCTTCAGATGGTGGATCTAATTGGACTCAGATAACCAAATGGTCCAATAATCCTAATTTGAATACATTAGATTGTTCTATAGTTCACGCAGACCAACATGGTTTATATTTTCACCCGGATGATAGTGACAAAGGTATTGTTGTAAACGACGGGGGTGTATATTATGCAAAGTCATTGTCAAGTGCTTCTACAAGTAGCACTGCTTTTGTATCTCAAGAGAGTGGCTTTATAACCACTCAATTTTACAGAGTAGCTCAAATGCCACTTGGTGTATCAAGTGATGATGATTTAATTATTGGTGGTACACAAGATAATGGGACGCTTATTATAAACAACACTGATTTTAGTGGCCCTTCTTCTTCTTATGAATTTATGGGAGGTGATGGAGGATACACCTACATTGATCAAGTAGGGGCAGATTACCTAATCGCAAATTACACTTATAATAATTCTCTTTTATTATTTAACCTAAAGGGACTCGATTTAGGAGGCGGAAATAATTATAAATATTTATCTGATGACACTGATGGTGACACAAGTGATGATAATGAAGGAGATTTTATTAATCCTGGCGGATTAGATTCTAATTTAGATATATTATATGTTAACGGTTCATTGGGGGGTAACTACAAAATCAGAAGATTTTTTGATTTAGATACTGATAGCCCTTACGACTCTTACATAACCGGTTTGCACTCAAGTCCTACGGCCTTTAAAGTATCACCTTTTAACACTACTTCATCAACTCTTTTTGTAGGTTATGATGATGGTGTTTTGCAGAAATTAGAAAATGCTAATACAGGATCTGTTGTTGCAACTAACTTAGCAGATTTTATAGGAAGTGTTTCAGATATAGAGTTTGGATCTACAGAGCAAGAAATATTTGTTACTTACTATAATTATGGAGTAAATAATATTTATTACTCTTATGATGGTGGATCTACATGGTCTGCTAAAGATGGTAATCTTCCAGATGTCCCAGTACTTTCAATTTTGGCTAATCCTTTTGAAGCTAATGAAGTAATTATTGGAACTGATCTTGGGGTATGGATGACAGAGAATTTTTCTGTTGCCAGCCCGACTTGGGAACAATCTAATAATGGTATGACTGATGTTAGAGTAAATGATTTTCAATTTAGGGGCTCAACGGTTTCCAATAACAGAGTAGTTGCTTCGACTTATGGAAGAGGAATTTTTGTTGGTTCATTTACTGGAGACACCAATGGACTAAACGTTGTATTATCGGATACCGATGATGATGATGTTGTTTCCAATTCGGATGTAGTTACGATAACGGCCACCTTCTCAAAAAGCATGGCAGCTACTCCTACAATTAGCTTGTCTGGGATTGCCTCCGACTTACAAATGCTTGCCACCAGCTCAGATACAGTCTGGACCTATGCATGGACGGTTTCTACAACGGCAACTTCAACAACCGCAACGGTATCGGGCACCGATTTAGCAGGTAATCCTTATGTGGGTACTGAAAGCCTTACATTTATTATCGATAATTCTAATCCAACTCTAACAATATTTAAACCAACGGGGACTTATACCAATCAATCAGTAGTTGTAACCTTAACCTATGATGAAGCAGTTACAGGTTTATCTACAGATACAAGTCAATTTTCAGAGGCAATAAATATTGCAAGTCTAACCTTACTAAGTGCTTCGAGTGATTATACTACCTATACAGTAAGAATTACACCTAGCACAGATGGACTAGTAAAACTCACCCATGCTCCCAATTCACCTCCGGTTATAGACATAGCAGGAAATCCGATAGCTTCAACTGTCTCCTGTAGCTTTATTTATGATACTACTTCACCTTCCGTAACTTTAACTGATACCGATTCGGATAATGTTGTTTCCAATTCGGATGTGGTTACCATTACAGCAACTTTTTCTGAGAGCATGGCCGCTACACCAACCTTAAGTTTAACGGGGATTACCTCCGACGTACAAATGCTTGCCACCAGCTCAGATACGGTATGGACTTATGCGTGGACGGTTTCTACTTCGGTAACTTCAACAACAGCAACGGTTTCAGGAACTGATTTAGCCGGTAATGCCTATGCGGGCACCAATAGCCTCACCTTCTCGATTGACAATAGTGCTCCAGAGATTTATTCTCTTGAGGTTAATGAAAACAATACGGCTATCGATGTAATCTTTACAGAGGATTTGTTTGCAGATTATATCTCAAGTACGGCTACAGGTACTGTTGTTGCATCAGATTTTACCCTTACGATTAGCAGTACTACGGCCAGTTTAACTGCTGCAACACCTACCTCACTAAGCGTGACCAATACAACCCTTACCGATGGTAAGCGATACACCCTTGGTTTTAGCTTAAATGGAGCGACAAGCCTTGGAGATGCAATTACAGTCGGTGTTAGTTCACACACCTATGACATCGCTGGAAACGCAGTTAGTAGTTATCAAACTACCGATACGACAAGTTTAAACCTAACAACTACAGTAGAGCTTACTAAGGATATTCTTAGTACGAACATCACAAACTGCGATGATATTAAGTTTACAGCCACATTTAATCAAGCTGTTCTTACTCCAGTAATCCTTCAAATCACCGATAGTTCAAGCACTACCTTTGAACTGGGCATGACTCCGGTTACTGCTACTCCCTCTACATCCGTTGTCTCCACAACACCCTATACCACATGGGAGGCCAATTGGTCGGCAACTACTTCGTATAGTTTAGGAGTCCTTTCAATGACCGTTTCCCATTCTGGGGAAAATGTACTGTCTAGCAGTGTTTCAGGAATCGCTAGTCTAACGTTTAATTTAACTGATA
>Ga0255778_10003557_pt1 | contig 13048 bp, 13 predicted proteins | sample 071ome_31_FD_179976 | JGI IMG/M metagenome (GOLD analysis project Ga0255778, IMG submission 179976) | Coastal salt marsh microbial communities from the Groves Creek Marsh, Skidaway Island, Georgia - 071405CT metaG (version 2) | ecosystem: Environmental > Aquatic > Marine > Intertidal zone >...
CAAAGACATCGCTTAAATTTTCCGTTAGTGATGATAGAAGTTCTTTATCTTCATCAACAATGAGAACGGAGTTCATTTTATGAGTGCTTACTTCTTTAACAGCGTGAGAGTGAGCATTTGATTTGAGTTCTTCAAGAACCCTTTCTGATGTGGCTGACATTTTTAATTCTTTTATTTTCGTAATGCATAATTACAGATATGCGATAAACGTAAATATTACAGCGCTATTTACGAATCCCCCTTCAACTAAGACTCCAAGAATATGGTACAGACTGTCTCAATCAGAACTACTATTCTGGTTCAATTTGTCGCAAGTGCAAGTAAATGTTTTTTATTCCCTGCGCTTCTCGTCCTTAACAAACCGTATTTTCAGGTAATTCCTATAAATAAATAAAATGGCACCTTATTTGCTGTGTTTTTAATGTCCTTAACTCAATCATGTCTTATGAGCATTGCCCCAGAAAACATTACCGCATTAATTTTAGCTGGCGGCAAAAGCAGTCGCATGGGCCAAGACAAGGGGCTTTTACCCTTTGGAAATAGCATCATGGCCGGCCATGTTATCGAACAGATCCGCCCTCAAGTTGGTCACATACTCATCAGCGCTAATCGCAATCAAGACCAATACGCCAAACTTGGGCACAAAATAATTGGTGATCCAATAGAGGGCTTCCAAGGACCTCTCGCTGGATTTTTAGCCGGCCTAGAAGCAATTGAAACTGATTATCTAATAACCCTGCCTTGTGACGGACCCTTTGTGCTAAGTGATTACGTCGAAAGAATGGCCAAATGTTTATTCAATGCATCCGCTGATATTGCTGTTGCCCATGATGGCAAACGTTTACAGCCAGTTCATGTTTTATTGCATCGAAAAGTCACTGAAGAATTAAAAGATACTCTTGAGCAAGGTGAGCGAAAAATTGACAGGTGGTTCCCGCACCACGCATGGGTAACTGTAGATTTTAGCGATGCTCCACAGCAATTCGATAACATCAACACGCCAGAAGACTACAAATCTGCCAGCGGAGCTGAAGTCGCGTGAGCAATCCTTCGCAAATTCAGTTCCCTAAGCCCATGATCGGTTTTGCGGCATACAGCGGCACTGGTAAAACTACTCTTCTACTTAAACTTTTACCCCTCCTGAAACAAACCGGTCTACGTATCGGCATGGTTAAGCATGCGCACCATGACATTGAAATGGACTATCCGGGAAAAGATAGCTACGAACTACGCAAAGCAGGCGCTGATGAAATGCTGATCACCGGGGCTAATCGATGCGCTTGGATTCATGAATGTAGCGACCCCAGTCATGAACCTACTCTTGAAGAAACCTTGACTCTTCTCAATCCAGAAAGATTAGACTTGGTTCTAGTTGAAGGATTTAAAGCTGCCGCTTTTCCCAAAATTGAGCTTCATAGACCATCCTTAGGAAAACCTTTAATTCACCCCAGTGATCCAAATATCGTTGCGTTTGCTTGTGATGACGAGGCCAACATTCCCAATCAAGCGCTCCCCAAGCTAGCCCTCAATGACCCTGAAGCGATCGCCGCCTTTATCCTTAATTATTTTGGGTTAAAAACCTCGAATATTTTCGCATTGCACGAAACCAAATCAGCTTAGATCGTTCACAATAGTGCTTTCCGAGTAACGATTGTTAGTGCTTCTTATGAAAAAATTATTTTTTGTTTTAGGTCTTACCGTTTTTTCTTTTCAAGCTATGGCTGAAATGGCTGAGCGCTCCACATTCAAGATGATTGATAACAATACGGTTATGTATTCAAGCCGTATCGATCAGATTTTTTCGCATGACGATAACAATGTCGAAATTGATCGCTACTTAATGCTCGAAAATTTCCTGTATAAAAAAGGACTCTGCGGGAAAGGCTTTTCTATAGAAGAGCGCAAAGTCGTGATCACTACCCCACCACATGATGGTGAACTCCAGTATCTAGTGAAGTGTAATTAAAAAGGCCACCACCAAGATGAGCCAAGGTTATCTTCGCAGCGTTTTAACTGTTCGCTATAGCGCTTAGCATTGGCCTCAACTTTCCTGGCCACCCCTATCAACCATTTTTTCTTGTTGTAGGTTTTACGCTTCCAGCCACCATGGCCTTCGTGATACGCCAAATATTGGTTATACGCATCCCATTTAGAGATACCCAAGGTTTTTTGTGAGACCGTGCTATACCAACCCATAAAGTCGACTGCATCAGCGTAATCATCACGGTCAGCGCCCCAGTTGCCGGTTTTGCTCTTATACCAATCCCAGGTGTCATCTTTAACCTGCGCATAGCCATAGGCACTTGATACGCGCCACCACATCGGAATTCCTAAGAAGGTATCGCGCGGCGGCGCAGCATCATGCTTAAAGCTCGACTCTTGACGCATGATGGCCAGCTGTACATGCAATGGCAGACCGTATTTCTTTTGCGCATCTTTAGAGGCGTCATACCAATCTGGCTTTTCTTCAAAAATACGGCAAGCATTTTCTTGGTTCGATGGCGGTGTCGTACTGCAACTTGCCAATAAAAGCGCAAACAGCGAGGTAATCAGTAACTTCATCATCTGATTTTAACAATCAACCTAGGGAAATAACGAGCCAAAACCCACAAACAAAAAAGCCGTGCTCATTGAGCACGGCTTTTACGCTAAATAGCGGCGGCTTATGCCAACGACAAGTTAGTCGCTGCCTGCTTGCCACGCTCTTCAGTGATATCGAAGTTAACGACTTGATTGTCGACCAACTTATCGATGCCAGAACGCTGCAATGCAGAGATGTGAACAAACACATCCTTAGAGCCATCATTAGGAGCGATAAAACCAAAACCTTTGGTCATATCGAAGAATTTTACTTTACCAGTAATCATAAATTTATCCGTATAAAACGTATTTTCGGCACACGAAATTGCGCACCGTTCTAAACGTAATCAAGAAATCAACAAGCTGAAGGAGTGCGAAACGCACGGAAACAGGCGGGACTCAAAAATTAACCCGATTATTAAAACATAGAGAACCAGCAACTAACAAATAATTAATTAGGCCTAGGGGTTAAAAAAGCCAGAAATGACAACGCCTTACCGAAGTAAGGCGTTATACATGCTTGGTAGCGGGGGCAGGATTTGAACCTACGACCTTCGGGTTATGAGCCCGACGAGCTGCCAGACTGCTCCACCCCGCATCTGTCTGAGCTGCGCATTATACATATTAACTTTTGCTAATCAAGCGGCCCGTTAGCCAAATGCCGCACGGCAGACGGTGTACAACGCGGTTGGGAACATACCCAAAACTAGCATCGAGACGCCGTTAATCGACATGGCAACGTGCGAGTCCGCTGAGATCTCCAAAGGCTGGTCATCAATCGGTTTATCAAAGTACATCGTTTTGATCGCACGTAGATAGTAGAAAGCACCAATAACCGAGAAGAAGACCGCAACCAGGGCCAGCCATACCAGATCGACTCGAATGATCGACTCCAGCACGAACCACTTAGCAAAAAAGCCAACAGTTGGTGGAACACCTGCCATTGAGAATAAGATCAACGCCATCATCGCCGCTAACCAACCACTGCGCTCATTCAAACCTTTAAGGTCATCGAGGTTTTCAGCATCAAAGCCACGTCGACTGATCATTGCCAATACACCAAAGCCACCCGCTGCAGTCAGCGCGTAAACAACGGTATAGAACAATGCAGCGCCATAACCATCATCGGTACCAGCGATGAAACCCAAAAAGATAAAACCAACATGCGAGATGGTTGAATACGCCAACATCCGCTTGATGTTGTGCTGAGCAATGGCTACCAGGTTACCAATACCCAGAGAGATAACCGCCAGAATCATCAGCATTTCTTGCCACTGGGTGAACAAAGGCGCCAAGCCATCAACGAGCAAGCGCAGTGTCAGCGCAAATGCCGCAATCTTTGGCGCACTACCTAACAGCATTGTGACGGCCGTAGGAGCGCCGTGATACACATCAGGCACCCACATATGGAATGGCACAGCACCAAACTTAAAGCCAACACCCATAATGATGAAGACTAAGCCGAACACCAGAATGTCTTCTTGGATATTGCCCTTCACGATCGCGGCACTGACCTCGGCAAACGAGAGTGAGCCTGTCGCACCATAGAACAGCGAAATACCATACAGCAGCAAGCCAGATGCCAGAGCACCCAGCACAAAATACTTCATCGCCGCTTCCGCGCCGCCCATCGAATCGCGGTTGAACGCCACCAATGCGTACATCGATAGCGCTAGCAGCTCTAAACCAAGGTAGATGGTGATGAAGTTATAGGCTGATGACATGATCATCATGCCGAGCACCGAGAACAACGCTAACGTGTAGTACTCACCGCGATATATACCTTGCTGCACCAGATAATCTTTAGCGTAGACCATCGCAAAGCCAGTCACCGTCAAGATACCTATTTTCATCACGTCGGCGACGGCATCGCGGACAAAGCTACCTTCAAAGCTCACAACCGGATCGCCGGCAGTCGCAATGATGGTCGCGCCCGTCACCACTAAGGCAGCCAAGCTTAGCGCATAGGTGACTAAGCGAGTGCGTTCGGTCAGGAATAGGTCCACAATCAACACAACACAAGCGGCCACGAGCATAACAATCTCTGGCATCACTGGGATAAAGGTGCTCATTTCAAATTGCATAATGTTTCACCACAAGCCTTTAGAGCTTGCTTACTCCAATGTGTTGAACCAAGTTATGGATAGACACATCCATCACATCGATCAGCGGCGCAGGCCATAGGCCTAAAATCAGTACCGCAAGCGCCAGTACTGTAAGCACGAAGGCTTCACGCGCATTGATATCTTTCAATTGCGCGACGGCATCAGAAGCAATCTCACCAAAGATCACTCGCTTCACCATCCACAAGGTGTAAGCCGCACCGACAATCAACGTTGTTGCTGCCAGGAAGGCATACCAGAAGTCTGCACGGAAAGCGGCCAAGATGACCATGAACTCACCCACGAAACCCGAGGTGCCTGGCAGACCCGCATTGGCCATCGAAAAGAAAACCATAAAGGCCGCAAACCATGGCATGGTATTAACCACACCGCCATATGAAGAGATTTCACGACTGTGTAAGCGGTCATAAAGCACACCGATGCTCAAGAACATCGCGGCACTGATGAAACCGTGAGAGACCATCTGCACCATGCCGCCCTGCACACCTAACTCGGCACCTGAGGTCGCGGCAGGATTTGCCATGATCATAAAGACGATAAAGAAACCGAGAGTCACAAAACCCATGTGCGCGATTGATGAGTAAGCTACGAGCTTCTTCATATCACTTTGCACAAGCGCCACAAAGCCAATGTAAACAACTGCAACCAGTGACATACCAATCACAAGCCAATCAAGTGTATGACTCGCATCCGGCGCGATAGGCATACTGAAACGTAAGAAACCATAACCACCGATCTTCAACATAATCGCTGCCAGAATGACTGAACCACCCGTTGGCGCTTCAACGTGAGCATCAGGCAACCAGGTGTGCACTGGCCACATAGGCACTTTCACCGCGAAGGCCAATAAGAACGCCAAGAAGATCAGCACCTGCTCGGTGTGATTCAGTTTGAGATCGTGGAAGGCCAATACATCCATTGAGCCAGACTGGAAGTACATATAGATCAACGCGATCAACATGAACACTGAGCCCAAGAAGGTATACAAGAAAAACTTGATTGTCGCGTAAACACGACGTGGACCACCCCAAATACCAATCACGATAAACATCGGGATCAACATAGCTTCCCAGAAAACGTAGAAGAGCACCGCATCCAAGGCTGCAAACACGCCCACCATGACACCTTCCATCATCAAGAAAGCGGCCATATATTGAGAGGGTTTGAATTGGATAACTTCCCAACCGGCAATCACAACCAATATGGTGATAAAGGTTGTCAGAATGATCAGAGGCATCGAAATACCGTCGACACCGAGATAGTAATTCACCCCGAATTGCGGCACCCAAGCAGCTTTTTCGACAAATTGCATAGCAGCTGTTGAGTTATCAAACTGGGTATACAGCGGGATACTGACCGCAAAGGTCAAAACCGATACTAATAGTGCTAACCAACGTGAAACGTTCGGAGACTTATCACCACTGATAAGAACTAGCGCACCACCAATAATGGGGAGCCAGACAACCGTGCTTAATAATGGCCAATCGATCATGCGTATTTACCTAATTATTATTCTTATCTCACCACGAACCATGTGAGCAGACCGAGCAGGCCTAGAATCACAGCGAACGCATAGTGATAAAGGTAACCGGTTTGAATAAACCGCACTACCGAAGCTAACCAACCGACTGTGTGTGCAGAACCATTGACGGCAATGCCATCAATGATGACTTTGTCACCCACGTTCCAGAAAAACTTACCTAACAATCGACTTCCGCCAGCAAACACTGCTTGGTTGAAGTGATCAAAGCCGTACTTTTGATCTAACGCGAAGTGCGCCCAATCCAAACGGGTTCGTAACTCTGAAGCGATACCTGGCTTACGTGTGTACACGTACCAAGCCGCAAACAAACCGCCGAGTGCTAAGTAGAGTGGCACGCCATGCACTGCGTGCATCACAAAACCCCATGCGCTCGTAAATTCAATCTGGCCGAGCGTATTATGCTCAGGCGCAACGGTAAGAATGCCGTTGAAGTAATCGCCAAACACCATATCACCGACAGTGAAGTAACCGATAAAGACCGACGGGATCGCCAACAAGATCAGCGGCAAGGTAACCACCCATGGCGATTCATGTAGATGATCTTTTGCATGCTCATCGCGTGGACCCTTGCCATGGAAGACCAAGAAATACATACGGAAGCTATATAAGGCGGTCAAGAACACACCCGCAACCAACAAGACGTAAGCGTAACCTGCCCCATCAATAGTCGAGTAATGCACCGCCTCGATAATCGCATCTTTTGAGAAGAAACCAGAGAAGCCAGGGAAGCCAATCAAGGCCAGTGAACCTAACAACGCTGTCCAGTGTGTGATTGGCATGTATTTACGAATGCCGCCCATATTGCGAATATCTTGATCGTGGTGCATACCCATGATCACAGAGCCTGCTGCCAAGAACAGCAAAGCCTTAAAGAATGCGTGCGTCATTAGGTGGAACAAACCTGCTGCGTAAGCTGACACACCTAAAGCTGCCACCATATAACCGAGCTGAGACAAGGTTGAGTAAGCCACAACACGTTTGATGTCATTTTGGATAATACCAATCAGTCCCATAAAGAAGGCAGTCGTAGCACCAATCACCAACACAAAGGTCAATGCGGTTTCTGACATCTCATAAAGCGGTGACATACGTGCCACCATAAAGATACCTGCAGTAACCATGGTTGCCGCGTGAATCAATGCAGAGATTGGTGTTGGACCTTCCATTGAGTCCGGTAGCCACACATGCAATGGCACCTGAGCTGACTTACCCATAGCGCCGATAAACAACAAGATACAAACAACGGTCATCAGTGACCATTGCTCATCACCCCAGATATTGATGGTGGTGTCAGCAAACGCAGGAGCTGCAGCAAACGCTTCGGCGTAATCGAGTGTATTGAAATACATCGCAACCGCAGCAATACCCAGAACAAAACCAAAGTCACCTACACGGTTCACCAAGAAGGCCTTCATGTTCGCAAAGACTGCTGTGTCTTTCTTAAAGTAGAAACCGATGAGCAAGTAAGAGACCAAGCCTACCGCTTCCCAACCAAAGAACAGCTGCAAGAAGTTATTCGACATAACCAGCATGAGCATTGAGAAGGTAAACAACGCGATATAGCTAAAGAAACGCTGATAGCCATCTTCATCATGCATATAGCCGATGGTGTAGATGTGCACCATGAGAGAGACAAAGGTCACAACCGCCATCATCATCGCGGTCAAACGATCGATTAGAAAGCCAACCTCAAAGCGCAAGCCATCACTGACCATCCAGGTATAAACCGACTGGTTATAGACCTCAGCTCCTGCAAACGCATGCAGATACAAAATATACATCGAGAGGACGCAGCTTGTGCCGACACCCAAGATAGTCGCCCAGTGCGCACCCGCCTTGCCAATTTGGTTACGTAGCAAACCGGCAATAGCGGCGCCAACCAAAGGCGCCAAAACGATTGTGAGTAAGATTGATTCCATCATTACCCCTTCAGATCCTTAAGCTCGTCAACATTGATCGTACGGCGAGTTCGGAAGACCACCACCAAGATAGCCAAGCCAATTGCTGCCTCTGCTGCAGCCACCGTCAATATAAAGAAGACGAATATCTGACCTTGTAGGTCATTCAAATAATGCGAGAACGCAACAAAGTTCAAGTTAACCGCCAAGAGCATCAGTTCGATACACATCAACAGCAATAGGACGTTCTTACGGTTTAAGAAGATGCCGGCAATACTGATTGAGAAAAGTAACGCTGAAACGATGAGGTATTCAGATAAAGAAATCATTAATCAGTCCTCCCCATCCATCTTGACCATCTTCAGACGATCCGTACTTTTAACCGAAATTTGCTTGCTCGGATCCTGATATTTAGTTTCAGGTCGTTTACGCAGCGTCAGACTGATTGCGGCAATGATACCCACAAGCAAGATAACCGCAGCAATCTCGAAGGCATACAAGTGATCGGTAAACAGTGCAAAACCTAGTTCAGCGGTATTGTTGTAATCCGCACCATGCCTTACAGGAGCAGCCACTTTATCCAAGCCAAAGTGGCTCGATCCCACCACGAGCAAAATCTCAGCCATCATCACTGCTGCAACCAACACGGCTACGGGCAGATTCCGTACAAAGCCAGCTCGTAACTCAGTGATATTGATGTCGAGCATCATCACAACGAAGAGGAATAACACCATCACGGCACCGACATAGACGAGAACTAAGACGATGGACAAAAACTCAGCTTCCAACATCATCCAAAGAATGGCCGCATTGAAGAAAGCCACCACCAACCACAGCACCGAATGCACTGGGTTTTTACGCGTCACGATCAAAACTGCTGCACCGAGCAGGATGGCAGAGAAAATATAAAAAAGAATCTTTTCAACTGACATGATCAACGCACCATCGCTTGAGCAGCGCGATCAGCGGCAAGCTCTTTCTCATACTTGTCACCCATCGCCAGTAACTTTTCTTTAGTCATGATGTGCTCACCACGATTTTCGAAATGATATTCGTAAAGACGTGTTTCAACGATCGAGTCCACTGGACATGACTCTTCACAGAAGCCGCAGAAGATGCACTTAAATAAATCGATGTCATAACGTGTTGTACGACGCGAACCATCATCACGAGGCTCAGCCTCGATAGTAATTGCTAGCGCAGGACACACCGCCTCACATAATTTACAAGCTATACAACGCTCTTCACCATTTTCATATCGACGCAATGCATGTAAGCCACGGAAACGTGGAGAAACCGGCGCTTTTTCTTCTGGGTATTGCAAGGTCACTGAGCCTTTAAGCATGTAACTACCTGTTAGACGCAAACCTTTAAGCAGCTCCCAGAGGAACAGACTACGGATGTAATTAATAACTGTTTTCATCGTATTGCTCGCTCCGCCTTAATCAAACCACCAAGGCATGTCGTACACACGCATGAACGCAACCACCACAATCCAAACAATCGTGATTGGAATAAAGACCTTCCAACCCAAACGCATGATTTGGTCGTAGCGATAACGTGGGAATGTTGCACGGAACCACAAGAATAAGAACATGAAGAACGCTGTCTTCGCGAATAACCAAATAATGCCTGGCACCCACTCAAACCAAGACTCCATAAAGGTACCCTGGAAAGGTGACAACCAACCACCTAGGAACATCAGCGCTGTGAAAGCTGATATCAAAATCATGTTGGCGTATTCAGCCAAGAAGAAGGCTGCAAACGCCATACCTGAATATTCGATATGGAAGCCGGCAACAATTTCCGACTCACCTTCAGCAACGTCAAACGGCGCGCGATTAGTTTCCGCCACACCCGAGATGAAATAAATCAGAAACAACGGTAGTAACGGCAACCAGAACCAATGCAAAAGACTGCCCTGCTGCGCCAAAACAATCTCGCCAAGATGCAGCGTGCCAGAAGCTACCAAAACACCGACCAAAGCAAAGCCCATCGCAATTTCATAGGCTACCATTTGAGCTGCGGAACGGACTGCGCCCAATAAAGCGTATTTAGAGTTAGACGCCCATCCTGCGATGATGACGCCGTAAACACCGATTGAGCTCAACGCCACGATATACAAGAGACCGGCATTAACATCAGCTAATACCAGGCCAACATCAAAAGGAAATACCGCCCATGCAGCCAAGGCTGGAGCTAACATCACCATAGGGGCTAGCAAGAACAAAACCTTATTCGCGCCAGTTGGGATAATGATCTCTTTGAACATCAACTTAACCGCATCGGCAATTGGCTGTCCAAGTCCCAACATGCGGAAGCCAAAGAAGCCAACTCGATTTGGTCCCTGACGAACCTGCATATGGCCAATAACTTTACGTTCGGCGTAGGTGTAATAGGCCACCAATCCCATCAAGGGGAACATGATCAGAGCGATCTTCAGCAGTATCTGAACGACAACTGGAAGCGCGTAATAAACTTCAATCAATGCATCCATTACGCCTTCTCCACACTGATAGCAGCAAAGCCATTACCGAGCGACGCTGTTTCTGCGACACCGATAGGTAGCCATACGCACTGAGATGCAACGGAATCATCAGCAATTGCCTCAATTTCAACTGTTGCTGCTTCTTGAGTAACGCGAATACGACCCGAAGCACCCAATTGAATTTGCTCTGCCAAGTCTGACGCAATGCGTGCCTGACCTTTAAAGGAGTCAGGCGTGTGCTGCAGTGCGGTTGAGCGACGCACAACGGCGTCAATAGAGTACATTGGCACATCACCAATGCGCTGAATGCCACTCACCAAATGACGAGATTGATCGACACTCTCTGTCATTGCATTGGATACTGGCAATTGAATTTGATCGCCAAGCAACTCATTACGAACATCGTGGCTATCAAGATAATCAAAACCATCAACATCAACCAAGTTGCCAAGCACGCGTAAAATCTTCCACGCTGGGCGCGACTCACCTGGCGGCGGAACCACACCGGTAAAGCTCTGCACATCACCTTGGTTATTCACTAAGGTGCCAGAAGTTTCAGCAATTACGCCACAAGGCAGAATGACATCCGCCGATGAAGCCAATACATCTGATATGTGTGAAACAACTGCGATCACTTTCTGATCCGCTAACGCTTCTCGTGCCTGAGCAGCATTGGCCGCATCAAGTTCCAATTCAGCACCCACTACCATCAAGGTATCAGTGCCTCCAGAGAGCATTTGCGATGCATTCAAGCCTGATGTTGGAACAGCACCGGCGAAGGTTGCGCCCACGTCATTTGCACCAAAGCCTGTCGTACCCCAAACAACACTCGCAGCTGTCGCAATCGAAGCTGCCAAACGTCGCAGGATCGAATAATCTGGATGCATCATGGCCGAGTTGCCCAAAATGATGCTGCCCTGCTCTGCCTCTTTTAGTGTGTTGGCAATGGTTTGATGAGATTCATCGACATCAACCTCAACGCCGCAGGTAGAAAGACCCAAAGCCTTGGCAACACCAGCAAGCTCAACCACCATATCAGCCGGTGAGCACACCACATCAACATCGAGATCAAAGTTAAACGAATACGCCACTGGGTTGATTGCCATCACAATGCCGCCATCTAAGAAAGATTGACGCAAACGGTGATTTAACATGGGCTGTTCTTTTCTCAGCCAGCTACCAACCAATAATGTTGCTGCATTATCTGCAAGCGCTTCGAAACGCTGACCGAGCCATTGCAGTGACGGGTTATTTGCATCACCGCGAAAATCCACTTGGCGCAAACGATGGTCAATATTCTCGGAATTCAATCCTCGCATTAGCTTGGCAGCTAAATACGCTTCTTCAGTTGTCGCATTAGGCGACACCAACGCACCTAACTTTTCAGGCGGCGCTGCCTTTAATAAGTTTGCCGCAACCTCTAACGCTTCATCCCAGTCGGTTTCTTGTAGCTTGCCATTCTCACGAATCATTGGAACCGTAATACGGTCATCCGCATTAAACCCTTGGTAGGCAAAACGATCTCGGTCAGATAGCCATGTTTGATTACAGGCCTGATTTTCACGCGGGATGGCACGCATGATTTGATTACGGCGAATGTGCCAATGCACATTACTGCCCACACCATCGTGCGCAGGGATACCGTCGGCTTGCGTTAATTCCCAAGAGCGCGCCGTGTATCGATATGGCTTTGAAGTCAATGCACCCACTGGGCACAAATCTATGATGTTGCCACTAAGCTCAGAACCCACTGCTTGTTCGATGTACACACCAATGCGCATGTGTTCACCACGGCCGGTTGCGCCCATTTCGCGGAGACCTGCGATCTCTGCACCAAAACGAACACAACGTGTGCAGTGAATACAACGTGTCATATCGGTTGCGATCAATGAACCTAAGTTCTCGTCACGCACAACACGCTTTTGCTCACTAAATCGAGAAACATCACCACCGTAGCCCATGGCGACATCTTGCAATTCACACTCACCACCTTGATCACAAATCGGACAATCCAGTGGGTGATTGATTAATAGGAATTCCATCGTCCCCTTTTGCGCAGCACGCGCTACAGGTGAACGAGTAAAGACTTTCATTCCATCTGCACAAGGGGTTGCGCATGCGGGCAATGGCTTTGGCGCATTCTCCACCTCAACCAAACACATCCGGCAGTTAGCAGCGACAGAAAGATGCTTGTGATAACAGAAACGCGGCACCGTAATGCCTGCTTTATCCGTTACTTCGATAAGCATCTGACCTGCAGTCGCATCGAGCTTTTTGCCATCAACTTCTATGGAGATTTGCTGATCACTCATGCGTTACACCATGCACTTCTTGTGTTCAACGTGATAAGCAAATTCATCACGGAAATGTTTAACAAAGCTAGCAACCGGTAATGCGGCTGCATCACCTAATGCAC
>Ga0255778_10003559_pt1 | contig 13040 bp, 12 predicted proteins | sample 071ome_31_FD_179976 | JGI IMG/M metagenome (GOLD analysis project Ga0255778, IMG submission 179976) | Coastal salt marsh microbial communities from the Groves Creek Marsh, Skidaway Island, Georgia - 071405CT metaG (version 2) | ecosystem: Environmental > Aquatic > Marine > Intertidal zone >...
CATAAAACTCAGCAGTCTCTCCGTAGTAATAGGCAAAGCCAAGAGCATCGCAGGCGGTAGTAACGCCTGCCCGACAGGCTTTTTCATAAAAACCAAACGCTTTTACAAAATTTCTACGGACATTACCCCCCTTATAAAAGGCATGTCCAAGAGAATTACAAGCCATACCTACACCAAGCTCACAACGCTCCATATAAGTCTTAACAGCTGCAAGATAGTCGGGTGTTACCGCTATACCGTTATAAAAACCATAGCCAAGAAAGAGACATGCATCCGCAATATCGCGGTCACAAGCCTTCTCAAAGTAATTGATTGCTGCAACGTAATCTTGACCTACTACATCCCCCTCGATATGGGCGACGCCAAGCTCGTTACAAGAAGAGCCTTTACCGGCGGCACATTCTTGTCTCGCAATATTTAAGTCAGGATTAGCTCCAAAACATATCCCGATAAAAAAGATCGCGAGAAATGAAACCAACGTTACACAGAACGATCTCATAGGCTAGAGTTTACCATGGAGCGAAACATCGCATGGAGTATTACTATCTTCAAAGCTCAAACGCCGTGAAAATAAAACCATAACCGAACGCATAAGCCAGTCATAAGTTTAAATTTATTAATAGATGAAAATGAGGTGTAACTAATGAGAGCGATCCTTTCTATTGTTATCACGCTAGCGGTCAGCTTTACTGCTGCCGCGCAGGAAAGATCCACTCAATTGAGCTGTACCATAAGTGGGCATCAAGCGAATATAACGAATGGAACGACTTTGGACCGCGTACTACCTGAGAGAGTGGTTAGCGTTACAGTCTCAAGCGATCATACCGACAGCTCGAGCTTAAGCATTGCAGTGGACGAAATTGGAAGTGAATACCATTTACGCGTGTCTTCCGACACGGCTACCCAGAACCTATCTGATGCAAGTAAATATCATCTTGCCGTGGAAAGACCTGGAAGCGATGTTATTAAAAGAAGCGGTGAGGAGATAATTATTGATTTAGAAAAATACTCAATTAAGGCAAATATATTTGCAGAATTATCCAACGATAGCTTGATAAAGATAAACTACAACGGAATCTGTAGAAATATCGAGTAAAACCAATCGCAGCAGACTTTTCCCTCCAGCAATGCATGTACACTCATTAGAAGTTCGCCCAAAATTGAGCTGTTAGAATACTACAGTCAATTTCTTAGAAGATTGATTTTACTGGACTAGCTAATGCGCCCCGGTAGCTCAGGGGATAGAGCAACCCCCTCCTAAGGGGTAGGTCGTACGTTCGATTCGTATCCGGGGCGCCACAATCACAACGAAAGAAGCACCCCTGGAATATCTGTCACAAGATTAGGTCCAAGGATAGAAACTCGGAGACTCTAGCCGGAGATGGCTTCGTCAAGAACGGAACGATTCCGATACAAGGAGACGATACAGCGCTCCCTATAGCATCTACATTCTCCTCGATATTTTCGAATTCAGAATCAACGACGGTCCCAACCCATCCACGCAATTCAAGACCGAGCGACTTGATCGAATCACTCGTAAGTATCGCGTGATTGATACAGCCAAGTCTAATTCCTATAACTAATATGACGGGCAAATTAAGATCTCGAGCAAGGTCCGAACTCCACCAGTTTTCCTTAAGGGGAATTTTGAATCCCCCCACACCCTCAATAAAACTAATATCGGCATGCTTTTGGCCTGCTCGCACATGATTAACAATCACATCTGAGCTCAAAATAACCCCCTCTTTACGAGCAGCGATATGGGGCGCACACGCTTCAGATAGCTCGACAGCACAAATATCTGCAGCGCTGATAGAAGGGGCACTTACAGATCGAAGAACGTGCACATCCTCATTAATAGACTCACCGTTTATAAAGATTTTTCCAGCGGCTACAGGTTTGAGGCCAACTGCGGTATACCCCATACTTATCGCTTTAGTAATGAGGCCTGCCGTAATGGTTGTCTTACCGATCTCAGTGTCCGTACCAGTGACAAAAAAACTTCTTTCCGCACCCATCAGGTAAGTTGCCTCATTGCATCCAAAAGTTGATCAACGTCAGATTCTTCGTGCGCAGCCGATAAGGTAATTCGTAGCCGCGAAGTTCCTTCGGGAACGGTGGGAGGTCTGATTCCTGGAACTCTAAAGCCCAGATTTTCTAGTCCAATTGATAAACCCATTGTCGATGCTGCGTCACCAAGAACGACTGGTTGAATGGGAGTCATTGTTTTGGGGATCCGCCAATGCAAATTAGATTGACTACTTTTTATCGAGATTAAACCTTCAAAAAGTTTTTCTCCAATTTTGTGTAATTTTTCTCTTAAGAGAGCACCTTCATCACCGCAGATAATATCGATACTGGCGAGTAAAGCATAGGAAAGAGCTGGCACACTGGCAGTAGTGTAAATATACGACCTAGCCACCTGCTCTAGATAATCTATGACCAATCGAGGCGCGATAACAAAAGCACCCGATAAACCCGCGGCCTTACTGAGAGTCCCAATCGAGATAACCCGATTACTCTGAATATTTTGATACTGGATCGTCCCGAGACCCGTGTCACCTATCGTTCCAAAACCATGAGCATCATCAATAACCACAAAGGCATCATATTTCTCAGCCAACCTAACAAGCTGGGGACCATCACAAAAATCACCGTCCATACTGAAAACCCCGTCTGACACAATGATTTTCTTCTTAGCAGTTGAGCGCGAAAGAGCACTCTCTAATGACACGTAGTCTTTGTGCTTAAAACGACTCACATTTCCTTTTGCTAGCCTCATTCCATCAATGAGTGACGCATGATTAAGTTGATCCGAGAATAGTTCTGCGTCCTCGCCTCCTAGGGCAGTCATTACCGCGAGGTTCGCCATGAAACCGGTCGAAAAGGTTAAGCACCGATTCATCCCAATGAAAGGCTCATACAAAGCGGATAACTTCTCCTCGAGGTCGACATGCGCCCTCGTGTGTCCGCTGATCAAATGCGACGCGCCAGAACCACCCCCCCAACGATCGACTCCTTCTTTGAGCGCCTCTTTAACCTTCGAGTGACTAGCTAACCCCAAGTAATCATTAGAGCAAAACAACAGGTGCTCTTTTGTTACGCCTGCCCGATCGGTAATACGCTGCCGTATGTTAGTTGGACCTTCGGCTACTCGAAGTATCCTGCGCAAACCTGACTCATCGAGGTGCGATAACTCTTTCTCTAATGCATCAATGAGCATTCGATAGGACCTCGTGGAGAGTTTTCGCCACTGCACTCCCGATGTGCTGTGACAAATCTTTATCGATTACAAATGGAGGCATCACATAGACCGTCTGACCAATGGGACGAATAAGCAATTCGTGCTTACGCGCCGCGAGATGAAACTTCTCTGCAAAATTTTCAATAACTCCCTCGACGTCAAATGCTAGAACCATTCCACACTGCCGAAGATTGCTGATTCTTGGTTCACTATCGAAGTGCGCAAATGATTGCCTTATATAGTCAGCTTGGATGCGGATTTGCTTCTCTAGTCCTTCATCGAAATGATCAAGAACTGCATTAGCCGCGGCACACGCAAGCGGGTTTCCAGTGTACGAATGAGAATGAAGAAACCCCTTCTTAAAATCATTATCTAAAAAAGCCTCAAAAATTTCATCGGTGGTCATAACCAAAGATAGCGGCAAGTTTCCACCTGTGATCCCCTTCGACAAAAGGACCATATCCGGCCAATTTTCTCGATCGACCTGATCCCACGCAAAAAAACTACCCGTGCGCCCGCAACCCACTGCTATCTCATCGGCAATCAGGTGCACATTATGTTGTCGCGTTAACGCACGAACTTTTTGAAGATATTGAACAGAATGCATAACCATACCGGCTCCGCCTTGTATACGTGGCTCGACGATAACTGCAGAGATTTTTCCGGACCTGCTCGATAACAACTCACTCATATCGGCGAGAGCCTGCTCTTCGTTCCCTAATCGCGAGTCTGGCGCCTCGACAGTCAAACCCGCTAAAAGCAATGGCCCATATGCGTCGCGAAATAATGGCACATCAGTAACTGACAACGCACCAAGCGTTTCTCCGTGGTAACTGCCACTAAGGCAGACGAACTCTGTACGGTCCACCTCACCGCACTGTCTCCAATAATGGAAGCTTTGCTTCAACGCGATCTCTACGGCACTTGACCCATCGGACGCAAAAAAAACATGACCCAGATTTCGTGCTGTTCGCTCAGAAAGACGGGCCGCAAGCTTTACCACAGGCTCATGCGTACAACCCGCCAACATGACATGAGGCAGGTTATCTAACTGATGCTTTATAGCCGCGTTTATGCGTTCATTCGAGTGGCCAAGCAAGTTAACCCACCACGAGCTAATCGCATCAAAATACCGATTACCGTGCTCATCAAAAACCCAACCACCTTTTCCACTTTTGATAGCGAGCGGGGGTACAGACGACAAACGGGCCATTTGGCTGCAAGGATGCCAAACGTATTGGAGACTCTGCTCAGATAAATTCACACTGTGTCTTTAATTGAAAACTGAAAATGAAATGCGTCCTTCCATTTTACTAGTTTACGTCGTACGACCAATTCAACCCTTACTCTTCGATGATCGAACCGTTACATCTCCTCTAGAAAAAACTGTAGGGTGAAGCTCGGTACCCAGCCCTGGGCCGTCAGGCGCCCTGATAAACCCGTCCCGCAAGGCCGGGAGCTCGGTTACCAACTCTCCATACCACCCATGGTAAAACGCCCTTACCACCTCCTGAACCAAAGTATTTGTGCAATGTTGTGAAAGGTGGACAGCGGCGGTCAACAACACAGGACCAGTACAATCGTGTGGCGCAATGGGGATGTGGTAAGCCTCAGCCATCGATGCGATTTTTTTAGCTTCTGTTATTCCCCCGGTCCATCCAATGTCAAACATACAAACAGAGGCAGCTTGACGGTCAAATAATTCCCGAAAAGCCCACCGCGTTGCAAGCGTCTCACTCGCGGTGACCCAGACTGGAGTCGAGTGAGCATATTCGGATAATGCATCCAAGTTATCCATCTTGATCGGATCCTCGTACCAGTAGGGATTAAATGGTTCAATAGCCTTCGCAAGCTTTTTCGCCATTGGGAGATTCCATAAAGAATGAAACTCAACATGAATATCAATCTTGTCTCCCACTGCCTTTCGAATCTTTTCAAATGGCTCGAGCGCTTTTTTCAGATCTTGATTCGAAATATGCGTTCCTCCGGAATCTTCAGCATACGCATCGAATGGCCAAATCTTCATTCCCGTATACCCCTCCTCGACTAGCGAAATAGCTAACTCGTCAGCATGATTCATAAAACCACTCAAATCCTCGTAAGGACGATAGCCGCCCCCGTCGACTTTTAAGCCAAAATTACTCGTCCCTTGTTCAGGCTTTTTACGAACGTACTCAGACCCAGCACAGGTGTTGTAGACACGGACACGCTCGCGACTTGCCCCGCCAAGGAGTTGATAGATCGGTTGAGTTGTCACCTTCCCAAAAATATCCCATAGAGCGATATCTATCGCGGATGCCGCCCTCATTTCAGCACCAACTGACTTAAAGCCAAGATAGTTGTAGAGCATATGACGGTTATGTTGATCAATACTCAGAGGGCTCTGACCAAGCAAATAAGGAGCAATTACTTCATGGATATGCGCCTCGACCGATTCCACTGCATAGAAGGTTTCACCCAAACCAACCAACCCACTGTCGGTACCAACTTGGACCCAAATAATGTTAGGGAACTCGCCAACTCTTATGGTCTCGATCCTGTTAACTTTCATAAAGCGACCTCACAAAACGTTTTCCTATACCCTACCCAACAATTGATCCTCTAAGCAAGGACATGACCTTTAGCGTAAAGAGACTTTTCGTAATCATCGATTAAATCCAAGCAAAACAATACGATGAAGTTTGGCGTCGGGACCTGGTGGGAAAGGTTGTAAATATTTTTTAAGACCCCCTTGTTTTTTACTTAAAAAAGAGTAAAAAGGCGGTTTTTAAAAGGGGAAAAAATGATCCATCCTTCTACGGAACTTCGGTATATTGATGCTGAAATCGGATCCGGCGTCTTTGCCACCAGCTTTATCCCCAAAGGCACCGTCACCTTCGTCAAGGATCACCTTGACGTAAACGTCAGCCCCCTGAAGTACAGCCACCTAAACCAACAAGAAAAAGATATTGTAGATAAGTACTCCTACATTGAGAGCAATGGGAATCGGGTTGTCAGTTGGGATCACGGAAAATTCGTAAACCATTGCTGCAATCCGAACTCTATGAGTACTGGATATGGTTTTGAGATCGCGATAAAGGACATCCAAATCGGTGAACAAATTACCGATGAATATGGTTTATTTAATGTCGACTATCCGATGACCGTTAATTGCGGGCAGATCGGTTGTCGTGGGGTTATCACATCGGGTGATATAGACCTCAATGCAGAACGCTGGGACAACATACTCAAAGATGCATTACTGAATTTTAAAGCTGTTGACCAACCGTTGGGGTTTCTGCTTAGTAAGAAAACCAACCGTGAATTGGATCAGTTTGTAATCTTTGGTCGTTATAAATCCGTAACCGCCCTCAAATTAAAGGAAACCTTTCAAGTTCCTGACATGCCGTTAGCAAAAGCAGCGACCGGCGTCGAGTTCTGAGAAACTTTAGGAGCTAACATAGCTCATCGCCCCCTCACCAACCAGTACGTACCCTTGGCTAAACCCTGTAAGCCGCCAGCCTAAATTCCAACGAGTATATTCGCCGGAGTTAGAATAAGACATAATCTAACGCGTATTTGACCCAAAGTACCGGTGCTCCTAAAAATTTTAATCAATTGTTCGTTAGCAGTTTTGCTAATCATTGCTCTACCGACGGAGCACAAAGCCCATTCGAATCCTCCTGAACCAGAAGATCCGTATGCGAATGGTTTGATCGAATCAAGCAATAAAATCAAAAATGGAAAAGACCTCATGCTTGAGGCTATCAAGTACCGCGATGGATTGGGGAGAGAGAAAAATTTCCAGACGTATCTTAATCTCCTAACACAGTCGGCAGAGTCCGGATACGCCCCCGCCCAACTTCGCTTAGGAAAAAATTATCAACTGGGAACTGAAGTCTCGAGAAATATCCAACTAGCGATCCAATGGTTCGAAAGAGCAGCAAAGCAAGGCTCTGATCGCGCTCACATCGAGCTTGGCGAGATTTATGAAACCGGAGATGGAGTTGATTTCAATTTTTCTATAGCGTTCTACCATTATGAGTTGGCCGCTCGAAACAACTATCCGGAGGCCCAAAAAAAACTTGGAGACCTGTACTGGGATGGGCGCGGAGTCCAACGTGACTACACACTTGCCACACGCTGGTATCAGAAATCGGCTGATCAAAATGACGCAGACGCGGAGAACCAATTAGGGATTGCTTACTTAGAGGGGCGAGGGGTTGCGAAAGATATCCTTAAAGCAGCTACCCTCATCACCAAGGCTGCTTCTCGCGGGCATCCAGCTGCTTTTCAAAACCTCGGTATCATGTATCAACTGGGATTGGGATTTGAGAAAAACAACGTGCTTGCCTACACATGGTTTGAAGTAGCAAGACAACTGGGGCATCCGCGATCAGAAAGTTTTAGGGATGGATTAGGCCTTATCTTAAAACCATCCGAAATAGAAAACGCCCAGCAGTTGGCCAAGCGCTGCCAAGCTAAACAGTACCTTGGATGTATTTCAATCTAAACTAGATCTGATCAAAGAATTCAACAATACCAGTTTCAAGGGAGTACTCAGCCCCAACCACCAGAAGCTTTTCCTGTGAGATGAGTCTCTCCAACATTTGAGACCCATGCCTTAAATGATCGGCTGATGCACGGATATTTGCCCGCACTGCCTGATGCAACAATTCCTCGTGTGATAGCTCCACGTGCAGCTCTAAAAGATTTTCTACACAGGGTCGTATCCTGCTAACTATCGAGTTTACATTTGGAGAGGCCCGTTCTTTCGGGTTTTCCAGTCCCTCTACCGCCGCCTCAATGGCACCACAAAATGAGTGCCCCAACACCACCACCAGAGGCGTTCCAAACCGTTCGGCCGCAAATTCAACGCTCCCGACCTGAGACGGAGAGACGATGTTACCGGCGACCCTGATCACAAATAAATCACCAAGGCCTTGATCGAAAACAATTTCCGCAGGAACGCGAGAATCAGAGCACCCTAAGATAATCGCAAATGGATTTTGCTCTTTAATCAATGCATCGCGATGCATCTGAGACGCCTGCTTAATGCCGGTCTGCGCGCCATCCACGAACCGCTTGTTGCCCTCTACCAAACGCCTAAGCGCCTCTTTGCTATCCATAGTCGTTGTTTTTATTTGGATCTATTAGTCGGCACGAATCTTAACACGCGATGATCGCTCACTCGATTTCACTTCTATCAAGCTTGCGACAAATTCGCCGAAAATAATCTTTTCTATTCTCAAGCACCCGACTAAAACAACCCGAATTCCCGAGTTTCAGCTTGAGGGCCTCCAACCGCTTAATCGCCAGGCTCCTCTCCGAGCTTGCAGCGTCGAGATCCCTGATAACGCACTCTAATGCGAACACGTCGCTGAGCGCCTTTACCTCCGCAGGAACGTATCCCGAATTCTTAAGTATCCTAAACGTTATCCTGAGCTCGGGAGCGATGAGCGAATCATCCCCTAATTCCAGCGGTTTTCCACTCCCCGGTAAATTATTAAAGTCTCCACAACGGATCGAAGTTTGGATTCTTTGCTCGACTAAGTCATCTAGCATGCATCATGAATACGAATTGTTAAATTATTGTTTCTTCCAGCGCTTTTATTCTTTCAGAAAGTGGCGGATGCGACATGAATAATCCGGTGATTCCTTGCGCCTTACCAGATATCCCAAACGCTTTTATTTGATCTGGCAAGTTAGAGGGCTCGTGAGCTGACTGCAATTTTCGTAGGGCTGCGATCATTTTTTGTTTACCGGCAAGACTCGCCCCACCGAAGTCGGCGCGATACTCCCTGCGTCGGCTAAACCACATGACGATAATACTCGCTAACACGCCTAGGATAATTTCAGAAACGATGGTCGTGATCCAGAAACCCAAACCATAACCTCGGCTCCTGCCACCGCTGAGAGCGCGATCAACGAGATGACCGATTATTCGAGAAAGAAAAATAACAAACGTGTTCACGACACCTTGAATCAAGGCCAGAGTCACCATGTCGCCATTCGCTATATGACTGACCTCATGCGCCAAGACCGCCTCGACTTCATCTTGTGACATCCGATTTAACAGCCCGGAGCTAACAGCTACCAGTGAATTATTTTTACTCATACCGGTAGCAAACGCATTGATGTCACTGGATTCGTAAATCGCTACATCCGGCATTCCGATCCCAGCTTTATCAGCCTGAGCACTTACAACCGAAAGTAGCCAGCGTTCTGTATCCCCTTGCGGGGTCGTTATCACTTTGGCCCCCGTCATCCACCTAGCTGACCATTTCGACATTGCTAGGGAGATGAACGAGCCCCCAAAGCCGATTACAGCAGCAAACACAAGAAGCCCTTGGAGGTTCACCCCAGCACCAGAGGTTGCCATAAACGAATCGATCCCCAAAAGCCGCATCGTGATATTCAACAAAAAGATCACAGCCAGATTAGTAAGCAAAAACAGGATGACACGCTTTAACATGTAGGACCTCTCAAAAAATTAATCATAAACCTCACTCCATCAAATCCTGCAACTCACTCGACACCCGAATCCACTCTTCTTCGAGTTCGACTATTTCCTTATCGACTACCGCCTTCTCTTTCGAGCACTCAACCAATACGAGCTTGTTTTTATCCTCATATATGTTGGGATCAGATAAGCGACTTTCAAGCTCAAGTTTTTTTGCTCCAAGAGTTTCCAGCCTTTTCTCTAAAGAGCTCAGCTTCTGCTTCAGGGGCCTCACCCTTGACGCTAACTCACTACGAGCCTCCGCCTCGATTCTGCGCTGATCTTTTTTAGATAACTTTGACGACTCTGCCTCACCCTTCTTTGATGAGGTCCTTAATAAAAAGTTTGCATAGGCGTCTAAATCTTCATCGAAAAGACTAACGGCCTCGCTATTAACCATTAGCAGTTGGTCACACGTTTCCTTGAGTAAGGCGCGATCATGAGATACGAGTACCACGGCGCCTTCAAACTCCTGCAGAGCTCTAGAGAGCGCAAAACGCATTTGCATATCCAAGTGGTTCGTCGGCTCATCCAAGAGTAAGACGTTCGGTTTCTGCCAGACAATAAGTGCGAGGGCTAACCGGGAGCGCTCCCCCCCAGAGAAGCTACCAACCTCCTTGAAAACATCGTCACCTCTAAACCCAAATCCTCCAAGAAAATCTCTTAAATCTTGTTCACGCACTAGCGGGGCCAGTCTAACCAAATGCTGAAGCGGGCTGTCTCCATTCCTCAATTGATCCAAAGAGTTTTGCGCAAAATATCCAACCAAGATATCTCTGTTCTTTGTTACTTCGCCAGAGAGCTTCTCCAGCTCTCCCGCTAGAAATTTTACGAACGTTGATTTACCCGCCCCATTTGGACCAACCAGCCCATAACGGTCTCCAGATCGAAGTTCAAAAGACACACCACGTAAAACGACTTTATCGGGATAACCCAGGTCAACCCCCTTCACCACCATCGCAGGATCTGGCCAAGACGAAGGCGTTTTAAATTTAAATTCGAAGGGTGAAACGACCTGCGCGGGGACTACCAGCTGCATTTTAGCGAGCTGCTTCAGTCGACTCTGCGCTTGTTTAGCCTTCGTCGCCTTCGCTCGAAAACGGTCCACGAAGAATCTCAAGTGGGCTACCTCACGTTGCTGCTTTGCGTAAAGCGACTTTTCTTGCGCAAGAATCGATGCTCGCTGGATTTCGAAATTCGAATAGTTTCCGGTAAAAGTTTTCAAGCGCCCCGATTCAATGTGGCATATAAAACCAACAACATTGTCCAAGAACTCTCTATCGTGAGAGATCAAAAGTAGGGTTCCTTCATATGTTTTGAGCCATGACTCCAGCCACACTACCGCGTCCAAGTCCAAGTGGTTAGTAGGCTCATCAAGCAAAAGCAGATCTGATCGACACATAAGCGCCTGCGCGAGATTTAAACGCATACGCCACCCACCAGAAAAATGGCTCACTGGGTGCAGAAATTCATCTTCACTAAACCCTAAACCGCTCAAGAGCTTAGCAGCACGAGCCCGAGCAGAATATCCACCAACAAATCCCATTTGCTCGTGCAAACTTCCCAATAGCTGGGGGTCTCCCGACTCCTCAGCGTGAGCCAGACGTCTTTCCAAATCTCTAAACTCGATGTCACCGTCAATCACATACTCAATTGCATGGCCATTACCATCAGGTAATGCTTGCGCAACGTGAGCTACCGTCAAGTTTGGATCTTTATTAAGCTCCCCACGATCCAGACTTAATTCATCTTGTAAAACCGCAAAAAGCGAACTCTTTCCAGAACCGTTCGCTCCGGTAACACCAATTTTTTGATTACGGTAAAAATTAAAGTCCCCCCCCTCGATTAGAACTTTAGTCCCCCTGCGAATTGTTATAGATGTTGCCGAGATCAATACGTCTTACCTCTTCCGAGTTCTGGTACTCAAGTTCATCATTTCTGCTGAGTATGGCGCGACTCAACGGTAAACCTCACACTTATTGGGCCGGCCTTTTGAAAATGAAATACTGCCTGAAAATGTTTCCCAACCGTTAGCGGTTCTTTTATATCGAACAACATCAGATGCAACCCGCCTGGCTTTAACTCAACCATTCCCTCCCTCGGAACGACTAGCCCATCCGGTAGCCCCCTCATCCGCATAACCCCATCCTGGATCGACATTTCGTGAATCTCAAAAAAACCTGCCACATCAGAGGTAACTTTTAGCAACTTATCATTCATGACGCCGGCGTTCCGCAGCAAGCAATAACCCGCTGTAAAATCCTGTCCTCCGACTGGCTCTCTGACCGAAGCTTTCGATACATCGATATCACTTTTTTCTGCCGCAGCATTGCCGGCACTTAAAAGAAAAAAAACAACTACGATTAACCACTTATTTTTTAAACCCACACCGAAACCTCATCAACTTTTTTGGACCCAATGAACACGTCACAAAGAAAAGATTATTTCCGTCGCACCTTCGTGTCAAAACTCGACAATCCATCCTCCTTGAGCTGAAGCAACAAACCCAAACCGACACCAACACCAATCGCGACTGTGAGATCCACGAGCACCGTTAAACCAAAGGTGATCCATAGCAAGAATCTCTCTCCTAGTTTTCCTTCCTTGAGAAAGGTCAACCAATTACCTGGATCACTCATGTTCCACGCAACGTGAATTAAGAGAGCAGCCATGGCCGGCATTAAGAGATGACTAGCTAACGGTGCCGCAAAAAAAGATATCGCTAAAACTGTGATCGCATGAACCATACCTGCGACAGGAGTCCTCCCCCCAGCACGAAAATTTGTTGCAGTTCTCGCGATTGCACCAGTGGCCGGAAGGCCACCAAAAAGTGAGGATCCGATATTTGCAACCCCCTGAGCTACGATCTCCGCATTAGGCCTATGCTGATCGCCTGTCATACGATCCGAGACGACCGCCGACAACAAGGACTCGATCCCAGCTAAAAACGCGATAACGATTGATGATGGCAGCATTTCGGCTACCAATGCATACGAGATCTGCGGAAAATCAAATTTAATTGTGTCGAAGTCGAGGACCCCAAATTGCGAACCTAGCGTCTCGACATCAAATCCAAAGTACCAAGATACCGAGGACATAAAAACAAGAACTGCGATCAGCCCAGGAACTCTCGGAAAGAATTTCCGAAACGCCGAAATCAAAAAAATAGTCGATACACCAATAGAAAATGCCGTGATATTGGTTGTCGGAAGAGAATCAAATATCACAGAAACCTTTTGCATAAAATCCGTGGGAACAGCAAGTGTGAGCCCTAGAAAATCCTTAACTTGGCTCGATGCGATAATTAAGGCAATC
>Ga0255778_10003583_pt1 | contig 12995 bp, 9 predicted proteins | sample 071ome_31_FD_179976 | JGI IMG/M metagenome (GOLD analysis project Ga0255778, IMG submission 179976) | Coastal salt marsh microbial communities from the Groves Creek Marsh, Skidaway Island, Georgia - 071405CT metaG (version 2) | ecosystem: Environmental > Aquatic > Marine > Intertidal zone > Salt...
TCTTCTTCTAACCGAAGCAACTGCCCGTGTAGCGCTCTAAATTTTTCTTTTAAATCTTGAGGATACACCGATCCAAGCTCGCGTATGAATTGGATGAGCAGGCGCTGTACCTGATGCAAGTCGTTCATCCGAATCAAAAATCGGTAGGTGCTCAACAACAGGCGATCGAGATCGTCGTCTAGCCCCGCTTCAAAATGGGCAATGACATCGAGAATGCGCGAGAAGCAGAGTAAATCTTCTCTCATTGTGAGCGTGGTGTTGGAGATAATCGGTTGCAGATAGGCAATGCACTGCGCATAATCTGCTGCCCCAAAATACATACAGGCCATCTTGTAATTCAGCATCATCACATGATGAGCATCGATTTGATTTTCAAAGGTCTTCACCCCCTCCTTTACTTCGTTTACAAGGTGCAGCCCTTCATCGAAAGTGCCCTTTAAAAAATGAAGGTTCATTTCGTTGTTCACACGGTACAAAAAGGCCAAGGCTTGGGTATTGGTATTCTTCGGAAACACCTCTGAATCAATGGTTTCGCGCAGAGTCTCTAGGGTGGTCTTGAATTTTTCAGGATGTCGTAATAGCAGCAGCGACTCCATTAAATAGTTGTTTGCTTTAAGGTAAAAAATAGGATGCGAAGCCAGCATTTCAGGGTATTGTTCAAACAAATACACCCATCGCGAGGCGTGCTTAAAAAGACCCAAAAAATCTTGGGTAATCATGCTGTACCACACGTGTGCTTTTGAATACCACAGTCGTTCTCTAAATCCCAACTGCTCGTAATCGACTTTGGGCAATTCTCTAAAGAAAAACTGAGTGATATCACGGTATTCATCGTCGCTCTTTACGTATCCGGCTTTCAATAAGCGCTCGTACAACAAGAGGGATAAATTCGAAAGTTGACTGCAGAGCATATTGGCTTCTCCGAGCACTCGCGCATCAGAAACAAGGGCCTCTGTACGGTTACTCATACTGCGGGTGATGTACTGAGACTCAATGATTTTCTCAAATTCAACAATCTCGTACTGGGTGTATTTTTCATCCCACTTTTTGGCCATTTGCTTGGCCTTCTCTAAAATCTTTAAGCTTTGACGGTAAAGTCCTTTTTGGTAAAGAACGGTGGCAAAATCAAGTTGTTCGCGAATGAGCATCCTAGGGTTTTGAATGCTCGGATTCAATCTCAGCGAGGTGAGTAACTGTTTGTAGAGGTGCGACTTTAGATTCGCTAATTGCGTTCTAGACACAAAAGATTGCTTGAGTAATTCGCGCTCGTCATATAACTCAGCATGATCGAAAAAGTCAAATAATTGGATAAATTTTGAATCGCGATGACCCTCAATTCTATTTGCGTAGAGCTTAAATTGTCGTTTTTGTGCCTTAGTCAGTGACTTTATAAGCAAAAAGACCGGATCTTGCGTATTTTTAGGTGTCGCTGAATATTTTTTAGTAACTCGCTGCATATTAGTGTTCTAGAGTCTTTAATCAAGGGTTGAAGTTCGTAATATATTCTGCGATACCCAAATAAAGCACTAAAGAGCAGTTATTTTTGAGTTTAAAATTTGCGTAAGGCGCTATGGGCAAAGAAAAAGTAGAAATTTTCGACACCACTCTGAGAGACGGAGAACAGGTCCCTGGTTGTAAGCTAGACACCAAGAGCAAACTTGAAATTGCTGAACAGCTCGATGCGCTGGGGGTGGATATCATAGAGGCCGGATTCCCTATTTCTAGCCCAGGAGATTTCAAGGCTGTAGAATCTGTCGCAAAATTGGTGAAGAATGCACGAGTTTGTGGATTAACACGCGCAGTGGAGAAAGACATCGACGTTGCGGCCGAAGCCCTCAAGTCAGCCATTAGACCGCGCATTCACACCGGAATCGGAACTTCTGATTCGCACATCACCCATAAATTTAAGGCCACTAGAGAGCAGATTATTGAACGTGCCGAAAAGGCTGTTGCCCATGCGAAGCGTTATGTTGAAGATGTTGAATTTTATGCAGAAGATGCAGGCCGAACAGACAACGAATTTTTAGCGCGCGTTTGCGAAAAGGTTATTGCGGCAGGAGCTACTGTGCTGAACATTCCTGACACCACAGGCTATTGCCTTCCCGAAGATTATGGCGCAAAGATTGCGTATCTAAAAGCCAATGTTAAGGGCATAGAAAAAGCAACACTTTCTTGTCACTGCCACAACGACCTAGGGTTAGCCACCGCTAACGCCATTTCAGGAGCCCGTAACGGAGCCCGTCAAATCGAATGTACCATCAACGGTATCGGAGAACGCGCCGGAAACACGGCTCTTGAAGAAGTTGTAATGATTATGCGCCAACATCCGGGCATGGATCTCTACACCGACGTCAATACCAAACTGCTCAACTCCATCAGTCACTTGGTTTCTGATCGTATGGGTATGTTTGTGCAAGCCAATAAGGCCATTGTTGGAGCGAATGCCTTTGCGCACAGCTCAGGCATCCACCAAGACGGTGTGATCAAAAACCGTGAGACCTACGAAATCATCGATCCTCTCGAAGTAGGGGTCGATCATTCAGCTATTGTTTTAACCGCAAGAAGCGGGCGTGCAGCCCTCGCTTATCGCGCTAAAAACTTAGGGTTCGAATTTGATAAATTAATGCTCGACGCCATGTACGATCAATTCTTGATCATGGCAGATTCAAAGAAAGAAATCGACGATAACGATATCGAAGTCTTAGTAAAACAAGTGAAGCACTAACCTAGCTTTCAACCTCAATGAAAAAAACATTATTTGACAAAGTATGGGATGCGCATGTGGTATCTTCTGTGCCAGAGGGGCCAGATGTACTCTTCATCGATCGCCACATGGTACACGAAGTAACCAGCCCGGTAGCCTTTTTAGGATTGAAAAACCGAGGTATTAAGGTGTTGTATCCAGAACGAACTTTTGCAACGGCAGACCACAACACTCCAACGATGAACCAGCACTTGCCAGTAGCCGATGCGCTGTCTGCCAATCAGCTGTCTGCACTAGAACGCAATGCTGCCGAGCACGGTATCTCTTATTGGGGATTAGGTCACGAGAAAAACGGTATCGTACACGTGGTGGGTCCAGAATACGGAATCACACTCCCCGGTGCGACCATTGTTTGTGGAGATTCTCACACCTCAACGCACGGAGCCTTCGGCGCAATCGCCTTCGGAATCGGAACCTCAGAGGTTGAAATGGTACTTTCTACACAATGTATCATGCAGCCTAAACCAAAAAGTATGCGCATTCACATTGAAGGCATGCCCGGAAAAGGTGTGACTCCTAAAGATGTAGCACTATTCATTATTTCTAAGCTCAGTACATCAGGAGCCACCGGACACTTCGTAGAATATACCGGTGAGGTCTTTGAGAAAATGAGTATGGAAGGGCGTATGACCGTTTGTAACCTTTCTATCGAAATGGGTGCACGCGGAGGAATGATCGCTCCTGACCAGACGACCTTCGATTATGTACAAGGACGTGAATTCGCTCCAAAAGGAGCCGAATGGGAGAGTGCGATGACCTACTGGAGTACGCTTCACACAGATGAAGGAGCACAATACGACAAAGAGATCGTCTTGAAAGGTGCTGAAATAGAGCCTATGATTACCTACGGAACCAATCCGGGAATGGGAACAGGCATTAGCGGAAGCATTCCTTCTCTTGAACAAGCCGAAGGCAGCAAAGAAAGCTACAAGAAGTCACTTGACTATATGGGCTTCAATGAAAAAGACCAGCTTTTAGGCAAAAAAGTAGACTATGTGTTCTTGGGCAGTTGCACCAATGGGCGTATCGAAGACTTTAGAGCCTTTACCGAGATCGTGAAGGGACGCAAAAAAGCAGATCACATCACGGCTTGGTTAGTGCCAGGATCTCACAAGGTGCGTCAAGCCATTATTGACGAAGGCCTGCACGCTATCTTAACCGAAGCAGGTTTTGAGCTTAGAGAACCCGGATGTTCTGCATGTCTTGCCATGAACGAAGACAAAATTCCAGCCGGAAAGGTAGCGGTTAGTACTTCAAACCGAAATTTTGAAGGGCGACAAGGACCTGGTGCTCGTACCATGCTTGCCAGTCCTACAGTGGCAGCAGCGACAGCAGTAACCGGAGTTGTAACCGATCCTAGAACCTTAATCGACTAACACATGGCCTACGATAAATTTACTACCCTAAGCAGTTCTGTAGTTCCGCTTCCGATCGAAAATGTAGATACAGACCAGATCATCCCAGCACGCTTTTTGAAGGCGACTGAACGCAAGGGATTTGGAGACAACCTTTTTCGCGACTGGCGCTACAATCAAGACAACAGTCCTAAGACAGATTTTGTCTTAAACGACTCGACATATTCAGGAAAAATCTTGGTAGGCGGAAAGAATTTCGGATCTGGTTCTTCAAGAGAACACGCAGCCTGGGCCATATATGACTATGGTTTCCGCTGTGTAATTTCAAGTTTCTTTGCAGACATCTTCAAGAACAACTGCCTCAATATTGGGGTGTTACCGGTTCAAGTTTCTGAAGGCTTTTTACAAAGCATTTTTGACGCAGTCAAAAAAGACCCTAAAGCACAAGTAACGGTTGATCTCGCCGCTCAGACGGTAACACTTGATTCGACTGGGGAGCAAGAAAACTTTGACATCTCAGCCTACAAAAAGCAAAACCTACAAAACGGATTCGACGATATCGACTACCTGTTGAATATCAAATCTTCGATCGAGGGCTTTGCTCAAACTCGACCTTTTTAATCGATTCTTAAGCGCACTTCAATGAACAAGAAACAGCGGCCGATCGAGATCATGGACACCACGCTACGCGATGGTGAACAGACCTCTGGCGTTTCTTTCACTGCCGCAGAGAAACTAACCCTCGCTCAGCTGCTTTTAGAAGAGTTGCAGGTAGACCGCATTGAAATCGCCTCAGCAAGAGTTTCAAAAGGCGAACAAGAGGCCGTGAATCGCATCACCTTATGGGCTTCAGACAAAGGACTCTTAGATCGTATTGAAGTGCTGACTTTTGTCGATCAAGGCGTTTCTTTAGATTGGATGATTGCCTCTGGGGCCAAGGTGCAGAATTTGCTCACCAAAGGTTCGCTGAACCACCTGACGCATCAACTCAAGCAGACTCCTGAAGAGCACTTCAAGCATGTCGCAGACAACCTCAAAGAAGCACAAAAAAAAGGCATCCGCTCAAACGTATACCTCGAGGATTGGAGCAATGGAATGCGCAATTCGAAAGACTATGTTTTTGCCTATTTAGATCATCTGGTGCAACAGCCCGTTGATCGCATCTTGTTGCCAGACACCCTAGGCGTGCTTACCCCTGATGAGACCTCTGCTTATCTGCGCGAAATACTTACACGTTACCCAAAAACCCGTTTTGATTTTCACGGTCACAACGATTACGATCTAGGAGTAGCCAACGTACTCGAGGCCGTTAAGGCAGGCGTAAACGGCCTGCACCTGACGGTGAATGGAATGGGCGAACGCGCGGGTAACGCAGCACTGGCCAGTAGCATTGCCGTGATCAATGACTTTGTTCCAGAAGTGAAGACTCGTGTGAAAGAGAAAGCACTTTACAAGGTCAGTCAATTGGTGGCAACCTTTAGTGGATTTCACATTCCGGTAAACAAACCGGTTGTCGGAGCGAATGTGTTTACACAAACGGCAGGAATTCACGCTGATGGCGATGCCAAAAACAACCTTTATTTTAACGACCTCTTGCCAGAGCGTTTTGGGCGCAAGCGCTCTTATGCACTAGGCAAGACTTCGGGAAAAGCCAATATTTTAAAAAACCTCAGCAGTCTTGGAATCACCCTGGGTGAAGAAGAACTCAAAAAGGTAACAGCTCAAGTGATTGCCCTTGGAGACAAGAAGCAAAAAGTAACCCTTGACGACCTACCGTATATCATCTCTGATGTACTTGGCGAGAGTGCCTATGCGCATCACGTCAAGATTGAATCCTATGTCTTGACCCACGCAAAAGGATTGCAGCCTTCTACGACCGTTAGTGTCCGAATCGACGATCAGGTCTACGAAGAAAATGCCTGTGGAGACGGACAATACGATGCCTTCTTGAACGCCATCCGAAAGATCTATAAACAACTTGCTCGTGAGCTCCCTCAACTGATCGACTATTTCGTTCACATTCCACCAGGCAGTCATTCTGACGCCTTGTGCGAAACGACCATCACCTGGAAGACAGCCTCACGTGAATTTATAACGAGAGGTCTAGACTCTGACCAGACCGTATCGGCCATTAAAGCCACAGAAAAAATGCTCAACCAAATCTATACCGCCTAAGCATGAAAATGACCATTGCCCTGCTCGCCGGAGACGGAATCGGCCCCGAAGTGACTGCTGAAGCAGTGAAAGTAAGTAACGCCATTGCCGAAGTATACGGGCATGAAATTGAATGGCGCCCTGCCCTTACAGGAGCAGCTGCCATCGATGCCGTTGGAGACCCTTATCCGCCTGAAACGCACGAGGTATGTGCGAGTTCTGATGCGGTGCTTTTTGGAGCGATCGGACTTCCGCGTTTTGACAACGATCCTTCGGCCAAGGTACGCCCTGAACAAGGTCTATTGCGCATGCGAAAAATGTTGGGTCTTTACGCCAATGTGCGTCCGACTTTCGTGTTTGAATCTCTTATTGACAATAGCCCATTAAAGCGCGATCGCATTGAGGGTACCGATTTAGTTTTTGTTCGCGAACTCACCGGAGGTATTTATTTTGGAGAGCGAGGACGCCAAGACAATGACAACACCGCATTCGATACCTGCACCTACACTCGCGACGAAATCGTTCGCTTAGCCCGTAAAGGATTTGAGCTCGCCATGAGCAGAAGAAAACAGCTGTGTCTGGTAGACAAGGCCAACGTGCTTGAGACCTCACGACTATGGCGCGAGACGGTTCAAAGCATGGAGAAAGAATATCCAGAAGTCACCGTCAGCTACGAGCTCGTAGACGCCGTTGCGATGCGCTTGATCCAATGGCCAAAAGCCTATGATGTACTCATAACAGAAAATCTTTTCGGAGACATCCTAACAGATGAGGCTTCGGTGATCTCAGGATCTATGGGCCTTATGCCGTCTGCCTCTATCGGCTCTAAAGTGGCGCTCTATGAGCCCATACACGGATCATTCCCACAGGCTACCGGAAAAAATATTGCGAACCCATTGGCTACCATTCTCTCAGCGGCTATGTTGTTTGAAATGTCATTCGGATTGAAAGACGAAGCAGAACACATCCGCAAGGCCGTGAACCAATCACTAGCGGCTATGGTTGTAACCGAAGATTTAGCCGGTTCTGGTAAAGCCTATGGCACCTCAGAAGTCGGAGACTACGTAGTCGCGCAGATCAAGAAATAAGCTTCTTTCATCAACCTGAAGAAAAACAAAGGACGTCCAATGGACGCCCTTTTTATGACCTTTTGATTGGATAGGTAAAACAAAAACTAAACTATCTTCTTCATTGCGGTCATTGCTGATCTGAGAGTAGCGCCAACCTTTTCGATCGGATGGTTTCTCAGTTGAGCATTCACCTCTATCAGGGCCTTGTTGTCTACACCTTTTGATGCCGTTCCTTTACCAATTACAGCGGTGTCAATAGACTTCATGAAGTCTGCAAGCAACGGCTTACATGCGTGATCAAACAGGTAACATCCGTATTCAGCGGTGTCAGAGATCACACGGTTCATCTCGTATAGTTTCTTACGCGCAATCGTGTTGGCGATTAGCGGCGTTTCGTGAAGGGATTCGTAATACGCAGACTCCTCTTTGATACCAGCGTCTACCATGGTCTCGAATGCAAGTTCTACACCGGCACGCACAAAGGCTACCATTAAAATTCCGTGATCAAAATACTCTTGTTCGTCGATTGCAGCGGCAGTCGCTTCGGTCTTTTCGAAAGCGGTTTCGCCGGTAGCTGCTCTCCAGGTTAAGAGATTTTTATCGTCATTAGCCCAGTCTTCCATCATCGTTTTAGAGAAATGCCCCGACATGATATCGTCCATGTGTTTTTGAAAGAGCGGTGCCATGATTTCTTTAAGTTGTTCTGAAAGTTCAAACGCCTTCATCTTTGCACTGTTTGACAAGCGATCCATCATGTGCGTGATTCCTCCGTGTTTGAGGGCTTCAGTAATGGTCTCCCATCCGTACTGAATCAACTTAGCAGCATACGCAGGCTCGATTCCTTTCTCAACCATTTTATCGAAGCATAAGATCGATCCGGTTTGAAGCACCCCACACAAAATGGTCTGCTCTCCCATAAGATCTGATTTCACCTCTGCAACGAATGAAGATTCAAGAACCCCGGCACGGTGGCCACCCGTAGCAACGGCATAGGCTTTGGCTTGTGCCAATCCTTTTCCTTCAGGATCGTTCTCAGGATGCACTGCAATAAGGGTAGGCACCCCGAATCCTCTGCAGTACTCTTCTCTCACCTCTGATCCAGGACATTTTGGTGCAACCATAATTACGGTCAAGTCCTTACGAATCTCCATACCCTCTTCAACCATATTGAAGCCGTGAGAATACGAAAGTGTCGCTCCTTTTTTCATGAGCGGCATCACCGCATTGACCACAGGGGTGTGGTTCTTATCTGGTGTAAGGTTGATAACGACATCAGCAGTCGGAATCAATTCTTCGTAGGTTCCTACCTTGAAATTATTTGAAGTGGCATTCTGATACGATGCGCGTTTTTCAGCGATGGCTGAGTCGCGCAACGCGTAGCTGATAGAAAGTCCTGAATCGCGCATGTTTAGCCCCTGGTTCAGACCTTGAGCCCCACATCCTACAATCACAATAGACTTTCCTTCGAGTGCTGCTACCCCTTCGGCAAATTCATCAGCGCCCATAAAGCGGCACTTACCGAGTTGAAGTAATTGTTCTCTTAACGATAGTTGATTGAAATAATTTGCCATAATTAGGTTAGGTTTTCTTTAAACGAATTTAAGATTTCAGAGATACCCATCGGCGCTTTTGACACCGAAATGCGTCCCGAACGAACAAATTGTAATAGTCCGAAAGGTGTAAGCTGCTCTCTTAGCTTATCAGTCTCGTGGCGAAATCCGGTTTTCTCAATAACGAAAAACTCCGGAGCTACGGTTACGATACTCGCGTGACTCTCTTTAATATAGTTCTGTATTTGTCGCTCTTCAAAAAGGAAGTTGGTCTTCACCTTGTACAAAGCGGTCTCTAAGAAAATAGTTTCTTCGTCTGTATGGTAGAAGGCCTTGATGACATCTACTTGTTTCTCGATCTGTTGTACGAGCTTCTGAACCTGTGGCTCTGTGACCATCACCACAATGACAAACCTGAACACATCAGGAATCTCAGAGAGCGAGGTGGTCAAGCTTTCGATATTAATATGACGCTTTAGAAAAATCGCAGAGATGCGATTCAACAAGCCCACATTATTCTCAGAGTAGATCGAAATCGTATAACGGGTAAGTTCTGTGCTCATTAGTTCAAGCGTATTTCGGTTAATGAAGCTCCTGTCGGAATCATCGGGAACACATTGTCTTCTTTCTCAACGACTACCTCTAAGAAGTAAGGGCCTTCAGTGGCTAACATCTCTTCTACGGCACCGGCCAAATCTTCTCTAGCAGTGACCTTTTTTGCAGGGATATGATACCCCTTGGCGATGGTCACAAAATCAGGATTAGTCATTTCAGTTGACGCATAACGCTTGTCAAAGAAGAGCTGCTGCCATTGGCGTACCATCCCTAAGAAGTTGTTGTTCAATACGACGATCTTTACCCCCACTCCGGTCTGAAAGATGGTTCCGAGTTCTTGAATGGTCATCTGGTATCCACCGTCACCGATCACAGCTACTACGTGGCGATCAGGCGCACCCATTTTAGCTCCGATAGCGGCCGGAAGGGCAAAGCCCATGGTTCCTAATCCGCCCGAAGTAACGTTACTTTTTGAGCGCACAAAGCTCGCATAACGGCAAGCGACCATTTGATGTTGTCCGACATCGGTAACGATAACCGCGTCTGACTTGCTGGCATTGTTGATCTCAACCATCACCTCACCCATGGTGAGTCCTTCTTTTGAAGGCTTCAGGTCTTTTTCAATAACAGCCTCGTATTCTTTGGCGTACAATTCGTCGAATCGCGCCATCCAAGTATCAAGTTTCTTCGTTTCAACCAGTGGCGTAAGCGCCTCAAGGCTTTCTTTACAGTTGGCTAAAACCGGATAGTCAGCGTGAACGTTCTTATTGATTTCTGCCGGATCGATCTCGAGGTGAACCACCTTGGCCTGCTTCGCGTAGGCGTCTAGGCGTCCGGTTACACGATCGTCAAAACGCATCCCAATCGCGATCAACACGTCGCATTCTTGAGTGAGCAAGTTCGGTGCATAATTTCCGTGCATACCAACCATCCCTTTGTTCAGCGGATGGTCTGTTTCTAAGGCAGATAGTCCTAGAATAGTCCACGCGGCCGGAATTTGCGTCTTCTCTACAAAGGCCTTGAAAGCGGCTTCAGCCTCTCCCAAAATGACTCCTTGACCCCAAACAATCAGAGGTTTTTTGGCTCCATTGATCGCTGCAGCTGCAGCTTGGACCTGTGCTTGATCAAGCTTAGGAACCGCTCTGTAACTGCGCACGCCGGTACACTTTTTATAACTGTAGTCAAAGGTCGCGAACTGCGCATCTTTGGTAATATCGATAAGAACAGGCCCTGGTCTACCCGAGCGTGCGATGTAGAAGGCCTTAGCCATGATTTCAGGAATCTCTTCAGCACGAGTGATCTGGTAGTTCCATTTCGTGACAGGTGTTGAAATTCCGATGATGTCGGTTTCTTGAAAGGCGTCAGAGCCCAAAAGATGAGCCGCTACCTGGCCTGTAATACATACAAGCGGAGTAGAATCGATCTGCGCGTCGGCGATACCCGTAATCAGATTGGTAGCACCGGGCCCTGAGGTAGCGACCGCTACCCCCACCTTTCCGGAGGTACGTGCATACCCCTGAGCGGCGTGAGTGGCCCCTTGCTCGTGACGTGTAAGCACGTGGTTGAGCTGGTCTTGAAATTTGTACAACTCGTCGTAAACCGGCATAATGGCTCCTCCCGGATAACCATAAATGAGGTCAACTCCTTCTGCAAGAAGACAGCGAATTACCGCTTCAGCGCCGCTGATGTGTAGTTTTTCTGACATGACTAAAGATCAGTCACACAGCCCTTAGAGGCTGTTGAGACATTTTTAATGTATTTATAGAGCGCACCGCTCTTAAACTTGTATTCAGGCTGCGTCCATTTCTGGGCGCGTGCTTTCATTTCATCGTCGCTAATATGCAACGTGAGGGTATTGGTTTCGGCGTTGATTTCAATAATGTCGCCATTCTCCACTAGGGCGATAGGTCCTCCTTCTTGGGCCTCAGGCACGATGTGTCCCACTACGAATCCGTGCGTTCCTCCTGAGAATCTTCCGTCGGTAATTAAGGCGACGTCTTTTCCTAAACCGGCTCCCATAATGGCAGCAGTAGGCTTGAGCATCTCAGGCATTCCTGGTCCACCTTTCGGGCCCTCGTAACGGATAACCACTACTTCACCAGGCTTCACTTCTCCATTTCTAATACCATCGTTCGCGGCGTATTCGCCTTCGAAAACGCGGGCTGGGCCTTTAAACTCTAGTCCTTCTTTTCCGGTAATCTTCGCTACAGATCCTTCTGGAGCAAGGTTTCCTTTGAGAATACGTATGTGCCCCGTGGCTTTAATCGGCGTGTCGAGCGGATAAATGATTTTTTGGTCGGCTTTCAATCCTTCTACTTCTGCGAGGTTCTCAGCGATGGTTTTTCCGGTTACTGTCATACAATCTCCGTGAAGCATGTCGTTCTTGAGCATGAACTTGAGCACCGCTGGTACGCCTCCTACGCGATGCAGGTCTTCCATGAGGTATTTTCCTGAAGGCTTGAGATCGGCCAAAAACGGCGTGCGGTCCATTAATTCTTGAAAATCATCGATCGTAAAGTCGATTTCGGCAGCCTTTGCAATGGCCAAAAAGTGAAGCACCGCATTCGTTGAGCCTCCTAAAACAGCAATCAATCGAATTGCATTTTCGAGAGACTTACGGGTCACAATATCTTTCGGCTTTAAATCGCGTTCAAGCAAGAGCTTCATCGCGGCCCCAAGCTTGAAACACTCGTCAAGTTTGTCTTGACTGGTTGCCGGATTCGATGAATTATAGGGCAAGGCCATTCCTAATGCCTCAATCGCAGAGGCCATAGTGTTTGCGGTATACATTCCGCCGCAGGCACCTGCACCGGGACATGCATTTTCGACCACGGCGTTGAATTCGGCTTCGTCAATCTTACCGGCGACCTTTTCTCCCCAGGCTTCAAAAGCTGAAACCACATCTAATTTTTTATTCTTGTGACATCCAGGAGCAATCGTACCTCCGTACACCATGATGCTTGGGCGATTCAAACGCAACATAGCCATCAGCGCTCCGGGCATATTCTTATCACAACCTACTACTGGAACCACAGCATCGTACGACATTGCTTGCACTACGGTTTCTATTGAATCGGCGATGATATCTCTAGAGGGCAATGAAAAACGCATTCCTGGAGTTCCCATAGAAATTCCATCACTCACCCCGATCGTGTTGAAGATGAGCCCTACCATATCAGAGGCCATAATGCCTTTCTTGATATCAACCGAAAGGTCGTTCAAGTGCATGTTACATGGGTTTCCTTCGTAACCGGTACTCGCGATTCCTACAAAAGGTTTCTTGAAGTCTTCTTTGGTCAGTCCAATGGCATGCAGCATGGCTTGAGCAGCTGGCTGAGTCGGATCTTGGCTAACGGCCTTACTGTATTTATTTAAGGTGTTACTCATGTGTTTCAAAGGGTGATTTACAACGAAAATACCGCCGGATTTTTCAGCGTTCGCATAGGGTTTGAAAACAAATATTATGTTCAACTAATTTTTTAATATTTAAGGTATTGATTTTCAGTATTTTGATTTAATTTTTTAGTTATGTTAAAAAATATACGAT
>Ga0255778_10003597_pt1 | contig 12978 bp, 12 predicted proteins | sample 071ome_31_FD_179976 | JGI IMG/M metagenome (GOLD analysis project Ga0255778, IMG submission 179976) | Coastal salt marsh microbial communities from the Groves Creek Marsh, Skidaway Island, Georgia - 071405CT metaG (version 2) | ecosystem: Environmental > Aquatic > Marine > Intertidal zone >...
AAGTTTGTGACACCATCAACGGACAAAGTTCCATCCGTAGAGAGGTTTCCTGATGAATCAATAGACAAGCCCCCATCGGTGAGATCACTGTAACCACCTCCAACAGAAACAGAACCAAAAGAACCCTCTCCTGTGAAAGTGGCATCTCCTGTCACTCCAAGTGTGCTATCGAGAGTGACAGCCTCATCTACATTGAGAAGCCCTTTTATTGTTGTCGTTGCACCCGTTGTGGCAATATTGACATCTCCCCCTCCTGTAGCGAGAGAGGTTGCACCACTTGAATCGAAAGTTGAAACAGTGGTATCTCCTGTCACATCCAATGCCCCTGTGAGGTTTGTATTGCCCGTAACGCCCAAATCTGTGCCTACGGTCACTCCATTTGTCGTTGTTAGGCTATCCCCATTGATTGAACCATCTGTTGTCAGATTGCCATTTGAGGCTGTGATAGAAAGCCCTGTGCCACCACTCCCACCACCAACATCAAAAGTTGTTCCATCAAAGGTAAGTTGATCGCTATCTTCCAGCTCGCTATTTGTTCCTGCGATAATCAATCGAGTGGGAGTCAAGTCGGACACAATAGCGGAGGCGAGTGTTGCTTCTGTTCCAACAGAAAGGTTTGTGGCACTGAGAGTGCTACTCGCATCTGTCCAAGTGAGTCCTGCATTTCCAACTAAGTTTTGATTAGCATCTCCATAGACAATATGTGTGGCGGTGATACCCGAAAGAGTGATTGAACTTGGAGATAAATTTCCTGTAATAGAGAGGTCGCCACCCACAGAAACATTCCCTGTGGTGGTCAAGGTGTTGGATAGGATATCCCCATTTGTTGAGAGATTTCCATCCGCGTCAATACTCAAACCCTCTGTGAGATTGTTGGAATCGTAGCCTCCTCCAAAAGAACCTGTTGCGAATGTTCCCGCACCTGAACTTGTGATATCTCCACCTGATTCAATGCTCGTACCAACATAGAGATTTGAACTTGTTGAGATACCTCCCGTAGAAACAATCGCACCCGCACCTGATGAGGCAGCGGTAGTATCTGTGGTTGTGATTACCCCACTTGTTGAAACACTCGCCCCTGTGATTGATCCATCTGTTGAAAGATTTCCATTGGTATCGACACTTAATCCTGTGTCGCCAACACCCCCACCCACAGAAAGGGATGTTGTGGCAACACTCCCTGTCACAGAAAGTTCAGAACCATCGAAAGTCAGATTGACATTGTCCTCTAAAGCACCATTTGTTCCCGCAAGAACGATTCTTCCTGAGGTGAGATCAGAAACAGTCGCACTAGAAAAAACACTCTCGCCTGCTGTCAATGTTCCAGCGATAGATGTGTTGCCACTTGAAATCTCAATGGTATTCAAGCCAACAACAAAGTTCCCATTTGGATCAAAGGTCAATCCCGCATTGTCTGTGATCTCATTTGAAGCTCCCACAAATAAGACTCTCGTTGGTGTCAAATCCACACAAATGATTTGTGAGCCTGTTTCGATGGTGACATTTCCTCCGAAAGTTGAGGGTTCATTTACATCAAGAGAACCATTGACGATAATATTATCCGCAGCATTATCTCCAAAGGTCACTCCACCATCTGTGGATAAGGTTGAGAACACACCATTGGTCGCATAGAGATTAGCCCATCTTTCAAGGGGATCACCAACATTAAAGATATTGTCTTGATCAGGAATTAGGTTTGTTGTAATTTTACCAATGACAGAGATGTCATCAGCATTGTCATCCCCAAGACCGACATTCCCTGTGAAAGTGGCGTTTGAAGCATTACCCCCACCCGTAGTAATTATTTTTGGTTTGAGCCAAGATTGATTGTCAGATAAAGCCATAGGATTCTCTCAATAAAGGTCTTTATCTGTGTGCTTATATACAAAGATTATTGTGTGTCTTTTTTCTCTTTATGTCCATTGTCGTTTGTGGCATATTTCACACCCATAATCGTTCCGATGATTGAGAATGAGTTGGTGAGGAGTATCCCAAACATATTGCTCCAAGTGTTTCCCAAAAGAGTTGTTTCGTGTCCTGTCCAAATAGACAACCCATACATTATGGTTGTTGAAACACCCACACCTACAATAATCCACAAAGCCACATTAACGATATTCCCAATGAGTTCAAACTGTGTCTTTTGTTGAAGAACATTCAAATCGTTGAGTGCTGTCTTTTTGGCGTTCTCCGCTTTCTCAAGTGCTTCTTGCAAGTCCTCCATAAGATTTTCATTCTTAGAGTGACTCTCTTGGAGTTTCTTGTTCTGTTCCATAACCTTATTGGCGGATTCTTTTGAGGCGTTCAAGGCTTCTTGAAGCTCGCCATTCAAGAGAGCATTTTCCTCTGCTTTCTTTTCAAGGGCTTTGTTCTGTGCTTGAAACTGTTTGGTAATGTCCAAGCGTTTCTTTCGATTGGTTTGGTCGAGTTCCTTTGCTTTTTTTAAGTAGGCTTGGAAATCTTCGTTGTCCGATTCAATCAACTTTAGGATGTTGCCCTCCAAATAAACATTCCTTTGGGAAGCAACATCCATCAAGTGTTGTTCGTCTGCGGCACAGAGTCTAATCATTTATACACCTTGAAAGAACCCGTTCGAGTTTTGTAATCCTCGTAGTCATCTCGAAAAGATTCTAAACGAGGTTCTATCTCGTCAGATTTCACAATCCAAAATTGAGCTCCCGCATGAACACTCCGAGAGATTTCTTCTTGATCGGCAGAGGATGAAATGATTCCAACAACGACACCATTCCCATGTTCGTAGTTGATTCTTCGTACAAGTTCGATTCCATCAAAGGCAGAACCTATGATGTTCAGATCAACAAAAACACACTCAGGTTTTCCTGTTGAATCTATGTGCCATTTCTTGAAAAGTTCTTCGGCTTCCTCTGCACTAGAAAGCGTTTGTAGATCAAGGGTGATATCAAGGAGGCTACAAGCATCCTCAAAAACAAGGTGGAAAAGATTCTCATCATCCACAAGTAGTATTGAGTTAATCATGATAATTCTATTTGCTCCATAGGGGTAAGTGTTCTGATTTTGATTTTTATCATTGTTCCTTGTTCTTGTTGTTCTCCAACCGAAACAGAGAAACCATGTTCGTTGAGGATAGCGACACAGATATTCAAGCCTAGTCCTGAACCAGCTTCTTTTTGATTCGCTTTCCGTTGGTAAGGTTGAGATAGTTTTATGAAATCCTCTTGTGTTAGACCTCGACCATTGTCAATGACCGCGAGATGTTCATCATCTACCATTGTGATAGCGACCATCTTGAAATCACTGTCGTTGTATTTCAAGCCATTTCGTATGAGATTGTCGATAGCCGTACAAAATAGAGGTGCATTGACCTCAATATTTGGGAGAGTATCCACCGCTACTTGATCCGCATAGGCAGTCTGAGAGAGATATTTCTTTAATATTTCAGACAAGTTGTGGGATTCTTTTTCGATCTCTGTATTGTCTCGGACAAGGTTGGTAAATTCATAAACACCTCGATAGACTCGTTGTGTGTGTTCAAGTCCTTCTTGAATTAACTTGATGGGCGATTCAAGTTTCCGTTCTTTGATAAGATCATCACCCAACTTTCTCTTTAGGGCTCGGATGCCTCTTGGGAGATAAGTGTTGATTCCTGAGTGCATATCGTGGCGGAGAATCTTTGCCGCGTGTTCAAGGTACTTGTTCTTTCTTAATAGGTCATGTGCGAGCTCTTTTTCTTCTGTGATATCCATAGCCACTTTTATGACTTGATACACAGCACCATCTCCTGAACGAATAGGGGCGTATGTTCCATGAATCCATATCTCTTTGCCATTCTTCGTTTCTCTTTGGAAATCGTCCTCAATGTGTACTCCCTTTCGGAGTTGTTCCCAAAATTTGATGTACTCAAGACTATTGGCGACTTTTTCTCCCACTAACATTTTGTGGTGTTTCCCTATCAGTTCGGTTTCTTTGTACCCCATCGCTAGGCAGAAATTTGAATTCACCTCAAGGATGTATCCTTTCTCATCAAAGACAATCACCATATTTGATAGGTTGATTGCCTTGTACTTATCTCGAAAGGCTTGCTTCTCCCCTTTCAACAAGTTCCAATAGCCCCAAAGATAAATAGAGAGAAACACACAGCAGAGCATAATCAAAGAGCCATTGAGAAAAGCCCAATTCCAACTCGCCTCCACAAAACGAAAGACAAGAAGCCCTTGTAGAACAAAGAACCCCGCTAAGAGCTTCAGTCCTAACCAAAGGCATATTTTCTGTGTCTTACTCATCAATTTTCACCATCTGAACCGAGATGTCTATCTTGACCTCATCCCCAATCAATAGTGTGGAGTTTGTTCCCGCCATATTGAAACATAAATCCCAATCGGAACGCTTAATTTTTCCAACCAAGTCAAACCCGTATTTTTCTTGACCATAGGCATCTGTGTCCGAACCATTGTATGTTCCTGTGAGTTTGATTGGCTTTGTGACTCCCTTGATTTCAAAGTCGCCTTTAATAAGGTGTTCCCCATCAACCACATCAACACTTGTAGAATTGAACCGAATGGCAGGAAACTTTTCAATATCAAAGAAATCAGCACTCCTCAAATGACTGTCCCTGTCTGTGATTGAGGTATTGATACTTGCCACATCTATCTCACACCAAAACTTAGCATCTGAAAAATCTTCTTTCTCGGATTCCATCCCCGCTGTGAAAGAGGTGAATCTCCCTCGAACGGAAGAAATCATAAGGTGCTTAATCTTGAACTCAATGTCGCTGTGTAGTGGATCGATTACATATTTCATTTCTTATCTCCTGTGTCCTTTGTGAGAATGGGGTAAGCCCCCTTGATGTATGAATTGTCGATAATGTACTCTTTGAAAGAGATGTCTAGGTTGATTCGGAAAATGGTGCCTTCTTCAAGTTTCTCAGGGTAGATGTCAAAGCCATGATCAAGAATAATGGCTACGGCTATGTTGAGCTCTAATCCTTTCACCTCAACATTCCGTTCCTTGCGAACATAGGGTTTGCAATAGAGTAAGAAATCTTCTTTGGAGAGTCCAACACCATTGTCTTGGACACAGAGAACTTGTGGGCTTTCCATATAAATCTTCACCCATTTCTTTTCACTTTTGTTGAATTGCAATCCACCCTTGATGAGATTGTCGATGGCGGTACAAAATAAGATGGGTTGAACATCGCACATTGTGAGATCGTCAATATGCACCTTGTCCGCATACGCTGTTCCTGAAATGAAATCTGTGATAATCTCTTTCAAATCACAATAGGTTTTCTCCAAAACCGCACCCTCTTTCACAAGGTTTGTGAAAGCATGGACACCCCAATACACTTTCTGTGTGTAGGCGATTCCTTCTTCAAGCAAACGAATAGCACCCTCAAGATTATGTTCCTTGATGACACTCTCAGGCAATCTCCTCAAGAGGCTCTTGATACCTCTTGGGATGTAGGTATTGATCCCGCTGTGCATATCGTGTCGGATAATCTTAGCGGTGTGTTCCAAGAAAACCTTTTTCTGTTGGAGTTCTTCTTTGTCCTTGATTTGTTCGGTGATTGAGTAGGTCATATTGTGGTACTCAGCCAACCACTTGTCGTACTTAGGATCATCGTTTGGCATAAACTCGCCCACACGATAATGTGTCGGAACTTTCATCCCTTGATCCTCTGTGATAAACACACTCACTCTCGAAATGGCAATCAAACGGATACGATCAAACTCATTGATGAGATGCCCCTCAATTTGTTGTGAATCTTCCTCTGCATACAAGAAGCGAGGTGCTTTCTTGAATTGCTCAAAGGATAGTGGATTGTAGAAATCCACTATGTCCCATTGTAAGCAAAACCATTCCCCCTTGTGTGCTTTCATTGTCTATTACCAAGAGGCTAGTGCTACTCGTTTCCAAGTATCTGTAGCAACACACACATAGAGATAACTATCATCCCACGCAATCTCACCCTTTTGACCAAAGTCACTCGCACTAATTGGTGTGAAAGATTGTCTAATTCGCAAGGAGGTTGATTCGCAGTCAATAGCGGAGGTGGTACTCCCACTTTGAAGGGTTCTATTGAGAATAGAAAACTCACTTTCATTGGTCAAAGTAAAACTGTTAGAACCTATTTCATCATTAAGATTGATTGTGCCACTGAGAGTATCCCCATTATTGAAACTTGATAAGGCACTTTCTTCGCCCAGCTTGAACCAAGAGATAATGCCCGCACTTGCAGAATGTGTGGAGGGATCAAAATAAAGACCACGATTATACAACTCGGATATAGCACTCTCTGAAAGCAAACTGTTCCAAAAGACAACATCGTGCATAGCTGTGCCATCATCAAGGTATATTCTAACATTGTCTATGCTAGGAGTAGTTCCACCAATGGATGTGTATCCTGTACTACTTATCTCAACACCATTCACCCACAATCGAGGAACACCTGTAGATAAGTTAGAAACATCAAAGTGTGCCACTATGTGATACCAATTTCCTTCTTCAAGGTTGGTATCAAAATCTGCATTGTCTAACCCACTCGCGGTATTCTCATATTGAATTGCCACATCGGGGAATCGCAAATCCAACACATGTCTTTCGGTGGTACTCTGCAAAAACATTATCTTTGTATTTGTACTAATAGGATCACTATTTGTGTCGTTTTGGTAGAACCAACAAGAAACTGTGAAATTGCTGGTGCCAATACCACTAAAAGTAGTGTCTTGAAGAACAGCGGTGGTTGAGGATGTTCCTTGTAGGGTTTTCTTAGTGATCGTTTCGGTGAAATCAAAAAGAGCGGAGTTGTCAGAAATACTTACCCTTGTGAGATCATTTGTTTTTATGGACAAAGGGCTACTTGGTGCGTTGAGGGATTCTCCCCATAAGTTCATTCCATAAACATTCGCCCAAGCCTTGCTCGGATCACCAAGATCGAAAGAGTTATTCACATCAGGAACAAGGTCGCTGTCGAACTCGGCATTGACAGTAATTGTGTCTGTGTTCGCGTCGCCTAGATCAAGGTGTCCATCAATCTGAGCTGTGTCCTCAGTGCTAATACCTTTCACTCGACCTGCGGATAATCCTGTGAGTTTTATGGTTGCCATATTCCCCTCTCAACAAATAATCTTTCGATACCCTTTGTTAGATATACAAAGATTATTGTATGAGAGGGGGAACAATGGATGAGTTATTTGCACACATGAACAAGGCGATTGAAAAAGCAATCGAATATATGATGGGCTGGGAAATCTCTCTCAAGAAAGAACTCCCAAATGGAGATATTATTGTGATTCGGAGCGGGGTTCTTGACAATATCCCTCTTTGGTTCGTTGCACTCCAAACAAGTATCGACAAAATTCCAACCGAAGAATTAGCAGAGGATGTGTGGGGTGAGAAAGTTCTCGCCTCTATGATCGCAGATGATGTTGGACTCGTTATTTGGGTATATGACGATGCGGACGAGATGATGTCTGAACTATCTGTAATGTTTGAACTTTTCCTTGCACCTCGCATAGAAGAATAAGTTCAGAAAGTCTTTGACAGTCAATATTTTTTGTCTTATTATACACCTTGTATCTGAACAATCTTACAAGGGAATACTATGCACGCAACAGCCATTTACGAAAAATATGTCGGTCAAGAATTATACACAAAAGCAGAACATGGATCAAAGTCTGTCTATCTCCGAAAAAAAGGAGATAAGGTTGTGTTCGAGATGGGAGGCAAGGAGTTTGAATCCGCTTACAAGTTCTTTTCTTCTTTGTACGGCAAGAAAACACGAATCTCTTTTCAACAATATTTTAGTTGGGCTGACGAACCCCAGCCCCTCTTTGATCCGATAGCGGAGTTGCATGCGGTTAGCACCTCCCATCTCGGAATAGATTTAGAGAACCGTTCCCACGAGGTTCGGAAGCTGTTCTTCGCTGGATTTGGAAAACAATGCTATGCCGCAGGGTACGATCCTGAGGATGTTCTCCAAGAAATCTATCGAGGACTCCTTGCGAGAAACAAAGGAATCTGTCCTTTTGATCCCGTAAAGAGCTCTTTTGGACATTATGTCCATATGGTCTGTGGGTGTGTTGTCGCCAACTACCACAGAAAGATGAACAAGTTGAAGCAACGAGAACAAGTTGGGATTATGGGCTTTGATGAAGATGGCAACAAGGCTCTTATGGATGTTTCAACCTATGCCGTAGAGGAACACTTTGCGACACCCGATAATACAATGGCAGAAACAATCGCAAGAGAAAGCCTCACCAAGTTTATCCGCAAGCATGGAAAACACCTTGTGCCGATTCTTGATATGCTCCTCTTAGGAATGACTCGAAAAGAAATCGCTCAAAAGTTGAATTGCGAGTTGAAAGACATCTCTCAACGAATCAAAAGAGTTCGAGAATTGACGACCACTTGGAATCAATAAATTGGCTATATGCTATTTCTTATATATGGAGGTGTCCTTATGGCTTTTATGAAAACAAGTATTTCGATCAGCAAGATCAACGAAATGGCAAAAGAACAACAAAACAAGTTGGTACAATTCCACAAGATCAACCGACTCACAAGAGATGAGATTGTTGCGTTGCTTCAACAATACAAAGATGGTCAAGAGATAGGATTCACTCCCACTCCTGAGTTGCTCAAAAAATACGGATTTGATTCCTAGATTCCAAATTGTCTTGATAAAAGAAAAGACCTCAATGTTGAGGTCTTTTTTTGGTTCAAGGAGTAGAGGACTTAATAACCTCTCGCCCAGCTCTTGAGGGATTTGAACAATCGATCAGAGATAGGAATCTCCTTGCCTGTCTTGATGTATTTCAGAACCTCATCCTTAGTCATACCCTTGTCCTTTTGGATGCTGTCGATCAAAGCATCTGCCTCACCAACACCCATTGTGCCATCTGACAAGATGTAGTTCCATTCCCAACTTGATCTCACAAAGAATTGAACAGTAGCACCCGCTTTCTTGTCCATATAGGTACTAGCGATTCTTTCAATAGCGGATTCTTTTCCACCATTTTGAAGAATGTATTTGTAAGCAACTCGTGTGATGAGTTTTTGGTTTTTCTTAGCGAATCTTCTCTGTTGTGCGTAAGCCGCCAAACCGATGTCTAACTTTTCAAAGGCTGCCACAAACTTAGATGTCAGCGCTGGAAAGTTCTGCTTGAAATTTGCAGGAAGCCAATCCTCGTATGAGAGATTCTCATCGAAAGTAAATTGAATCTCTGTTGCCGCGTAGATGGCTTTCTCGTAAGAACCCCCTTGCGACAATCTCTTTGAAATCAATTGGAGGAGAGGTCGTATGGTACTGCTATCAACATACCCACCCTTTTCTTCATCCAAAACAACATTCGCTGTGGCTCTCAATCGAGGAGAAGGATTTGTGGTTTGATCCCAAGACAGCCCTGTACCTCTTGTGGTGAGTGCCAAGTCCATCACCTTTCCATATTTCTTGTACTCTTTTGATTCTGTTAAGAGTCCAATGGTTCTACCTTTTTTCCACCCTAGTTCTGAGGCAGAACGAACACCCGCTGCTCGGAGAGCTCGGAACACCAAATACCAAGCGATAGATTTCTGATCAAAAAGAGGGTTGCGACCACCGACACCCAAGTCAGAGGGGTTGGTCGTTGCACCTTGAACATTCACATCAAGATTGTATCCTCCATAGAAGATAACTTTTTCTTCTGCCAATGAATGTGTAGATTGGTCTGCATCATAAACGGCATTGATAACAAAGTCCGCGAGATAATCCTCAACCAGCTCTTGCCAAGCCTCTTGGATTTCTTGTACGGCTTGACCAACCAAAGGATTCTGAGAAGAAAGAGCAGAGTAGTCTTGCCATTTCTCAAAAGGAAACTCTCGTGCCGTTTCTCTACCACCCATTCCCGCAGGTTGATTGCCTCTTTGTCTAGGGCTTTGGTAGGATCGTTCGGTGACTCCTCTTTGGTTTTCATCTCGACCGATCTCAGAATCGGATCGTTCTCTTTTCTTCTGTGCGGTGTATGCTCGTTGCATATCGCCAGCACGAGAAACCATAAAGGTCGTCAGCTTGTTTTGTAAATCCGCTACACTTGTTGCGTCACTCACATTTCGCCCAAGAAAATCATCTTGAAAGGGTTCATCGTTTTCCCACGAACTTGCGTTTTGTCCTGCATCTTGATTCAATCGAAAGTTGATCCCATTGAGATACATCCCCAAACGACTGTCGAGCATATCATTCCAATCACTTGAATTCATCGCAGAAGAAGGTGGTGTCCATCGTTTCTTTGCGTTCGCCATAACGAAAGACCACATATCGTTTGCCTCATCGTCTGTAAGGGTAATGGGCAAAGATAACCGATTGATCAATGACCGTAATAAGGTCGCCTTGTCTTCTCTGTCATAGGCTTTTTTTGGCAACATAGTGTGACTCCTAAATATTTTTTATCTCAACACTATCCAATGATAGACAAATTATTGAGATACGAAAACAAACCAACAAATTGTTTTGCAATACCATTCGGAATATGGTACAATAAAGGAAACAAAAAAGTTGTTTTTGTGACTAAGGTCACACTTAATCCTACATCGCTGATACAATGGAGTCCCAATGGCTACTGCTACCCACTTGTGGTTTACTACCCACTATACCCAATCCTTTCAGAATTCGGTTCTTCGCTCTCTCAAAGGGATGATGAGCAACACAACAGAACTCGAAGATTATATGCAAGACTATGCTCGGAAAGTCTTGAACAATGATGGATTTGCCAAGCATTTGGCTAACCCCAATGCAAAGATCTCTCCTAGACGATTTGCACAGTTTTGTCGTAAGCAAGCGATCAACTCTCTCCACACAAGTGCTCAGGATGCCAACAATCGAGCACAACGAGGTGTCAAGACCAAGCGAGAGGTTGAGTTAGACAAATCACTAGCCTCGTCTAGCACCGATCCACAAACCGTAGTGACACACCTTGATGATAAAGGTCAGGTTGTGGGATCTGACATTATGGATGCCTCTCAAGTGCCTAGCAGTTGTGAGATTGAAGCCCGCGAAACATATCGTGCAATTTTCAACACCATCTCAAAGTTGGAATCGTGCCAAGTGCCACAACAACATTTAGGATCAGTGCTCAAAGGTTTTATGGAGGACATCCCCACAAACCAACTCGCAGAGGAAATTGGTCGATCTCCCGTAAGAGCGAGAGTGATGTTGTCTTATCTCCGTAAGAGCCTCCAAGAAATTGGCAAAGAACAAACGGAAATTATGGAGGTCTTGTCAGAGGTTAGTATGGTCGGTAAATCTCGCAACACCTCCCGATTGGTTTATCTATCTAGTGTCGGTCTTGTGCAAGCGACAGGAAAAAAAGCACCGAAGAAAGAATGGATATTGACCGAGAAAGGTGAGAAAGTGTATGGGGGTTCTATCAAGCACGATCCTACATCTTGGGTTCCCGTTGTAATCGCAAACGAACCACAAGAATTGGTTGAAGAACCTATCGTTGAAACTCCAAGTTATCTACTCTCCGATGATAAGGTTGATCAAATCTTTGGCTTGACAAGTTGTTTCACCATGCACGATCCTACTCAATCAAAGTGTGGTACTTGTCCTATGGCAAAGCATTGTAAAGCCAACACTCTCAAGCCTAAGAAAGTAGAGAGCAAGGTAGCAGAGCAAATAACATCCTTGACAGGGTGCTTTGGTTCTTACCAACCACATACATCTAAGTGTAGTCTTTGTCCCCTCGCAAGACATTGTATTGGGGGGGTATAGATCGTTTTATTCTTGATCCGTATATATAGTGTTCGAGAAGAATGGTTTTAATTTCATAGGAGGTCACCATGACAAATCGTATTTCACCCATAGATCTCAAGCCCACTTTGTTGGCGGTACTTGGGACTCTTATTGCTACGCCAACAGAAGCTGTTGAGATTGACGACATTATGCCTCTCGTCTGTGCTGAACTCGGAGTTGAAGAAGATGCTTGGGGAGTTGTTGAGTCACAGAAATCCAAGCCCAATTGGGTTCGCTACAATACCATTCGTGCTTTCCGATATCTGAAAGAAGATGGACATGGAGAACCGAAAGGTCGTGGCAAGTATGGATTGACTCTTGAAGGTCTTGAGGCGGCATCGTTGCTCAAAGCCCCAAAGAAAGCAGATCCTGAAACTGAAACAAAAGCCCCCGTTGAAACAGAAGAAGGGGTTTCTTGGGCTCTTGGTGATATTCCTGAGGACACCTATCACAAGGATGAGAGTGTCCGAGAGGTCGCTATCTCTAAGACACCTTGTTTTGGCTATTGGGCAGAACGCTCTCCCTCTTGTAAGTCTTGTCCTTTGGCTGGCTCTTGTAAGAGAACCGCGTTCCTTGCCTTTGTTGAGATTGCTGAAGAATTGGACACACTTATTGGCAAAGAGATTGAGCCTGAGCCTGAGATTGAAGAAAAGGCAGAAGAAGTGGTTGAAATCAAGAAAGAAACCACTGAACCAACCAAAACTCCTGACCCCTCAACGGTAGTGCCAGCACCTTGTGAGATGGCGTGTTCTGTTTGTGGGAAAACAATCCCCGCTGGTGAGAAAGTAGTTTGGGAGGTGGATAAGGGCAAGATGCCACTCCACTTGGCTTGCTACTCATAGGGAGAAACCCTCCCAACCCCCTCAACTTGAAATTGATCAAGTTGAGGGGGCTTTTTCTGTATCTACAATAGGAGAATACAAATGTATAAAGAATTTGAGTCGCTTTTTCAAAGCATAAAATCAGAATGGGAAACCACAGAGAACAAGGAAGAAATCCTTGCCTTGATGTGGGTGTTTCAATCACATCTACAAGAGTACATAGAGAAAGGCAAAGAAGAACTCAGAGAAAAGGGCAAAGGCGAGTACGAAACACCTTTTGGCATCTTCTCTGTTTCTGATCCAAGGATTGATTATGTCCTGATCTCAGAAGATCACAATCTCAACTCTCGGCTAGGTCACTACTTTCAATTGCTCTTTCAAACAAAGACAACAACACACCCCAAGTTT
>Ga0255778_10003602_pt1 | contig 12973 bp, 19 predicted proteins | sample 071ome_31_FD_179976 | JGI IMG/M metagenome (GOLD analysis project Ga0255778, IMG submission 179976) | Coastal salt marsh microbial communities from the Groves Creek Marsh, Skidaway Island, Georgia - 071405CT metaG (version 2) | ecosystem: Environmental > Aquatic > Marine > Intertidal zone >...
CAGTCAAGCCTGGACAAGATCCTAATGCACAAAACAACACAGATGCACAAAACAACACAGATAAAACACCACCAATTGGTAATAATGCTTCACAAAAAATGGATCAAGCCAAATTTATGCGTGGGCAAGAAATAGACGTACCTAATGCTGATAATCCAGCAAGACCCGAAAAATTCAAAGTTAAAGGCGTAACCGGTGATCTAGTAGAACTAGAGCCAAAAATTAAAAAACCTGGTTTGCCAAATAGTATTAAATTTAATAAAAAAGATCTTGCTCAATAGCAAATAATTTGTTATAATAACTGAATGAAACCTGACGTCAAAAAACTGGTCGACAATTTTCAAGCCACCTTTAGATCTGTTCAAAGTGATCTTAAGGCTAAAGGCTTTGTGTTACCTGTTGCCCATAACGGTGGGATCAAGTTTTTACATGTATTTGTAAAGAAAAACAGTGGCGGATTTTATGATATTACCAATCTACACAACCCAAAAATAGTGTATTACAGCAATATTTGTGTGCATAAGATCGCAATGGCCATAGCAATTAGACTGGGCAAAAAACAAGAAATACGCAATATAGACCAAATATTAGGTGTTGATAATCGCTATTGTCATCATCTGCAAAATATTAGGATATATAAACATACAAGCAAGAAAGCATTAGAAGCAGGCGACGAAGTGCGTTCTGAAATAGTGTTAAGCAGGATAGACTATCATTATGATGCGTTAAATCCTATCAAGCAAGAGGTAAATACTATTCTAGATGATGCAGAAAAATTACTGTTTGACAATAAATAAAGCATATAGGGGATTAACAAATGAAAACATCTGATTTTATGAATAAGGTCACTGTAGAAGGGTTGAATAAGCAATTACGCAAAGACCACGGTATTACAGTAGACATCGAAAAATATAGCAAGGCTCAACTAGAGTCTTACAGCAAAAAAATTGAGGCTAAACTACACAAGTTTGAAACTAGCAACAAGTTCAACGAAAGTTTAGTAAATGAAAATTATCACAAAAACAAACTAATTCACAAGATTGTAGAAACTGCTCTAAATCAATACATCGAAGATCCCCTAGAAGATGATTTAGATATCGAAATTGAAGATGTTGACATGAATGATCCTGCTGTTGCACAAGACTTTGCAGAAGATGACAAAGATGATACAGATGCAGACGGCGAACCTGAACCAAAAGACGAGCCAGAAGCAGACGACGACGAAAAAGCACACAGTCCTAAACAGGTTTCTGCAATGGCTATGGCGGCTCTAAGATCTATGATGGACGATCCAAGCAAAATGGGATTGGCACGTAGAGCAGTTCAAAAAATTACTGACCACGAAACACTGCAAACTATTACTCCACAGGAGTTAGATGCAATTAGAGGTCCATTAGAAAAATTCTTTATACCTATTCTTGATAAAGGAATGCAAGGTGTAACAAGAACTAAGCCAATACTAAAAACACTAGGTGCTGAAGAATCTATGCAAGAATCAGTGATACGTGAAGGCGAAGAAGACAAAGCGGCACTAGTAATGGCTTCAAAAGATATGGTAGATAAGTTTACTGCTTTCTTAGAAGACGTTGCTGAAATGAGTGCTGAAGGTATGTTACAAATTCAAGACCAAATTAGAGATGAAATGGGTGCTGAACAAGCACAACAGTTTGTTGACACAATTGGTCCTGCACTTGAAGCAACAATTGAAACACTAAAAACTTCACGTGAAACATTAAACAAGGGTGTTGGTATTATTACAGGTGAAGCACCTGCAGATGATACTATTGGTGCTGAACCAGAAGCACCTGCAGATGATGCAATGGCAACTGATCCAATTGATCCAGAAGGTGACGATGCAATGGACATGCCAGCAGATGATGAGTTTGGTGCAAGTGATGCCGCAACAGGTGGAACAGAACCTGAAGGCAGAGAAAAGCGTGAAAGTTATACACCTAAGAAAAAATCAATCGCAGAATCCACTAGAATTTTTTCAACTCTAAGCAAGTAGGAGATTGAAATGAGGCTGTTTGAATTTTCAAACGATGCTGTAAGTGATTTGATCCTTCTTCTCAGAAATCAAATTAAAAGAGCAGATTCATCTGATTCTTATGCTATGCTATCGTGGACAGCAATTAATAATCTAATGTCTGATATGGGGCATGGTATGTATAACTATGATGACTTTAAAACAGCATATGATACTAACCCTGCACTAAAACAAATTGTGAACAACTTCAATAAAGACGGAGTAGTATTAAACACTAATACAGAGGCTCCAAAGGCCGACGCTGGTAAAGACATTGCTCCAGATAAAGCAGTGGACACCATGGCAAAACGAGCAACAAAACGTCGTTCATAACTTGACTTCCTAATACCTTTTAGTGTATAATTAATTTTAAAGTAAGAGATAGTATAAAAATGAATGAACTGACCCCACCACCTTATGTGGAAAAATTTGAATACCATAAAGTAAAGCAGATTAATTTACAAGGCAAAAGACTTTACGAAGCACCTGACGGTACTAAAACACCAAGTGTTACAACAATCCTTAGTAAAACGAAGGATATGACGCATTTAAACGCATGGAAAAAACGTGTAGGTGAACAAGAAGCACAGCGAATTACAACAGAAGCGGCAGGTGTTGGTACAGCAATGCACAACAATCTTGAACGTTTCCTTATAGGCGAACAACGCAAACCTGGAAACAACCTAGTACATGTACAAGCAAACAAGATGGCAGATGTAATCATAGAAAGTGCATTAACAGATGTAGATGAAATATGGGGTATTGAACAAGCATTATATTATCCTGAACTTTATTCAGGCACAACAGACCTAGTAGGTGTATACAAAGGCAAGCCTGCTATTATGGACTTTAAACAAACCAATAAACCCAAGAAAAAAGAATGGGTTGAAGATTACTATCTACAGATGGCGGCTTATGCAATGGCTCATAATGCTGTTTACGGCACTAATATTAATGAAGGTCATGTGTTTATGTGTTCACGAGAATTACAATATCAACAGTTTGACCTTGAACCTAGTGAATTTGAGCATTGGTGCAATGAGTGGTTAAAACGTGTTGAGGACTACTACGTCAATTATCATAAATAGTAGTAAGGAAAATAAATTATGGCAGTTGTACAAATATCAAAAATTCAGCATCGTAGAGGTAAAGAGGGCCAGAACGGAATCCCTCAGTTAGCCAGCGCCGAACTAGGTTGGGCAATCGATACACAAAAATTATATATAGGTAATGGTGCAGTAAGTGAAGGTGCACCAGCAGTAGGCAACACAGAGATACTTACATCTAAAAGTAACATCTTTGATTTGCTACAACAGTATTCATACAAAGGTACAACTGAAGCAGTAAAGCAAACAGGCGAGTTTGTAAACAGTCCTGTAACAAGAACACTACAAGAAAGATTAGATGACATTGTTAGCATTAGAAGTTTTGGTGCTAAAGGTGATGGTATTACAGATGACACTAGTGCGATCCAACGTGCTATTGATGAACTGTTTATTAACAGTTCTGATAAGTCTGATGCAAGAAGTAGAATTGCATTAAAAATTGATGCAGGAAAATACAGAGTAACAAATACAATTTACATTCCACCGTTTGCTAACATAATCGGCGATGGTAAAAATAAAACTATTATTGAATTAAATTTAGATCCTGCTGAAGGTGTTCACACAGCAAAAAGTATGATCGAAACTATTGATGGTACAAGTACACCTGGCAACTATGTTACATTTCAAAATATTCAAAACGGTACAAGACCTAGAAACATTAACATTCACGGTATCACACTAACTGTTGCAGAAAATGTTACACCACATGCACCGTTGGTAAGAATAGATAACACAACAGATACTATTATTAATGATTGTTTATTCCAAGGCAGATGGACAAAAGACGAACAACTAGATGCTTCACAGATTGGTATTGATCTAAGAGGACTAGGTGCAACAACAACAGAAAACCTACATATTACTAATTGTACTTTTAGAGATTTAAGTATTGCTATTCACAGTATTCATGATACAAGAACTGTTACTATTGCAGATAGTATTTTAGACTTTTTACATATTGGTATTGACTTAGGTAGAACTAGTTCAGGGTCAGGCGCACAATCTTTAGGTCCGCAAAACTTTATTATTAGAAATAATAAATTTGATAGAATTAATGATTACGGTATTGCTGTTCACAAGCCAGTAAGCACAATGAATCCAGTTGGACATATTTCAACAGGTAATGTGTTTCTTGATGTTGGTAACAATATGAACGGTCAAGATAATCCTCAAACAGGTGTTATTCTTTTTGATGAAACACTTTGTGAATCAATTGGTGATACATTTGAAAGAGACTCAATAATTAATCTTACTGCAAATGAAGAAATTCCATATAAGCCAACCGTTGAAGGTTATCATTATACTAAAGGTAGAGTAAACACTTACGAACTATCTGAGTCAGATGCATTTAAAACATTTACTAAATTACCATTTACAGATAAAAAAATTGCTTACATGGACTATAAACTAATTAAGACTACAGGTAGTGCAACTACAAGAGCAGGTAGACTTACAATCACAGTTCAAGATAATTCCAACATCAATGTTACAGACTCATACAGTCATACAGGAAGTTCGGACGGTGGAGTAGAGTTTGGTGCAATACTTGATGATCTTGATAGTACCACAGGAAGTGAAACTGTTAAAGTTCAGTTTAAAAACCTAATCGGCAACGGAGCAGGAACATTAACATACGCATTTAGTTACTTTGCATAATGTTTTTAGAAACCGACACCGACGAACGTATTACCCGTTGGCGCGAATTTAGAGAAAATTTAACACATTCAAAAGATCCTTTACAGGACATTGTTGATTTGTGGAAAACTGCGCCAGTAATTGATCGAAACTTAGATCCGTGGGATTCTCAACGGTGGCCTACGCCTTGGGAACTATTAGAAGAAAACCGGTTTTGTCCCGTAGCAATACCCCTTATGATGGGTTGGACGGCCAAGTTAAGTACTAAGTTATCCACAAGTATCGTTTTGATAAAAACATTTATAGACCATAGCGAACAAAGATACTATAATGTTTGTATGGTTGATGATAACGTTCTAAATTACAAACCAAGTGTGGTAAAAGAACACAACCTACAGTCTACTATGCATTGCCAGTATTCAACTGAACTTTCATAGTAATTGTAAATAGTAGAACACACAAAAAGAAAGATTAATTGGCAGGAGACAAAATGAACAAACCTATTTTTATCGCAAAGAGAAACGGCAAGAAAGAGAAATTAAATCTTGACAAGATTCACTTTGTAGTAGAAGAAGCGTGTAAGGATCTATCAGGTGTAAGTGCATCGCAGATTGAAATGAACGCGGACTTACAGTTTGTTGACGGAATGACAACCGAAGACATTCAGAATGTATTAATTAGAAGTGCTAACGATTTAATTTCGTTAGAAAATCCTAACTATCAATATGCGGCGGCACGTTTGTTGCTATATGATCTACAGAAAAAAGTTTACGGTCGTTATGAACATAAAAGTTTAGTTACTATAATTGATAAAAATATCGAACGTGGTGTATATGATCCTGCCATTAAAGAAAAATACACTGCTACAGAACTAAAGAAAATGAATACATGGATCAAGCACGAGCGTAATGAAGATTTTACCTATGCAGGTCTACGTCAGGTAGTTGATAAGTATTTGTGTCAAGACAGAAGCAGTGGCGAAATTTTTGAAACACCACAGTTTATGTATATGATGATTGCGGCAACACTGTTTGCTGAATATCCTAAGGAGACACGTTTAACATACGTGAAGAAATATTATGATGCGACCTCACTTTTTAAGATCAACATTCCAACGCCTGTCATGGCTGGAGTGCGTACTCCTATTCGTCAGTTTGCCTCTTGTGTTCTTGTTGATGTGGACGATACTCTTAGTTCTATTTTTAGTTCTAACAGTGCAATCGGTTACTACATTGCTCAAAGGGCAGGAATTGGAATCAACTCAGGAAGAATCAGAGCACTCAATTCAAAAATTAGAGGCGGAGAAGTAGCACACACAGGTGTTGTTCCGTTCCTAAAAGTTTACGAAGCCACAGTAAGAAGTTGCACACAGAATGGTGTGCGTGGTGGTAGTGCAACTACACACTTCCCATTATGGCATTTAGAAATTGAAGACATTCTAGTGCTAAAAAATAACAAAGGTACTGAAGATAATCGTGTGCGTAAACTAGACTATTCAATTCAGTTGAATAAAATGATGTACGAAAGGTTATTGGCTAACGGAAACATAACTCTTTTCTCGCCACACGATGTACCAGATTTGTATGAAGCATTTTATTCAGATCAGGATAAGTTTGCGGAACTATATGAAAAGTATGAACGTAAAACTTCTATCCGTAAGAAAACATTGAAAGCAATGGATCTATTTTCTGCGTTACTTAAAGAGAGAGCAGAAACAGGACGTATCTATATTATGAACGTGGATCACTGTAATACACACTCTTCCTTTAAGGATACTGTGTATATGAGTAATTTGTGTCAGGAGATTACATTACCAACTAAACCTGTACAACACGTTGATGATGAAAATGGTGAAATTGCACTTTGTATTCTTAGTGCGATCAACGTTGGTTTGATCAATCACTTAGAAGAACTTGAACCTTTATGTGATCTTGCTGTTCGTGCTTTAGAGGAAATTATTGAATATCAAGGATATCCTGTTAAGGCGGCTGAGATCAGCACAAAGGCTCGACGTTCATTAGGTGTTGGTTATATTGGTCTTGCACACTACCTTGCAAAGAACAAGGTAAAGTATGGCGACAAAGAAGCATGGAAACTTGTACATGATTTAACAGAAGCATTCCAATATTTCTTATTGAAGTCATCAAATCAAATTGCAAAAGAGAAAGGTCCATGTGATTACTTCCATCGTACAAAATACGCTGACGGATTACTTCCTATTGACACTTATAAAAAAGATGTTGACGAAGTAGTTGCAGTTAAAAAATATAATTATGATTGGGAGAATCTTAGATCTAACATCAAAACACACGGGTTACGACACAGCACATTGTCCGCACAGATGCCATCGGAGAGCAGTTCCGTTGTGTCGAATGCAACAAACGGTATCGAACCACCACGAGCATACTTGTCCGTTAAGAAGTCCAAGAAAGGGCCTCTTAAACAGGTTGTTCCGCAATATGGTCAATTGAAAAACTTCTACACACTGCTTTGGGATATGCCAAGCAACGAAGGTTATATCAATGTTGTTGCAGTTATGCAAAAGTTCTTTGATCAAGCAATTAGTGGTAACTGGAGTTATAATCCATTACATTTTGAAAACAACGAAGTTCCAATGAGTGTTATGATGAAAGATTTACTAACTACATATAAAATGGGTTGGAAAACAAGTTACTATCAAAATACCTATGACTTTAAAGGTGAAGAAGATAACGTTCAACCAGCAGGTTTGGAAGAAACACAAGTTGACAATACTGTAAATGGTGCTACTATAACAAATGGTCATGTAAATGGCACTAACGGAGTAAACGGAGTAAACGGCACAAATGGTGATCACATATCGGAAGACGATGAACATTGTGATGCCTGTGCTATATAAAAGTATATGGCAAAGAGAGAGCAAAAGAAAGCAATGAGCAAAACAGTATTCAACCGCGAGAAGGTTGACTTTACAAAAGAATATATGTTCTTTGGGGCAGATCAAAACACACAGAGATATGATGTGTTCAAGTATCCAGAGTATGATAAACTTAACCAAACCATGCTTGGTTATTTTTGGCGTCCTGAAGAAGTATCACTGCAAAAGGATAGAGGCGACTATGCAGAGTTTCGTCCAGAGCAGAAACATATCTTTACTTCAAACCTAAAGTATCAAACACTACTAGATAGTGTGCAAGGACGTGGGCCATGCCTAAGTTTCTTACCACACTGTTCTAATCCAGAACTTGAAGGCTGTATTATTGCTTGGGATTTTTTTGAAACTATTCACTCACGTTCATATACACACATTGTTAAAAATGTTTATCCTAATCCAAGTGAAGTATTTGATACTATCCTTGATGATGAAAAGATTATTGAACGTGCAATTAGTGTAACTAAACACTACGATGAATTTAATGATATTGCTAATCAATATTTCCAACACGGAAAAGGCAACATTTACGATGTTAAAAAATCACTGTACAAAGCAATGATGACTGTAAACATTCTTGAAGGTTTACGTTTCTATGTATCATTTGCTTGTACATTTGCATTTGGTGAACTTAAACTTATGGAAGGTTCAGCAAAGATTATTTCACTAATTGCTAGAGATGAAGCAACACACTTGAACTTGAGTACACACATTCTTAAGCATTGGGCAAAAGGAGATGATGATCCAGATTTTGTTAAGATTGCTAAAGAGTGCGAAGAAGAAGTTTACGACCTATGGCGCGAGTGTGTAGAGGAAGAAAAACGTTGGGCGGATTACCTCTTTAAGGACGGTTCTATGATCGGACTTAATGCGAACTTACTATATGCTTATGTAGAGTTTATTGCTAATAAGCGACTAAAGGCCTTAGGCTTAAAAACAATTTATGATCGCCCACTAAACCAAAACCCACTACCATGGACACAACACTGGTTGTCAAGTGCGGGCCTACAAGTTGCTCCACAAGAAACTGAAGTTGAAAGTTATATCGTTGGTGGTGTAAAACAAGACATCGAAGAAAACACATTTGCAGGATTTAAACTATGATAGAAATATACGGAAAACCAATGTGTCCTTTTTGCGATAAGGCAAAGAACTTATGCGAAACACGAGGATTCAATTATACATACAAATCACTAGGCACAGATTACACTAGAGAAGAACTAATGGAACAGTTTCCTAATGCTAGAACTGTACCACAGATTGTTATCAATGGAAAAAAGATTGGTGGCTATGATCAATTTACAAAATACCTTGACGATACAGGTTATAACGGAACAGGACACACACTATAATGCTATTAGAACAACCATATAAAATAAATGATGTAATTACAATTAAACTTGCTTCAGGCGAAGAACTAGTAGGTAAATTAGTAGAAGAAACAGAAAACTATATCAAATTAAAAACACCATTAACACTTGTTGCTAGTCAACAAGGTCTAGGACTACAACAATTTTTGTTCACAGGTGATCCAGAAGGCACAATTAAGATTGGGCAAAATGCAATCACAGTAATGACAAAAACAGTTGATAACTTTGCTAAACTGTATACAGAACGTACGACAGGACTAGCAACACCTCCTCCAAACCTACAAGTAAAATAATCCGCTAAATACTCGTATGCACGAGTTTGTTTTTAGGATAGATGGAAAATTAGTTACAGTTCATAACTGGGAAGATGTTCCAGAACAGTTTGATCATGTAATTAAATTTGTTCCAGCAGTTCCTGAACCACCCCATACTGAAGAACAGCACGAAGAAATGGATAAGTGGAATGATAGATTACAAACTCTAATGGAGAAAGAACGTGCCCGCAATAACTAGAAAAGGCGACAAAGATGTAACTCACTGTTCTACACCAGTTCGTGAGGCACATAGTCCAGATGTTTATGCTAACGGAATTCCTATTTCAAGACAAGATGATGTAAACAACAGCCATCTATTACCAGGTGCACCGTGTCCTAGTCATCAAGCACCTATAACAACAGGATCTACAACAGTTTTTATAAACGGTAAAGGTTGTGGAAGAATAGGTGATGCAGTTACAGGTTGTACTTCAGTTGCTGAAGGTTCGAGCGATTGCTTCGCTGGCGGCTAATCAATTAATAGTTTAGAAAATAGATACCATAAAGCAAGTACCGTGAAAATGAATTTTAAAGGATCTTGTCCTTTAGGTTCAAGAATAGGCTTTGAAAACTCATATGGATTCACTATGCTCTATTCCAAGCAACGGGTGTTCCATTTTCGTCAACTACTAGATCACCTGTGTCTTTGTACTGAGCCACCATGATGCCTTTTCCTCTACCTTTGCTGATCCATTTGCAAGGTTTGATTTCTCTCTCGTTGTGATATCTTTTTATGTGATTAGTAATAATTCCACGTGCTTTAATTCCAGCCATTATTTTCCTTGTCCTCTATAAAACTTGTGACTGCGTTTTTTAGATTTATTCATTGATGAAAACTTACAACTTGCTTTTTTACCTGACTGACTAGTTTTCTTAGGTTGTGAAATATGCCCTTCATAAGATTTATGTAACCTCATATTATCTTCCTAACTTTTTGCTTCTACCCATAGGTAGTGGTTGGATCATTTCGTAGATGTCGCCTTTTTTGGCTTCCCATTCTACTTTCACAAATTTACTCTGTGTACCTGATTGAAATGATTTGACTGCTTTTTTATAACTTACTGCTTCTTTAGTTTCTACCTTATCACCGTCCGTGAAGGTAAAAGTTCTCATCTTTGCCATAACCCTCCTTGGTTAGTTGTTTGGCTATTTTCTTGACGTTAGTTATCATTTTCTTCTAAAAATACGCACTTTATGGTTGACAACTATAAAATATGGTGCTATAAATATAAGTGTAATTGTTGACAGCATCGTATGTCACAAGAGCAGGACCGGGGGGCGGTACCCCGCACCTCCACCATAAGCACTCTATCCCAACCTGACGAGGGTGGATCGCAAGAACTAAACAGAGTGCTTATGATGGGGGTGAACTAGGATCGACTGGCTTGTTAAGGATGAAAGAGATTACCGGGTGGGAACTCCGTTAACGTAACAAAACTACAAACGCAAACGAAAACTTTGCACCTGAAGCGTTCACATCTTTAGACATGTCTATGGATCGTGAACTACTTGCAGCTTAATAACCTGCAACTTCGCGGCTTGGTCCACCGGGCAACAGAACGGACCACTTTCGATATTAGATTTATGTAAAACACATAAGTAATACGGCTGACCTATGTCGGCCATTTTTTTATATCGATATAAATTAAGGAAAGAGACTAAAAAATGAAAAAGACTATACTAACGTCTATGCTACTCGCTTTGATTGCATTTGGTGCACCAGCGACAGCAGAAGAAAAGACTCTGGAACAGAGAGTTTCAGATCTTGAAGCAAAGGCTCCAAGCCTTCCTGCGGGTTTATTTGTCAACGGTGAGTTAGAAATCTATTATGATGACGACACCTACACAAGTGACATTGACAGCAGAGCAGAAATTATCACAGGACTACAGAGTGATATTGATGCAGGTCCAGTTACATGGGCAGGTGGTAGTGCAAGATTTGATTCACACTACTCATTAGACACAACTCTAAACAATACTATTGTTGAAAAACAGTTAGGTTTAGGTATAGGTGAAAACACAAGAATTTATTTAGGTGAAACAGATGCACAGCGTTTGGGATTTGCAAAAACTCCAAAAGTTGGTGTACCTTTGATTATCACAGAGTCCAATTCAAGAATTGATCACAACGAAAAGATTGTGCTAACATTTGGTGGTTGGAACAACAACAATGAATTTGATTTTGATACACATTCACTAAACAGAGACCTTCCAGTAGGTGGTTCAATTGCCTATGATGCGAACACAGAAACACTATATGCAGGTATTACAGCAAGCCTAATGGGGTATGCAGAAGTATCATACATGCAGGTAGGTGACAAAGATGGCATCACTGATTCAGACAACAACCAACAGGGTTGGGCAATTGGTACAAGTCTATATCGTTGGGACATTCCAGTAGTACTTGGTGTAGAGATGTGGGACGACAAGAACACAGGCGCTTACACTAAAGAAAATAGAATGGACTATGGTATTATGTACGGCTTAACAGATGATATCCAATTGGGTTTCCATCGTGTTGAAAACGACGACCTTGGTACAAACGGTGACTATCTAAGTGCTGTTTACACGCAAGGACCAGTTGAAATGGGTGTTTACTATCACATGACAGAGAGCCAGAACTTAGGTACTGGTGTAATAACTGAAAATGATGATTCTTTAAAAGCATCTATCAAATACAAGTTCTAAACTATAGAATACCAAAATAGGCTCTTGTTAATGCAATGAGCCTATTTTTTTGACTAAATACTGTATCGTTCGTGCAATAGCATGGAAGTAGGCGTAAGCTGAAGGAACGCACCTAACTTTTAGCAAAGGAGGGTGATATGCAAAGACACTCATATATGCTCAAGCAGTATAGCGAGCAACAACTACGTAAAAAGAAGTTACATACGCTATGGAAATCTCGAGGAGAGGTTGAAATAAATGGCAATGGTACTTCAGGCTATGTTGTTAAGCAAGGTGTTAACACTGGCAAGATACTTGCACATAATAACACCAAGTCTACTAACAATTGGTAAATTAGATACTATGGGGGAGGAATTTAACTCCCCCATTTACAATAATGAAAAGAAAAACTAATCGCAAACAGCAATCTCCGCGTGATATTCGCAAGCAGATAATAGAAGATCTTAAAAAAGAATCTGACGAGATGAAACGAGAGCTTCTAAGACAGCGTCTGCATCACTACAATACACTCCTTAAAAACTAAAAAATCAATAAATACTACTATAACAGATTGGGAGGTCCGTTATGGCGAAAGTTAATTTTACAAATATGAGTATTCACGAGCCAAAGTTTAAAAAAACTTCAATTGGTGGTCGTGCATCAAGCATTAAAACAAGTTCAATGAACAAATCTAAAAGACGTTCTTATAAAATATATAGAGGACAGGGAAAATAATATGGCACAACCAGATGATAAAGGCAAGTTAGAACTTGCAGTAAGAATTCTGGGCAACGAATTGGTTGCTTTTAGAATGGAAGTAGATGACTTTAAAATGAAATGGCTTGTATATGGAGTGATTACTATTGTAGCACTTGCATGGGCAGGCGGAACATATGGACCAGCATTAATTGATATGTTTGGTGGACCGGAGAACTTATAATGAA
>Ga0255778_10003617_pt1 | contig 12935 bp, 11 predicted proteins | sample 071ome_31_FD_179976 | JGI IMG/M metagenome (GOLD analysis project Ga0255778, IMG submission 179976) | Coastal salt marsh microbial communities from the Groves Creek Marsh, Skidaway Island, Georgia - 071405CT metaG (version 2) | ecosystem: Environmental > Aquatic > Marine > Intertidal zone >...
CCTCTGTCTCATCAGAACTTTCAGCCTGCACAGGCTCACTGGCCGACTCGGCCGTTACGGGAGGTTCATCAGAAACGGGGGCAGGAGCCGGAGCTTCCTCTGCCGGCGCATCCACTGCGTCAGTAACTTCTGCCGCGGTCGCTTCGTCGACTTCAACAAACTCACTGTCTCCGCCCGCAGGACCATGACGTTTTGTGCCTTCAATGCAGGCATCGGCAACGGCCGAAGCGTAGAGCTGAATCGCGCGAATTGCGTCATCGTTGCCGGGAATCACATAATCCACGCCTTCAGGGTCGCTGTTCGTGTCAACGACTCCGATAACCGGAATCTTGAGATTGTTGGCTTCGGTCACAGCGATCCGCTCATGTTCGACATCAATCACGAACAGCGCATCAGGCAGGCCGCCCATATCTTTGATGCCTCCGATACTGCGCTCCAGCTTTTGCTTCGCCCGTGTCAGCATCAGCGCCTCTTTCTTGGTAAGGCGGTCAAAAGTACCATCCTGCTCCTGAGTTTCGAGATCTTTGAGCTTCTTAATCGAGCCCCGGATAGTCTTGTAGTTAGTCAGCATGCCACCGAGCCAGCGGTGATTGACATAAGGCATTCCCGCACGCTCTGCCTGCTCTCTGACAATCTTGGCTGCAGCGCGCTTGGTACCTACGAAAAGGATCTTCTTCTTTTTATCAGCGAGCTCGGTTATCTGTTCGAGAGCATCATTGAGTGCTGGGACAGTGTGTTCCAGATTGATGATGTGAATCTTGTTGCGGGAGCCAAAAATGTATGGCTCCATCTTCGGGTTCCAGTAGCGGCACTGGTGTCCGAAATGTACTCCTGCACGGAGCATTTCCTTCATATTGACGGTCATGTTGGTACCTTTTTATTGGGTTAGGCCTCCATACACCCCATCTCTCAACCCGCCTTACCAAGGATAAATCGGGCACCCAGAAAGATGTGTCGGTGCATGTGCGACATTAAAATTAACGCTAATCAGGGCTATGCCCTTCTGAGCGCGGCGCTTTATACCATAAATGCGCTTTATCTGGAAGGTTTTAGGGACAGGAATTCCCCAGCCTGGCGGCCAGGCTCAGCAATTTGGCAGGCTTTTGGCGGCAGCGCTGTTCTGGCCGACACAGCTGATTTAGAATAGCGGTCTGTGAACATCTCATCGGCATTACCTACGATCATGAGCATCCACATCAAGAACCCAGACGAAATCGAAAAGATGCGTGTTGCCGGCCGGCTGGCTGCTGAGGTGCTGGAGATGATCGGGCCCCATGTGCAACCCGGAGTCAGCACCGGCGAACTGGACAGACTCTGCCATGATCACATCGTCAACAACCAGCGAGCCATTCCGGCGCCGCTCAACTACAACGGATTTCCCAAATCGATATGCACCTCCATTAACCATGTGGTCTGTCATGGTATTCCGAGTGACGGGAAAATCCTGAAGTCCGGCGACATCATCAATATTGACATCACTGTCATCAAGGAGGGGTTTCATGGGGATACCAGCAAAATGTTCTGTGTTGGCAATGTCCCGGACCACGCCAGACGCCTGATTCGTGTGACGCAGGAATGCCTGTACAAGGCCATAGATCTGGTTCGACCGGGAGTCACGCTAGGTGATATCGGCCACATCATTCAGCAGCACGGAGAGGCCAATCATTACTCCATCGTTCGGGAATATTGTGGTCACGGCATCGGCCGCATCTTCCATGAAGAACCCCAGGTACTTCACTACGGCCGCCCCAACACCGGCACCAAGCTGGTGGAAGGTATGACTTTTACTATTGAGCCCATGCTAAACGCCGGCTCCCGGCATACCAAACTCTCCAAAAAAGATGGCTGGACCGTAACCACAAAAGATCGCAGATTGTCCGCACAATGGGAGCATACGCTGGCCGTCACTGGCGACGGCTGCGAGATTCTGACGCTGAGAGGTGAAGAATCCTTGTGAAGCTTGACGAATCATCAGTATCAGAAAGCGAACCAAGCAAACCCCTGCCCCAGGCCCAACTGATCGACAGAGAGACACTGGCTAAGCGTCTTTCTCACTGCAACGATACTCATCACACGGCCGAACTGAGGACAATACTGGCCGAAGCCAACGCGACTCTCAACGAGTATTACAGACAAAATCTCGATATCAGCGACATCGTCAGCAAACGCGCCCATTTGGTTGATCTGGTTCTCGAATGGGTTTGGTCCAGCCAGCCAGAACTGCAGTCCAATGAACTGGCGCTTGTTGCGGTAGGGGGATATGGTCGTAGCGAGTTGATGCCCTACTCTGATATTGACCTGCTCATTCTGACAAGAAAGAACAACAACAAGCCCTTCAAAGAAGCCATCGCTTCATTTCTTGCAGCGTGCTGGGATCTGGGGCTGGATATCGGTCAGAGCGTCCGCTCTGTCAAACAGTGTGCTCAGGAAGCCCGCAAGGACATCACCGTTGCTACCGCCCTGATGGAATCCAGGACCATCGCCGGTTCGGCAGAATTACTGCCTATGATGACGGCAGCGACCGCTACAGGCAAAGTCTGGCCCACAAAGGCTTTCCTCAAAGCCAAGGTTGAAGAACAAAAGGCTCGCCATGCCAAGTACCACGATGTTGATTATGCGCTGGAGCCGAATGTCAAGAACTCCCCCGGCGGACTCAGGGATATTCAAACCATTGCCTGGGTCACTAAAAGGCACTTTGGCGCGAATTCTTTTCGTGACTTAACCGAATTGGGTTTCCTCAAACCCTCCGAAGAAGCCATGATTAATAAAGGACAGCAGTTTCTGTGGAAACTTCGCTACGGCTTGCACACCCTGAACGGTCGGGCAGAGGACCGACTCCTGTTCAACATGCAAAGGGAACTGGCGAATCTGTTCGGATATGAAGATGACAAGTCTTCCCTCGGCGTGGAAAAACTCATGAAACAGTACTACCGCGCGGTGGCTAATCTGAGAGAACTCAACGACGCACTGCTTCAGCATCTTGATGAAGCGATCGTCCAAGCCGGCACGCGCGCGAAGATCATTCCTCTTAACAAACGCTTTCAGATCACCAACGGCTATATAGAAGTCACCGACCCACGAATCTTCGAGCGATTCCCCTTTGCCTTGTTGGAGATCTTTGTCCTCATGGCGCAAGATCCCGAGATCGAAGGCATCAGAGCCTCAACGATTCGGTTGCTGCGCGAGAACCGCCGGCTCATTGATGATGATTTCCGCCATGATCTGCGCAATCTGACTCTTTTTATGGAGTTGCTGCGCTCCCCTTACCATATGACGCTTCATTTGCGCCGCATGGCCCGGTACGGCATTCTCGGCCGCTATCTGCCCGAATTCGGCCAGATAACCGGACAAATGCAGCACGATCTGTTTCATATTTACACGGTAGACGCACACACACTCCAGGTCGTGGAAAATATGCGCCGTCTGTATCGCCCTGAAGCTGAAGAGCAGCTACCGCTCGCTGCAGACATTGCAAAACAACTGCCCAAACCCGAACTGCTCTACATTGCCGGGCTGTATCACGATATTGCAAAGGGTCGTGGTGGCGATCATTCTGAGCTGGGTAAGGTCGATGCAAAAGATTTTTGTCAGCGGCATCGATTAGCTGAATGGGACACCGATCTGGTTTGCTGGCTGGTGGACAAGCATTTGCTGATGTCAATGACGGCGCAGAGAAAGGACATCAGTGACCCAATGGTGATCCATGAGTTTTCTGAGGTGGTTGGCGATAAAACCCGTCTGGATTACCTGTATGCTCTGACGGTGGCGGATATCCGCGCAACAAATCCGGAGCTGTGGAATTCATGGCGGGCCTCCCTGCTCAGTCAACTCTACAGCAACACCCTGCGAGCTTTAAAAGCAGGGTCGACTGACTCGCCGAACAGCACCGAGTTAATCCGCAGCAAAAAGACTCTGGCGGAGCAACAGCTGATTTCAAGCGGATTTCCTGACAAACAAATCCAGCAGATTTGGACGAACAACCCGGACGAATATTTTGAACGGGAATCAGTCGACAATATCTTCTGGCACACACAGGAGCAACTTAAGGCGGCACCGGGCAAGCCGCTGGTAGCGGTCAAAGAGCTCGAGGCAAATGATCATCCGGAAGGGGCAACTCTCATTTTTATTCACACTGAAGATGCGGAATTCCTGTTTGCCAAGACCACAGCGGCATTCGAGAGGCTTCACTTAAACATCGTTAACGCCAGAATCATTACGTCACTGAATGCGCACTGCCTGGACACCTACACCGTGCTGGAACCAGATGGCAAGCCTGTCGGTGCGAATCCACGGCGAATACAGGAGATTGAGACGACCCTGCTGCAGAGCCTGACACAAACCACTGCCAAGGTAAGGCCGGCCAATTACCGCAGAAGCCGGAAGCTCCGCTATTTCAACGAGCCGATCACGACAATGCTCACCAATACGCCGGGCAAGGGCTATTCGACGCTAGAGGTAAATTGCCCGGACCAGCCCGGGATTCTCGCGACATTAGGGAAAGTAATTGCGGACAATCAACTTCGAATCGTCGACGCGAGGATAACGACCCTGGGCGAGAGAGTGGAAGATATCTTCTACCTGAAAGACCATAAAGGCCGCCCAATTATCGATCCGGATGTCGAGCGAGATTTACTCGCGGATATAGAGAATCGTCTTAGCGAAAGGCTGGCTGGCTAATCCAAAAGAGGCAAACACGTGGAAACGACTCTATACGGCATCACCAATTGCGACACGGTAAAGAGAGCCAGAACCTGGCTGAAAACTATGGGCATCGACTACCAATTACACGACTACAAAAAACTGGGATGCTCAACAGATCAGGCCAGACAGTTCCTCGATCATTTTGACATGGACGCAGTGCTTAACCGGCGTGGCACAACCTGGCGTAAACTCAGCGACGATCAGAAGTCCGACCTTACCGAAGACTCCGTAATTTTATTGATGTCGGAGCACCCCTCGCTTATCAAGCGGCCTATTCTGCAGCGGAAAAGCGATTGGCTGATCGGATTTGATGAGTCCGAATGGCAGAATTTTTTCAATTCCTAATTACGTAGGTGGAAAGTATGAGCAATCCTGGATCTCTCAGCGCAGGAATTGGCTTGATCTCAAGCAACTCCGCCGGTGATGTCATTGAGGTCTTTTACCCCAGCCCTGTTCGCGGCATACAGGCGGCGGAGTTTGAGCTGATTACCGCAGCGACTGAACTGCATCCGGACCGGAGTGGTTACGAAGTACTGGACACATCACAAACGAAGCGCCTGAGTGCCGATTTCCGAGCGGCAGGGTTAACAGACTGGGCCAAACTGCTCGAACAGGCTGACAACGGGCAATGGCTGGTCTGTTTCACGTTTGATCAGACACCACCGGCGAACATTCCTGAAGCATTCCTCAAGCTGCATCTGCTTTCGCATCGATTATGCAAGCCGCACGAGCAGAATCTGGACGGACTGTTCGGCACCCTGAAAAACCTGGCATGGACCAATGAGGGTCCGGTTGATCTCGCGGATCTGCCGGCTCGCCGTCTCAGCGCCCGACAGCGCGGCGAACCGCTGCATGTAATGTCGGTGGACAAATTTCCCATAATGGCGAACTACGTGGTACCTGCCGGGGTTCGGCTTGCGGATACCGCTCGGATAAGGCTTGGCGCTTATATCGGTGAAGGCACTACTGTCATGCATGAGGGGTTTGTCAATTTCAATGCCGGCACACTGGGTGCAGCCATGGTTGAAGGGCGCGTCAGCGCCGGGGTGGTAATCGGCGCCGACAGCGATCTCGGGGGCAGCTGCAGCACCATGGGCACACTATCCGGCGGTGGAACAGAAATCATCTCTGTCGGTGAAAATTGCCTGATCGGGGCGAATGCAGGCATCGGTTTTCCTCTCGCCGACGGATGCACCATTGAAGCGGGTCTGTATGTTACAGCGGGCACCAAGGTCAACCTACTGGATGCTTCAGGCGTGCTGGTTGAGACCGTAAAAGCGGCACAGCTCAGCAAGGAACGCAATCTGTTGTTTCGACGGAATTCGCTTTCTGGTGCCGTGGAAGCGCTACCTCAGCAGACTCAGATAAGTCTTAATCAAGATCTGCACAGCAATAACTAATTCCCATGATGACTGATACCCTGCAGCTGGCGAAAGCACTGATTTCCATCGAATCCGTTACCCCGAACGACAATGGCTGTCTGGAGCTGATTGCTCAGCGTCTTCAGCCGCTTGGTTTCAAAACTGAACGGATTGACTCGGGTGCTGTCAGCAATCTCTGGGCCACATTGGGAGATGAGGGCCCGCTGCTGGTCTTTGCCGGGCATACTGATGTGGTGCCGCCCGGCTCACTCGATGAATGGCGCTATCCGCCATTCCAGCCAACAGAGGATGGCGAATTCCTTTACGGTCGCGGCAGTGCAGACATGAAATCAAGCCTTGCTGCCATGGTGACTGCCTGCGAGAGATTTATTGCGAATCGACTTCCCGCAGCCCGCCTGGCGTTTTTAATCACCAGTGACGAAGAAGGCCAAGCCGTAGAAGGCACCCGTTATGTCATAGAGCGTCTGACCGAGCGCGGTGAAAAGATAAACTACTGCGTGGTCGGCGAACCCAGCAGCTCAGAGCGATTGGGGGATACCATCAGGGTCGGTCGCCGCGGCTCGCTTTCCTGCAAACTGCGGGTGAACGGCGTCAAAGGCCACGTCGCCTATCCACATCTGGCACGCAACCCGATCCACGATGCCCTGCCGGTGCTCCTTAGGCTCTCGGAAACCCACTGGGACGACGGCAATGAGTCTTTTCAACCAACGAGCTTTCAAATATCCAATATCCATGGCGGAGTTGGCGCTAATAACGTCATCCCCGATCGGGTGGAAATTGACTTCAACCTGCGGTTCTCCACCGAACATACCTCGAGCGCATTGATCAGCCATATTGAACAGGAACTGAGTTCGGCGGGGGTCGACTACGAGTGTGAGTGGCATGTCTCCGGCGAGCCCTTTTTAACCTTGGAGCGCGAATTGATCACAGTCGTGCAAGACTGCGTTAAACAGGTAACCGGAATTCTCCCGGAAGCCTCGACAGGAGGTGGGACGTCAGACGGTCGATTCATCGCGCCAACTGGTGCGCAGGTTGTTGAAATAGGCCCCTGCAATGCCACAATACACAAGCTCAATGAACGGATGCGGATTACCGATATTGAGAAGCTTTCTACCATCTATGAGCTCATCCTTCAGCGCCTGCTCTAGCAGCAGTAAACGTCGAATCTCAACCTGCTCCCCTGAAATTTCAACGTCGGTTTTATCCCGCCCAGCTCGGGGGATCTCCGGTTACGTTTGACCACTACCCGCCTCCTGGCACACCGCAATGACTGTGACAGCAATTCGGACTCGTTTTGATCCTCAGTCGCAATATTCTGAAGCATGGTCATCTCCTTTCTGGAGCTCGCTTTCCGGCGGTCAGCAGGAAACATGGGATCGAGGTAGACCACATCATAGGCTTTGTCTGGGCAGTCCATCAGCAGAAAATCCCCCCGCCGGATTTCGATACGGCGCGCGACCTCCGAAGCGCTTTCCCGGACGCACCCGGCCTGAACCGCCCGCCGCAGACCATCTTCCAGCAGCGCAAATATGGCCGGGCTGCGCTCGATTGCGGTAACCAGACAACCCGCATGCGCCATCAGGTAGGAATCTGTGCCGAGCCCGGCAGTCGCGTCCAAGACAGTCGGGGTACGCAGGCTTTTTAACCCCAGCGCCTTGCCCATTAACTGACCGTGCAAACCGTCGGCGAGACGACGCTGGAACGCCCTGTCAAAAAAATCGACCAGGACCGGAGATTGGCGTCGATTCTGCACAGAAATCAGCGCCAGCCGACCCTGATCAAGAATGAACCGGTAGTCAGCTGCAGCAGCGCAAGCAGTATCAGGGGAATCCAACTGAGCGAGAAAGCAGTGACTGACTGTCTCTGACGAAATCTCTGCTGAGTCGAAATCTCTCAGAATCTTTGCCTGATCAGACTTCAAATCACCCATAAGTACAGGCAAATCCCGAGAATCAAGCGGTAAATGATAAACGGGAGAAATCCAATCCTGTCAATCAGAGTCAGAAACGCGTGGATGCACAACAGCGCAGTAAGCAGGGCCACACTGAAAGCCATAAACATCATCAGGAGATCGAACTCCCCCAGCGCACTGTCACTGAATAACGCAATTCCTTGCAGAAGCCCGCTTCCCGCGATGATTGGAATTGACAGCAGAAACGAAAATTTCGAAGCTGCCTGTCGAGTCAGACCACAAAACAAAGCCATGCTTATGGTAATTCCCGAGCGTGAGGTGCCCGGAATCAGAGCCAGACACTGAGCGAACCCTATCCATAAGGCGCGCCTGTGACCCAGCTCCTTCAGGCTCAGTTTGCATTCGCCCATTTTGTCGGCGGACCACAATACCCCGGCAAACACGAGTGTCGCTGTAGCAATGACGGCACTTGACCGGAGCGTGCCCGCAATTAACCCTTCTGCCAACAAGCCCACGATAGCCGCTGGCAGCGAGGCATAGAGTAGTAGCCAGGCCAATTTACCTGACTCGGTGAGCCCCTGCCCCGCCAGACTCTTGAACCAATCCTTAAGCAGCTGCGCGAGATCATCACGAAAATACACAAGCACCGCAAAAAGGGTACCCAGATGAACAGCCACATCGAAGACAAGGCCCTGATCGGCCCACCCCATAACTTCACTAACCAGAATCAGGTGAGCTGACGAGGAAATCGGGAGAAATTCGGTACCGCCCTGAACAAGGGCCAGAATCAGAGACTGGAAAAAGGTGACATCCTCGCCATTCATGACTTGGGATAATCCAGCACTTCTTTTACATAGTTTGCTTGAGCGACACGTTCAATATCAGCATGCCCGGACTTCTTCATCAACTCCGCCAGGCCACAGAGCGACACAACAGCGGGAGGCGTGAAATCCAAAACCGATCTGCCGGCCTCAGTCGTTAGGCCTTTCTCCAGCACACTTTGCAGCGCATCTCCCGTCAACACCCAATCACCGGTATCAATGGCCAGATTCTCCGTAAGGCATGCCTCAGAAATGCTGTCAGCTCCCACAACCTGCTCCGAGATGACGCGAAACTCATTTTTTTCCGGAGATAAGTGGTACGTTCCGAGATAATACTCGCTCTCCCGCGCATGCATGAACACACTAATTGCCTGTTTCCCGGTCGCCAGACTCGCCTCGTAAGCCACATGTGCCATAGAGGAAACAGCCAAAACCTCAACGCCTGCGGATTCCCCGAGACCCTGGGCAACTCCCAGCCCAATTCGAACGCCCGTAAACGAACCGGGCCCGGCACTGACCGCGATTAAATCCAGGTCAGCCACAGATAGTTCTGCTTTTTTCAGGAGTGCATCTACCATTGGCAGAAGCTCCCTTGCTGCCGCGCGCGGGGATTCGCTGCATTCAAAGTCGACGCGCCCGCCGCGAAGCAAGCCTGCTGAGCAGGAACAGGAGGAGGCGTCTAAGGCGAGTATAGTGGTCATCCGAATGATTTAGCTGACATTAAAAAATCCCTCTAGATTGCTCTAGAGGGATTTTTAGGAGCGACACTGTCTGATCCCGTTGGTGAGGTCGATATCAACGGAACCAGGCAGTGTGGTTGGTGCCTAACGGGGGCCAGAACGCTTATCGCTTCTTGCGTGCTGGCGCCTTCTTCTTAGCAACTTTCTTCTTCGCCGTCTTCTTGGCTACTTTTTTAGCGGCTTTTTTGACTACCTTTTTCTTTGCTGCCTTTTTGGCAACCTTCTTCTTGGCAGATTTTTTCACCACTTTTTTCTTAGCCGCTTTTTTAGCTACTTTCTTAGTTGCCTTCTTAGCTACTTTTTTTGCGGCCTTTTTCGCGACTTTCTTTTTAGCAGCTTTCTTGACAACTTTCTTCTTAGCCGCTTTCTTGGCTACCTTTTTCTTGGCTGCTTTCTTGGCAACTTTCTTGACGGCCTTTTTAGCAACCTTCTTTTTGGCTACTTTTTTAGCGGCCTTCTTTTTGGCCGCTTTCTTAGCTGGCGCCTTGCGCTTAGCAACCTTACGCGCAGCGGCTTTTTTCGCCGCCGACTTGCGCTTCACCTTTTTCTTAGCTGCCTTCTTGGCCACCTTCTTCTTCGCGACTTTTTTGGCTACCTTCTTTTTAGCAGCTTTCTTGACCACTTTTTTCTTGGCGGCTTTCTTTGCTACCTTCTTCTTGGCTGCTTTTTTAGCGACCTTCTTTTTAGCCGCTTTCTTCGCTACTTTCTTCTTGGCCGCTTTCTTAGCTACTTTCTTCTTAGCGGCCTTCTTAGCTACTTTCTTCTTAGCCGCTTTCTTGGCTACCTTTTTAGCAACTTTCTTTTTCGCAGCCTTCTTAGCCACTTTCTTTGCTACCTTTTTGGCCACTTTCTTCTTCGCTGCCTTTTTGGCTGGCGCTTTACGCTTAGCCACCTTCCTGGCAGCCGCTTTCTTGGCCGCAGCCTTACGCTTTACCTTCTTTTTGACGACCTTCTTCTTCGCCGCCTTTTTAGCTACCTTCTTTTTGGCTGCTTTCTTGGCAACCTTCTTCTTTGCTACTTTCTTTTTAGCAACCTTTTTGGCGACTTTTTTCTTCGCCGCTTTCTTGGCTACCTTTTTCTTTGCAACCTTTTTCTTGGCTACTTTCTTTGCGGCTTTCTTCTTAGCTACTTTCTTTGCAACCTTCTTCTTAGCTACCTTTTTAGCCACTTTTTTCTTTGCCACTTTTTTAGCGGCTTTCTTCTTCACCACCTTTTTTGCAGCCACTTTTTTCTTTACCGCTACTTTTTTCTTAGCGGCAACCTTCTTTTTGGCTACCTTTTTCTTGGCAACCTTCTTTTTTGCAACTTGTTTAGCCATTTTCGACCTCGCTACCATTTTCAGTGTTACTCGTTTAAAAGTACTACCTTGCCTTACTTACCGTCGAAACAGATCGTCAATCTGGTGCTCCCTTCCCAACCGCTCTGTTTCGTTGGCATGTAATTTGTCACTCGCACATTCAGGTCTTTAAATTTGGACCGGTGTGCACCGAGCTTGAACCATTCATTCCTATATTTCCCGCGCCTTCGTTGCACGACGCGCCGCCGCTTTCGCATTCTCCGCCGCAGCTGCAGCAATTTTTTTATCTTTACCGCCTAAACGGTCTGCCAGAGCGCGCAATTTGACGGCGTATTTCTTCGCGCGTTTAGCCTCTTTTGCTGCCTCTTCTCGGTCTCGCTTTTTATTCCACTTTTTTACAAAGGCTTTTATCGCCTTATCAAGGTCCTCTTTACGTTTAACCTTCTCTTCTCGTTTTCGCAGTTTTTCGGCTTCCGCCAACTCGACTGCGCGGGCCTTGGCCTTGGCGGTACGCAAATTGGCTTTCGCTATCGCCGATTTCGCTGCCGCTTTACCGGCATTTCTTTTTGCCTGTTCGAGCAACCGCCGCTGGGCAGCGCGTCTGCCGCTGTCCGGGCTGGCTGCCCGAAAAGCTAATCTTGTCGCGGCGACGGTATCACTGGCTCTTCGATGCGCCTTAACCGCGCATTTAACCTTCTTCTGGTGTTTGTGTACGCTTTCAGAAGCCTTGACCAGGGCTGCGCTTGACTGCTGCTTTCCTCGCTTTTTTATTCGTTGTCCCTTACTGTCTCACTGAGACTCAGTCTAGAATCTTTTACTCTCTGCTGTGACCTGCTACGGCTGATTTTTCAAGGCTGGCTCTCATGGGCTTACATGAAAACAGCTTCTCTGCTTTGTAAAATAAAAACTGCGTAGTGTTGGTAACCCAACTGAAAAACAAAGCACCAGAACTCGCGGCAACATATCACATATTTTTTTCTCGAACATCAAAAGCCTCTCGTAAAAGAGACGCTTCTAAGTTATTTCGCTTGCTCACTCGAAAACTTTAAAAAAAAAATGAGTTAGTGCGGAACGATGATTGCAAGATAGTTGAGATAGTTTGATGCAGACCACAGTGTCGTGAAGTGCTGTGAGGTGCTGTGAAGTGCTGATGCGATGCGCAATTCAAAATGCATCCTGTTAGCGCTTTGCTCTATTGGCATGATCGCGAATCGCTTTGATGATTTTTGAAAAAACTTATCACCGTTTGAAATTGTCTGTCCTATTTACGAATTAAAGTCATTACGGACTTGTTGTCTTTTTCCTTACTCTTTTCGTATTCTTTTTTGCATTGCTTTTTTGCCTGCTCGCTTCCTTGTTTCCTGCTTATTTTGTCCGGTGTTGTTTGAGTTGGCCGGTCAGATTCTCGTTTAATGTATCTTAGCGGGCAAAATCCAAACATTGTTGCCCCATTAACCAACTCGGCAACACGAAGCAGACAAGTAATGAAGAATCACTCCGCTCCTATGCAGGAGGTGACCTTCAAGATGAGATGAAGACTGTTTCATCGGCACTGTGGCGGCCAGGTTTGCACCTGGTATGAATCAGTTACGCGAGCGCTGTGGAAATGGCCTCCCGGATTTTATCCACTGACTCAACACCATCAACTTTGATCACATTGAGATTCGCTCCGCCCTTCTGCAGACCTTCATAAAAACCAACCAATGGCTGAGTTTGCTCGTGATAAACCGCCAGACGCTTTCTTACCGTTTCTTCCTCATCGTCGGGTCGCTGAATCAACGGTTCCCCTGAAATATCATCGATTCCTGACTCCGCCGGCGGATTGAATTCGATATGATAAACCCGCCCCGAATCCAGATGGACACGACGCCCGCTCAGTCGCTTCACAATTTCATCATCCGGTACGTCTATCTCCAGCACTACATCAATCTCTACACCGGCAGTGACCATAGCTTCCGCCTGAGGAATGGTCCGCGGAAAACCGTCAAATAAAAATCCACTCTGGCAGTCCGGTTGCGCAATTCGCTCCTTTACCAGGGCAATGATGATGTCATCAGTCACTAACGCCCCTGACGCCATCAC
>Ga0255778_10003630_pt1 | contig 12909 bp, 13 predicted proteins | sample 071ome_31_FD_179976 | JGI IMG/M metagenome (GOLD analysis project Ga0255778, IMG submission 179976) | Coastal salt marsh microbial communities from the Groves Creek Marsh, Skidaway Island, Georgia - 071405CT metaG (version 2) | ecosystem: Environmental > Aquatic > Marine > Intertidal zone >...
CACTTTGCCCAAACCCATCCGCAAGCTGAGGTCTATGGTTTGGATATCAGCCCAGAAATGGTGCGTCTGGCCCAAGAGAAAATAGATGCTGGTAAGATGAGCAATGCTAAAGTCGCTTGTGGGAGTGTAGAGGATATCGAGGACCAATTCCCAGAGGTCAAATACGACATGATCTATGTTTTCTTTGGGGCATTGAATACAGTCAGCGATCTCGACGCCGCTATGAAGGAGTTAGAACGATTACTCCTACCTGGGGGGCATATGGTATTGACCTTTGTCAATAAATGGTACATAGGCGGCATGCTTATCGAGCTTTTGAAAGGCAAACCGAAATGGGCCTTTGCACGCCTTAGAAAGGTCTGGGGTGGGTATTCACCAACGAACTTCCTCGCATCTCGATGCTATACCTCCGCGCAGATAAAAGCCACCGTGGATATACAATGTGTGAATCAGCGCGGTTATAGTATTCTTTTCCCCGCTTGGTATTACCACAAGATTCATCGGTTGTTGCCAAACAAGATTCGGATGCTTTTATGGCAAATGGACGCTAGAATAGCACGAACCAAACTAGGCACCTTTGGTGAATATATGCTTTACGACTTCCGTAAATAAGCCGCACAGGTTTCATCAACCATCGTTTCCCAGTCCGGGCGCTTGAGGGTGTACGAATCCTTCCACTCTTGATGTTTGGTACCTAAAACTATAGAAGAGGTTAGCGCCTCAGTTACAGTACGTCCAAATCTTTTTACGAGCGCAGCTTCTGGCAGTTTTATTATTTCACACCGGAGGCATTGAGCAACGTAAGCGGCAAATTGACCTTGAGTGATTTCTGAGTTTCCGTAGATATTGTAGCGCTCAGAAGGAAGTCCGTGGGTGGCAATATGGACCAATTGGCCCGCCACGTCCTCCACATGAACAAGATTCATTACGGCATTGCCATCATCTATAATGTGGGTCGTGCCATCGATGATTCCTGGCTTTGCATAGAAGGCTTCAAACCAGGATCCTTTCCCAAAAATCCATGCAGGGTAGGCGATTCGGATATCGAGCTTTTTCGATCCCTCTTTCCAAGGGCGCTCAGCACGCTCATACGCCCGAGCATAAGCAATGGGGTTTTCTGCAGTGCCCTCGAATATGGGTTTTGTTGAATTTCCATACATCAAGGTGCCGCTGCAATAAACCACTATTGGAGGTTTGGGAAGAGATTCTAGGGCGATTTTTAGTTTTCGATTAGACTTTTCACCCAGCTTGGCTGCGCGATTTCTTGCGCTGCTTGAGCTTCCAGCCATACGGGCACAATGGAAGAGGATTGAAGGTGGGTAACGTTCTAGCCATTTAGGGCCAATTTCTCCGAGCGGCATCATTAAAAAATGAGTGCGCTCCATAACCTCCACATCAATGCTTTGATTTCCTACAGCAACAATCTGAACCATTGGGTCACCTTGAAATCGGTCCAATAACTCAAGTACTACGTGTTTCCCCACATAGCCTGTTGCACCAAGAACCCAGATGTATTGAATCATGGGAGCGAGGCTCGAACCTACGACCACCTGATTATGAGTCATGAACATCTTAAGTATTGCTTTAGTCGTGAATATACTGAAAACATTGGGTTGATGGAATTACACGTGATTCCAAACGTGTGTTCGGAATATTCGAACAAAAAATTCAAGCCAATGGAAGGCCTTACCGGACAATAATTCATTCAACCTGATCTGGTTCATCTATTCGATTTACATTCGACCTTTTCTCCAAAATGTCTGCAAGGAAAAGCCTTGATGCACAGCATCAGGGCTTTTTATGTTGAGATACGCTAAACTCACAAAAAAATGGTGAGTTGCCCCACTACTCGAATCACTCTCTTTTGAACAAGAAGTGGCGAATACTAGAACAGTGATAAATAATATAAAAGATCTCATAAGATTGTAAGCTATTGTAAATAAGACGGCTCACCAACTCATTGGTTTAATATGAGAACTAAAAAATAAAAGTCAAGCGTATTGAGTTCCAAATCTTATTCTTCATTGATTCGGAAGAGTTGTTTTCTGTAAACGAAAACGAATGGAATAGATATGGCTATGATGTCAAGAATATCAAAAGTCCCCCAATCCCAAAATAATTGGGAAACCTCTAATCCTATGAACCAAAGGAATAAAATGATAGAGAGATAAATGGAATTGTCAATAGCTTTAGTAAAGAGAAGAAAACTCCAGGCCCAAAGCATATCCGGTACCTGATAGATGAGGAAATCAGGAATGTACTCTGAAGCGAATAATTGCCCGTAGTTAATATCGAAATACCTAAAGAATATGATTTGATTGGTATCTCTAAACAATACATAAATCAGCCCACCTAATAGTAGATGGGCTGATCCTGTATAAACTAACTTTTTTGTTCTTTTGGAATTAGTTAGAGTTTCCAGTTCCATTACAGAATGTACAGGTGCTTTCTCCTCTACCATTACAGAACGTACAGGTTCTTCCGTCGTCACCGTATCCGTTTGAACAATAAATACAATCGTTCTTCCCTGAACCGTCACAAACCCAGCAGTCTCCTGCGCTTCCACCGCCTGAAGAGGCAGCAATTACACCACTAGCTAAGATAACTAAGCCGAATAGCCCTTTTTTTAATTTGGTCATGATTTCGTTTTTTAATTGATACCACAATTTAAGAGAAATTTACATTTATCTCAAAAGTATTCTTTCGATTTTCATGGGGAAGAGTCCATTTCCAGTGATTTAAATTACCATTTTGTTTCTTTGTGTATTAACCAACAATTCAAACAATGAAAACCAATTACCTAAGAATTTTAACCGGGCTGCTTTTATGCCTAACCATTACCTCGTGTTCGAAACCTCCAGAAGATTTGATTTACGGAGAGTATCTATGGACTCAACGAAATGAAGATGGTTCTAGAGATAAGATTACCATATTAGAAGATGGTACGTTTATTCAAAATATTGGCTCTATTGAAACGATAGGGGATTGGAAAGAAATAACAGATTATGGTGATTACACCTTATGGACGCTGCAGGCAGGCAATGATTGGGACCCTACTCTGATACTCTTTTCCTATCCTGACGGTCGTGAGCAATACTTTATTCTAAATACTCCATTTGACGAATACGGTAATTGTAGGTCAACTTTCCGACAAAGAGAATTCCTTCCCATTGATACTATGGACACTAGAATACTTAGTCAAACTGAGATGAACTTTTTTGCAAAGCAGGTCGATATTACTGATAAGGATTTTGCTGGATGTCCAGAGGCAGATATTTCTAAGGTATACAACTGCAGCGTGACCGACGATAATTATCGCGACATAGGTACGGCACAAGTAGATATAGATTATGAAGCGTCTAACGGAAGTGGGTATTGGACGTATTCCGCACAATGGGAACCTCAATACAGAAGGATATTACCGACGGAAGGTCAGGGTCGAATTGTAGGCGATACATTGTACGACTCAAGATTGGGAACAATTGCTCTTGGCTATATGAAGATAGATACGATGTGTTGTGAGCACAGAGTATATCTGGTAGTAGGAAATTCAATACAATCGTTCCGTTAATACAACGATGAATCACCACAGTAAACGCAACAACCCGAACGGTCTTGTGGTATTTAGCCATGGGAAGGAAAGTGGTCCAAATGGATCAAAAATCACTGCTATGCGTAAAAAAGCAGAAGAACTCGGGTTTGATACGGAATCTATTGACTACACAGATTGTAAAGATGAACATGAACGTGTTTCAATACTCAATTCATATTTATCCAAGCAACAAGGTGATATCATTTTAGTGGGATCAAGTATGGGCGGATACGTCTCAGCTACGGCGGCTAATCATAATGATTTATTAGGAATGTTCCTTTTGTGTCCAGCCGTATATCATTATGAATTTGCAAGCCAATTGTATAACCCAAAGACTTCAAATATTGCTGTAGTACATGGTTGGGATGATGAAATTATTGATTATCAGTCTTCGGTAAAGTTTGCACGCGAATTCGATGCTAAACTTCTTCTATTAAAAGATGGACATAGACTAAAAAATGTATTACCTGATATAGTTTCATGGTTCGCCTTGTTCTTGTCGGATTGTGTTTCAACCAGAGATTGATACAGTTCTAGTGCCATAGATAACACACCTTAAATCGCTAAGTCCCACGAAATAGTTGTAACTTTTAAATATGAATTAAAACTTATTATTATGACCAAATTCAAAAAAGGGCTATTCGGCTTAGTAATCATTGGAGCAGGGGTACTGGCAGCGTCTTCTGGATCAGGCTCTGGCGTGTATTGTGATTGTGTTGAAGAATTCAATACGTTAAACGTTAATTCTTCTAAATATCAAAGTTGTATCGATCTTGCTATCGCTGAAGGTGTCGCTGATGATCCATACGGAGCATTTGAAAGAAAATGTAATGACTAAAATAGACCTGTAGACGATTACATGTTTTAGTCAACCAATGTAAAAGCCTTTGACAACGATCAAAGGCTTTTTTGTGTCTTGATCAACCTATTAAACTTACCGCCGAATTCTATTGAAGCCTTGCAGTAATGGGTACGGTATACTGCATGCGTACTGGCTTACCTTGAATCAATGCAGGGGTCAGGTTAGGCAAAAGCTTTATGACCCTCATAGCTTCATCGTCTATGAGTTCGTGGACACCACGTGCTATAGTTACAGTACTGATTTCCCCATTCTTTTCTATAATGAAGTTCACATAAACCTTTCCTTCTATACCATTTTCGATTGCCCTGTATGGAAATTCGAAATTTTCACCCACATGCTTCATGATGCTTTGGTTAAAACACATGAATCGTTCATCTTCTGTTGAATGTTCTTCACAGCCAGGGAATACAGGCTTTACTTCTACGTTGGCGAAATTCATTAATTCGTCACTTTCTTCTAGCGGTGTTGTTTCAACTACATTTGATAGAGGAGGAGGGTCCTGCACGGGATCTTCAAGTCTTTCAGTGGATGTATCGTCAAGCTCCATGATTTTACCGGTACGTTCGTCTAGTTTCATTACCCCTTCTATCAGGTACCTTCGAGTATCTTCGGGTTCAGATTTAGATTGAATCACATAAATCTTGTTATAGGTAAATTCATATTTACTATTGCTAGTTGGCGCTACACTGAAAACGCTATCCTGAAGTACGATCCATTTATTGAAATATCTACTTTTTGAATTTGCTATGATGGTGGACAATGGGGTATCTCTATACTTATGGTAGATACTCATCGTACTCGAAAAGATATCCGTAAACCGATCGATATCTTCATTTTCAATTAATGATGAGAATTGGCCCAATTGGCCACTTGCATAATTCTTGATATCCCTATCAGACATTCCGTCAAAAAAACTTGTCTTTTCTATGGTAACATCGAATCTACTACTAGGTGATGTATTCGAGACTAAAACACCATAAGCTGAACTTTGGAGTTTTTTTGTTTTTCTTAAGGCCGCTTTACATTCAGACTCAGTTGCGAATTTTCCACTAAATACAGCATACATCTGTGTACCACTCAAAGAGCTGTAGTTTGGTATAAATAAAAAGTCTCCAGAAATCCCTCTTCGCTCCAGCGACTTGATGTGGTTAATGGCGTCTGACTCCTTATTGAAGGCCGCTAACATTTGGGTATAAAACTCTTCAGTTAATATATCCACCCTTGAATCATGGACGTAACCTATGGTTGAGTCGGCCAATTGTATCATCAACCAACCCGATGCATCGCTGTTAATGACAAAAAAAGAATCCAAGGTGGTGAGCTTGCGATCCACAGGATAATCCGTCCCAGGACCTTGTCGCATGTTGCTGTAATCCTCAAAATCACTGACGATACCCATTTCTTTACCAGATTCTAAAAACGTTATGGGAATAGGCTCTGACGTTTCACCGGGACCAAAATCTATTTCTGAAATTTTGAATATCGCAAACGATACGAGAAGCGCTACCAGAGTAAATACAATGGCTTTGCGCTTGAATTTCTTCTTCTTAGAAAGACTCGCCATTAATAATCCTTCCTCTTTGGCGAAAGAATACTTGTCATGGCTGAGGCGCATTTTGTATAGAGCCTTTAATTCATCAAAGTCTGCACGACTGAACTTAGTGATGTTATTGAGTATATAGTTAGATAGTAGCGTTCGGTATTCTACATCAAGTTTTTTAAAGGACTCATTTTGATTCTTTAGCAGGTTAACCTTTGTTTCCAATTCAGTAAAGGTCTGTGCTTTGGAAATTTGGTCGACGGTAGAAGTTATTTTTTGATATAGTTCATTGTACACCCCCTTACCGTCCATGGTAAGGCTGGACTGTTGAATCTCATCTATCTGCTCTAAACTGGCCGCAACCGATAAAAACAATAAGTTGAACTTACTCAACAATATCTCTCTTGCTGCTTCTTCAGACTGTCGGATCACTTCCATGAAATTCATGAATGCCGAATGGAAACTCGGAAAATCCTCAATTTCCCCATCACATAAGTAAGCATGATGAGTATCATAATATTCTGGTAGACTTAACTCACCAATATTTCTTAAATACTCTACACTGTCTAGTGCTGTATCTTTTCTAATTCTGTTGTTGAATTGCTCAAGAAATGCCTCATAAGCAGCATCAAATAGATGCTCTTGACGGGAAAAAATCTCCTTATTCTGAAAGACGATTGATAATCTGTCAATATTCATTGGAAAGCCATTGATGGCTTCTTGCGCAAAGGCGGCAGTTTCTTGAGAAAGGATGAGTTGCAATAACAAGAAATCTTGTGTCGCATCATCCAACGTTTGAACATTTTTAAACTCAAGTAGAATACTCGCCGAAGCCTTAAAATACCCCTGCTTAAAGGCAATGAAAGCAAGTTGTTTGTAGTTGCCACTATTTTTCTTAGGCTGCTGTCTCAATGAGTCTAACAACAACCTAATGCCTTCCTCTTGCTCACCGCTATTAAGCATCAAGAATGCATTACACACCTGTTGCAAAAAAATGGCTCCCCGATGACTGGGTTTTGCTTTAGTGATTAAAGCTGCTGCTCCAGATTTATCTCCCTCATAAAGAAGTTTTAACGCATCCTCCAAGGTGTAAAAATCTTCGAACTGCTTGGCCCTATCGTAGAGCGCTTGCTTTAATTTTTTAATGGCTTTTGATCCACCTGTCCCTATGACATCATCAGTTGCACCTGCAGCCTCAATGAGTGTCTCCCGTTTATTTACTTTGAGAAAGACACTGACATCTACTCTCTGAAATATATAAGTATAGGTGCCATGAAAAAAACCATTGTAATCATCGTATGATTTGAACGTACCAATTTCTCTTAGCGCATCTTTGATGCAATCCGCACAATACTCAGGAGGTATCCTAAGATTGAATCTTTCTGTTTTAACTGCCATGCTCTAGAAAAAATTGGATAGATTATCTAAAATATCTCCAGCGTTTTCGAGCATATTGGAGTCTCCCGTTTGAAAACCACTCGCATTACTAGCAATATATCTTCCTTCAAGTGGATCCATTACTAATAATGAAGATTTCAGCGGAGTATAAAAGGCCTCTACTACTTTACTGTTGTGAAGAACTTGATTCTGAATATTTTCTGCGCCACCTGGGAACAGTGGAGATAAGGTATTCACTGTCACAGATTCAACGTTATGCGGGAAATTTCTTTGGAAACTCTCCAAAGGGTTGGGAAGGTTTTGCTTTTTCGTCTCTGTATTTTGGTTACTTAAAGCTCTTAAGTTGGTTATGGTTTTGGTAGTTCTCATTAGTTCATAATAATGTCTAGGACATGATTGAGTGGATCTCTTTTCATCTGAATTTTCTTAAAACGACTAGTGTACTCGTCCATTCTATCCATTTGCCGTTGACTTAATTCGATATTATTCTCTTCTGGATAGACTTTAAAGTTTTCGTACTCCGAAAGCGCCTCGGCCCACTCTTTATCCGAATAATCTTCATATTCTGCTTCTACGTTATTTATAAAGATTCCGTAGTCTTCGATAAGTTGATCTGCCTCATTTACACAAGCGCACATTACAAGTCCAATGCAGATGATAGTGAGTGTTTTCAGTTTCATACCATGAGAAATTTGATGGATACAATGATAAAGGCAGCACCTAAAATGAAGTAAATAATTGCCTTTGTATTTGTTTTCATTTTAACACCTTTCTTATATCGTTTATCTCGTTTTTGAAATGAGGAGAATGACATTAGAGAAAGGATAACACCAATGGATAAGAGTACAATTCCAGGAATAAGCATAGTATTGGTTTTGTTTGATTTAAATATAAAAAAAAGGTTGGAGTTTAAGCTCCAACCTTTTTTGACAGTCAAATGATGTCCTGCTATCCGTTTATACTAGAATATATAGAATTCAAGAATTCTGAAACGGTCGTTGCAAACTCCCATTCCATACTTCTGCCCACTATGTATAGCGTAAATACAGCATATACAGTTAGCAATAGATAAGCTTTAAGTTTCCCCATAGACTTGCCAAAGAGATAAATCATCACCGCTATGGAAGTCAGGATAAACAATAATATTCTCAATTCCGAAGAATATACCACTATCTCTTTCTCCATGTTGATATCCCCATATACTAGCGTGTATAGGAAAAGTGGTAATCCAAGTGCAAAGCAGACATCAAAGATGTTACTACCAATGGCATTTGACACTGCATCGTCATAGTTACCAGCCTTCGCGTCTCTGATAGACAGAATAGTATCTGGGACACTAGTCGCAGCAGATGCGATCACCACAGAGACAAAAATTATAGGTATGCCAAATCCACTAAATTCCCCTAAGAAGGGTACTTTAAACGTATCAGCTCCCATCCATTGACAAGCGACAACAAGCAATAAACAAGCTGCGCCAATGACAATCATCGAAATAATGAGCTGAACCCAAGCACGACCTTTGGTTAACTCTTCATCCCTGTATAATGCATATTGAATATCCAAGGTTAATAAAGCCATTAGTCTTGATGAAGATCCGCCCTCATCATCTTCTTCCTCATCTTCATCCTCATCTTCCTCTCCCTCTTCAGATGGAGCACTCATGGTAGAGAACATAATGACAATATAGGCGACATACATCAGCATCAATATTAGACCGTGGTACCATTTTAAGGTGGCACCGCCAATAAGGAAAATGAGCACCGCTTCAGCGACTAACAAAGAAATGCCATCTCTGACTAAAACTTTCTTACTTACCTGAATGGATCTAACTACGCCAGCACCTATAACCGCAAGTATTACAACGGCAGGAATAATCATCCCATTGAAAATAGCACTACCTGCTGTGGTACCAAGACCTCCCGAAAAACTTTCTGTATCCTTTAATACTAAAAGGAAAAAAATTGTGGTAAAAAGCTCCGGCATAGAACTACCTATGGCGTTGATAGTAGCCCCTCTTACACCATCACTCAGGTTTTCACCAATGAGTTCAGATGATTCTTCGAATGCATCACTAGCCCTCCAAATAATAAGACAACAAATGAGAACTACAATGAGGCTGATAACTATACCCATAGTTTATTCGTATTTAAGCTCAACACGTCTGTTTTGCGCGCGGCCAGATTCTGTAGAATTATCTGCTACTGGATATTTAGATCCTTGTGCAACAACTTTAATTCTATCCGCATCCACTCCGCCACGAACTAACTCATCTTTCACTGCTTGAGCACGTCTTCTTGAAAGTCCAATGTTGTAAAATCTATCACCTTCTGAACTTGCGTGTCCTTCGATAACAAGATTGCTGTTTGGATTTTCGGATAAGTAGGTGCGTATTGCGTCAATCTGAGAGTTTGCAACATTAACTCTGGTGGAGTTCTTTGCAAAAGAAATGTTCCCATCAGATGTTGATGAACTATTAGTAACAGGTTGCGATTCTGTGGCTGAACCTTCATCAGCAGTTTCATCCGCAGTATTGGATGATTCTGCTTCATCTGATGAGGCCACATCGCCCATACTATTATCCTCTGAGGAGGCTCCATCTGAGGAGGCTTCTTCACCTGTTGCAGCCAGATCTGATCCATCATCAGAATCCGAAGATTCTGAAGTTGAAGACGACCCTTCTGAACCACTTTCATCCATATCATCTCCTGCCACAGAGGTATTCAAACCATCATTAGAGCTAGATTCCGAACCGTTTACCGGATCTTCGTTGGATTCCCCATCCATTCCAGAAACTTCGTTCCCGCCTTGAATTTCAGTTGGGGTAGCGGCATCTCCCAAGTCGGCCTCAATATCATTTCCGCCATCACCTCCTGGGATCAAGAAGTATGCAGCGGCTAGTAGAAGGGCTAAGCCCAACATTAACATTGGAGCCTTCGACTTCTTCTCAGCTGGGGCCTCTTTTGGAGCAGAGGCAGCTTTCCCTTGAGGAGCTGCCTTTGCTGGTTCCGCTTTCTTATCGGCTGCGGCCGGTTTTGGAGCAGCTGCTTCTTTTTCTTTGGCAGATGCTTTAGTTTCTGCTTTTGGAGCTGCCTTAGCCGGTTTTGCTTTCTTCTCCGCTGCGGCCTTTTTTGGAGCGGCAGCTTCTTTTTCCTTCGCAGGTGCTTTGGCCTCTGCTTTTGGCGCATCCTTTACTGGTTCCGCTTGCTTTTCGGCTGCGGCTTCTTTCTTAGGAGCACTAGATGGCGCTGCTTCTGCATCTCCTTTACCTAAGTCGAAAGCAGAGGGAGCTTCCTTATCTCCTTTACCTAGTGCAAATCCTTTCGAAGGCTCTGGTTGAGCACTCTCAGCGGATTCTTTATTCAAATTAAACCCTGGCGCTTCATCCCCTGACTTTCCTAGGTCGAATCCTTTTTTTGGTTCAGGTTGTGCGCTCGCTTCTTTGTTGAGGTCAAACCCAGGTGCCGAGTCTCCCGACTTACCTAGGTCAAACCCTTTTTTCTTTTCATCAGCCATACGCTTACATATTGCTGGCGAATGCGCCAATGAAATACATTAGACCGCCATTATGACCTTCACCCGTTGCATTGAAGTTCCATTCTCCGCTAGCGTTTCTTTTAAATCTACCGAATTCAACAGCATCTTTATCTGCAAAATCATTGCTTAGCACATAACGACACAATTCTTCATCGTTATCTTCATTCCAAACTCGGATATAACATCCGTCTACTTGACCGAAGAATAAATCTAACGTTCTACGATCTTTTTCTTCATCATTAGGATATTTTGTGATCGTTACTACAATGACAATCTCTGAAACATCTTCAGCCACTCGGTCGAAGAATATTCTCATATCTTCTTCATCGCCATCTTCGTCGTCATCATCGTCTTCACCGCCGCCTATTTCATCAATAGCACCTAGAACTGAACCGTCAGCAGAATAAGGACGAGCATCTTCTTCATCACCATAGACAGTTGTAGAAGAACTACCGTAGTATACGAAGTTACGTGGGTCATGAATTTGTCCGTCTTCGCCGATAAGGAATGCAGAAACGTCAAGATCAAAGATTGGTCCATCTGGACTTTCGTTGGCGTCCCATCCTAGGCCGACTCCGGCTACAGTCATTGTAGGTGCAGCTTTTGCTAAGTTGAAGCTACTTCCTTTTGATAAATTGAAACTCATAGTGTTTGGTTTTATTAGTGTTACTGAATATACTCTTTTTAAAGGAATTAGCCATGGTATAATTCAACAAGAGTTCCGAGTCCTCCGGAGAATGGAGCAGCCATCGCTTCGAACGCCCAAGTAGCACCATCTCTATACAAACGTCCTATTTGAACAGAATCGTAACCGTTGAAATCATCCTCTAAGCTGTACATACAGATTTCTTCGTTATTGTCCTGATTGTACACGCGTATGAATGCGTTTTCCAAATTGCCAAAGTGTTGGCCGTGTTTATCTGCTTCGTGAATGGTGACGACAAAGATTAATTGGTTAACTCTTGCATCAACTTCTGATAGCTTGATAAAAATACTCTCATCATCTCCTTCACCCTCTCCAGTGAGATTATCTCCTTGGTGTTCGACAGATCCACATGCACTAGTTAGATTGTTAAAGAACACAAAATGACCTTCTGTTGGGATTTTGTGATTTTCGTTTAGCATGAAGACAGATACGTCACAATCAATTGTTTGTTCATCATTCACATCCCATCCTAATCCGACGAAAATATGATTTAGGCCTGCTACCTCTTTGGTTAGATTGATAGACTGGTTCTTTTGTAGATTAATTGCCATAACATTAAGTATTAAAATTATTTTCTTTTAGGTGGCGGCGGGGGTGGCGGTGCCATTTTATTTTTTCCCGAAGCCGCTACTTTTTTCTTTGCACTCGTCGGTCCTTTTGGAGGAGCTGGTGGAGGCGGCGGCGGTGCTTTCTTTTTCCCCGGAGCCGCTACTTTTTTCTTTGCACTCGTCGGTCCTTTTGGAGGAGCTGGCGGTGGCGGTGGCGGGGCTTTCTTTTTACCCGAAGCGGCTACATTTTTCTTTGCACTCGTCGGTCCTTTTGGAGGAGCTGGCGGCGGCGGTGGCGGTGCTTTCTTTTTTGTAGTAGTCGTTGTTTTTGGTTTTGTCTTACCAATTGGCGGAGGTGGTAAAGGTGCGGGAGACAGAGTAATCTCTACTTGTTTTGGAGATGGAGATGGAGGTGGAGAAGTCAACGATGTATTTTCTACAACGGGTGGCTTAGACGGGGAGCTTTGACTTAGTTCTACGTCCTGGTATTTTTCATGTTTAGATAGCGGAGGTGTCTCTTTAATCGTAGGCTTAACCCTGTTCTCAGTTAACATTGAGTTGATACTTGCTAACTTTTTCCGGGCACTTTCCAACAAAGCTTCAAGACTGTATTCCTCCTTTAAAAGGGTCACCTTATTGTAGGTATTTGTCAATAATCCTTTGAAGTATTCGTTGTCAATGTTTTCTCCGGTGTAATAAATCGAAGCTAGTTCGTGACGCACAGAACTT
>Ga0255778_10003635_pt1 | contig 12905 bp, 23 predicted proteins | sample 071ome_31_FD_179976 | JGI IMG/M metagenome (GOLD analysis project Ga0255778, IMG submission 179976) | Coastal salt marsh microbial communities from the Groves Creek Marsh, Skidaway Island, Georgia - 071405CT metaG (version 2) | ecosystem: Environmental > Aquatic > Marine > Intertidal zone >...
GGGAGACAAACCAACAATTGGTTTTGGCGTCATTATACTTTAAGTGGAACGAGTACAGAGGAATTGATAAAGTTATATGGCACACCTTCTTATAAAAAGAAAAAGAACGTAATACAAAGAGAACTTCAAAAAAGGGGAGTAGAGATATGAAAGAATACGCAGTACAAAAACAGTTAATACCAGTCGATAATGGAACTGACCCTAATTGGGCAAAAAGACAGATTTGGGTTTACAAGTTAAACTCGGAAGATTCCGTAGATGATTTCGATTCCCTTTCAGATGCTCAATCTAAACGAGATGAGTTAGATTCTAATGACCCTACAAGTAGAATATATAGAGTAGTAAGAGTAATAGATAAGTTTAATTTTGAAGTTATTTAATTTATAATTTTTAATTTTAATTATTTAACTGTTAAACTGTCTGTACTGTTACACCGGGTATACTGTGTGCTTGATTTTGAAAAAAGAAAAATTTACTCGGTCCAACAATCGTTTCTGATTGAAGTTTAGATGCGTTTAGACTCATAGCATCACCTTGGAGTATCGTATGTTCGTATAATACATATAGACCAAAATCACCAAACGATAAAAAAATTTCAACTTTTTTCACTTTTTGAAAATTTAGTTGAAAAGGTTTGGAATACTCAAAATAATTTCGTATATTTGTACATAAACATTAAAGTGAAATTATGGCAAATAAAGAAACAGCAGTTGAATATTGCGAAAGAACTTATCCTGAAACAACTCAAGAGTTCAAAAAGATTTTAGATGAAATGTACATTACATTTTGTAAAAAACAAAGAAATTATGGACCAGGTAATATCTCGGTAGGTTCAACTTTAGAAACTGAAGAAGATGTTAAAGTAGCATTAACGGGTTTGTGGTTTAGGAAAAATGACAAAATCCAAAGGTTACTTCAGTTAGTTGTAAAAGGTCAACCTGATGAAGTTGGTGAAAACATTCAAGATACTTACGAAGATTTATCAGTATATGGAATTATTTCACAACTTGTACAAAGAGGAAAATGGGCAAAATAAAATTTGAAATATGTTCAGTTTGGGGACAGGTGTATATCTTACCCTTCGTAAAACTAACACACACAAGAACCCTCAATGGTGATTTAGAACTTATCATTGGTTGGTTAAATAAAGAATTGATAATCGGAATTTAATATGAGAATCTGGCACATATCAGATACACACACTTATCACAATTTGTTGGAAGTTCCAACTGATATTGATATGGTAATTTTTAGTGGGGATTGTTCCAATCCAAGAGACCCTTATCCTAACGAAGTTGAGGTAAGAGGTTTTATTGATTGGTATCGTTCGCTAAAGATTCAGTATAAGATATTTGTTGCTGGAAATCACGATACTTCTATTGAAAACAAATTCGTAACCAAAGAGGATTTTGAAAGACACAAAATTATCTATTTGGAAAATGAAAGTATTACCATTGAAGGATTAAAAATCTTCGGTTCACCACACACCCCAACATTTGGATTTGGTTGGGCCTTCAACAAAGATAGGCAAAAGTTAGATAGAATTTGGAGAAACATTATTGATGAAGATGTGGATATTGTTATCACCCACGGACCTCCAAGGGGTATCTTAGATTTATCATTTGATAGAAATGGTAACTTAGAAAGATGTGGTGATAAATCCCTTCTCAATAGAGTAATGGAAGTAAATCCAAAGTTGTGTTTATTTGGACACATCCACAATCACCAAGATATCATTAATCAGGGAACTATGAAATTAAGTAACTTAGATACAATTTTCTCAAATGGTTCAGTAATGAAAGATGGTAGATTTGGTAAACTAACTTCAAACGGAAACATCTTTGAGTTATAAATACTTATTATTATGAGATGGGTAGAATATTTTCGAAACTTGGCACACCAAGTTAAATTAAAGTCAAAAGACCAAAATACTCAAATTGGTGCAGTAATCGTTGGTAAAGACAAAGAAATAGTATCAACGGGTTATAATTCATTCCCAAGAGGTCTAAACGATGATATATTAAAAAGACAAGAAAGACCTGAAAAGTATTATTGGTTTGAACACGGTGAACGAAACGCAATTTACAATGCAGCAAGAATAGGTGTTTCTACGAAAGGTTGTACTATGTACCTTTCTTGTGGTATTCCTTGTGCCGATTGTGCAAGAGGAATCATTAATGCAGGAATCATAAGAATTTTTTGTGAAAGGGTTGATTCTACAAAAGGAACACATTGGAATGATTCACAGGAAAGAAGTTGGGAGATGTTTGATGAAGCAGGTGTAAAGGTTTGTTTCTACGATGACAACTATATAGGTTAATCTAATCTTTCTTAAATTCTAATATTTATATAGAAAGGGTAGTACATGGCTAACAAAATTGCAAAAATATCAACAAAAGTAAAAAGACGCCAAAAAAAAAGGGGTGTTGTTGAAATTAAAGGTACATCTGGTGGAGAATATACCCTAAATGGAAAAGAGTATAGGGGGTATTATCATATAATGAAAGATGGTACTGCTATGGCCGGAGGGAAGCATAGAAATCGAAAAAAACCAAGACTATTTAGAAAAAGTGTAAAGAAAAGTTCAGATTTAATACTCCAACCGATTCCAAAACAAATAGAAAAAACAGAAGATGTAACTGTTACATCAACCACTTCAAACACAAGTAATGATTTAGAAAAAAATACAAGAGTTGAAATAGTAGAAGGAGATATTAATACTTACAAAGTTGGTAACTTTACAAAAGATGGTGGTTCGATAACACTATTTGGTGATTATGAAGAAAATCAAGTATCAATTCCAACTTATGACTTGTCAAATGTAAATGTTATTGATGACCCCGATGTTACTTTCGATTTTGTTCTTTGTCTAAAGGACGGAGAAGAGTCAGAACCTAAACTTTATACAACATCAACATTTTATAATGCTCTAATCAGGAATTACAATAACAATCAACCATTTCAAACCAACGATATAATCGACCAAAAAAATATTATAGTTGTTGATATAAAACCAATAAAAGAAAAAGTAGAACAATTAAGACAACAAGAATTAAATCAAGATATAAACTTAACTAATTCTTCTGATAAAAAATATGTTGAGATTTATAGAAACTTATTTGTAAATTCTAATTATTCTAAAGATGATGTTAGTGGGTTAAAAGCAACACCCACATATACACTTATTGAATTATTGAGATATATTTCTTGGGTAGTTTCTAAACCAGCACAAAACTATGATGATAGATTGATTCCCGCAAACCTACTTGGTGAATTTGGTCAAAAAGAGGTTGAAGAACCAAAAGAAAACGAACCATCTAAAAAGATTGAAGATGAAAAGGATGATGATGGAAATTCTACTAACCCATCACCAAATCTATATCCACCAATTGGTAGAAAAGGTGTAGAAGATGAAGAAGAAGAGTTTTTCAGAGGTAAAACATATACATGGAATGAATCTACTCAAACTTGGGAAAGACTTGACCCAAATACAGGAGACCCTAAAGGTGGGGGTGGCCGTGGTGGTGATGATATGTTTGATAGGGACTAAAACTCATTCTTTCTTATACTTATAATTGTAACACTTAAACATTTCGCACTTTGAAAAAAAGACCTTTAGCAAATGTTGAATGGAGAAAATACTTCTCACTTAATAATACCACATTGAATGAGTATTTACTTTCCTATGGAGATGATTTTCTCAACCAATCCCTTTCTTTAGTTATTCAAGCACACAAACAAAATCTTCCCTCAATTGTATTGATTGATTTTACAATAGACGGTATTGTTTCGGTTGTGGAAAAGAAAGATTATTTATTGGTTTTACAACGATTATTAAATTTGTGTGAACGATTGGAAAAGTATGAGATTTGTGCTGAGATTGTAAAGTATCAGAAATCAATTCCACCAAAGATTAAAACCCCAACTAAAAAATCGCATAAGATAACTACATTTAATTAAAACACATGGCAGAGAACATTACAAAAGTTCCACCAAAAGGTAAAATCAAATTTGATATAACCTTGTCTGAAGAACAAAAGTTAGCAAAAACAGCAATCCTTTATCATCCTTACAATTTTATAATGGGAAAAGCAGGTTCCGGTAAAACCCTTTTAGCAGTACAAATAGCATTAGATATGTTTTTTACGAGGCAGGTAAATAAGATTGTAATAACAAGACCAACGGTATCAAACGAAGATAATGGATATCTGCCTGGTTCACTAAATGAAAAGATGGAACCTTGGTTAGTTCCAATTCGTTCTAATATGAGAAAGGTTTATAACAAACCTATGATTTTAGAGAAGATGGAAAAGAACGAAGATATTGAATTAGTTTCACTTTCGCATTTCAGAGGAAGAACATTTGAACATTCGATTGTGATTGTAGATGAATTTCAAAACCTAACTAAACCACAATTAGGAATGGTATTGGGTAGATTAGGTAAGGGTTCAACAATGATTTTAACGGGAGACCCACAACAAATCGATTTGAAGTTTTCAAATGATTCTGCAATACATGAAGTTCCTAAAGTAAAGGATTCACAATATGTTTATTCAACTCATTTGAGAGATAATCATAGACATGAAGCATTGGATGAACTACTACGATTGTTGAGTAATTATCAGTAAAAATAAATTAAAAATAATTAAAAAAAGTTGGGAAAACATTTGGATTTCTCAACTTTTTTTCGTATGTTTACTATGTAATTGAGAGTGAAAGTTAAAACCCTAAAAGATAAAAAATATGAAAACTAAATTCGATTTGTGGCTAGAAAAAGTTAATGAAACTCGTAAAGAGTATTGGGATAAAAACTTTAGTTACAAACCATACGAACCCCTAAAAGTTGATAAAGGTAGAAAATACATCCGATTATGGGATGGAACTTCTTGTTGGGGATTTGTTTCTATGGTTGATGGAACTAACAAAGGAGTTTCAGTTAAAAAAGGTGATTTGTTAAAACCACAAGGTTGGCAAGGACCTGCTAAACATAGTAGAGGTAATATCTTTGATGGAACTGATATGTGGGAATATTATGGACCAAACTACTTAAAATAATTGATAAAAAGTTTGGTAGTTTCAAATAAATTTTGTATATTTGACTTGTTAATGAGTGATAGTTTAACCCTTAAATTTTTGAATGAGTAAAAAAATAGTTTATATTGATATGGATGGTGTGTTAGTTGACTTCGGTAAAGCAATTGACACTTGGTTTGAAAACCACCCACATTTGAAAGAACGATACAAAGATTTTCCAGACCACATACAAGGTCTATTCAGAACAGCTCCACCAATGGAAGGTGCAATCGAGGCAGTTAAGAAACTACACGAAAGTGGTAAATACGAACTATTCATTGCTACTTCTGCTCCTTGGGGTAATGCAGGTTCTGCTATGGATAAGAGATTATGGATTGAAGATTACTTCGGTGATATATTCCACAAAAAAATGTTTGTTACTCACCGAAAAGATTTACTATTAGGTGATTACCTCATCGATGATAGAACTAAGAATGGTGCAGGAGAATTCTCGGGTGAACTACTTCAATTCGGTACGAATTGGGAAGATGGTAAGGAAGGTACTTATCCAAATTGGGAATCAATATTAAATTATCTATTATAAATGAAACAATTCGATAGTATAAATTTCTTATTAAAGTTTGCTTTAGTTCTTTATTCATTAATGCTATTGGGAACATTAACATCTTGTACGGATGACCCATTATCAGATTTACCCGATAACTACACAATGGAATTAGATGGTAGATTGGATACAACCAATGAAGGATTGTATAAATTGAAATTAAACCCTACACAAAATTCTATTCAAACAATTCATAGAATTACAGGTAAACTTTTGAATCATGGGGAAGAACCACTATATCCACAATTAGTAGAATGGGAATCATCACACCAATGGACTTTGAATGATACTGCTTATGTATTCATCAGAAGAACCATAAATGTATTGGGTAATTGGGTAGATGTAGATACAACCTATGTAACTGGATTTGCTGGAACTATTGTACCAACTATAAATGAGTTTTCATATAGTGGAACTGATGGGGAAATAAATACAGTTATAGCACCAATAGATGAAATGGTTGGTGATACACTTATTGTAAAAGCAACATTTGAGGATTTAGAAGAAACAATCAGAATCGTATTAGAATGAGAAAGGTAAGATTACAAGCAACACCACTAACTGATGAAACCTTTAAGAGACAAGGTTGGTCAAAACATCTTTCAAATGATTATAATGGTACTGGGGATTTTATTGAGAATAGAGAGGATTTAGATGATAATGAAGAATTGGATAAACCTTATTTTTGGACACTCCCCTTACCTAAAGAAAGAAATGATAAGTATGCTCCCCGATTTGTAACTAACTCATCCGATGATGACGCAGAGTTGGTAAATATGGGATTAAAACCAGGTCAATACTTCGTTGAAATTTTAGATTTCGATGGACTTGGATTTTGTACAACGGAAGAAGAATTAGAAATTTTATACAGGTCACTAACAGGTAAATATATAGAACAATGATTAGAAACTACACAGAAGAACAATTAGAAGCAAACTATAATAAGTTTATAGAATCTATTAAAAAAGTATTTAGTGGAGAACGATTAGAGAAACTTCTCCATATGTACTCACCCGAAGAATTGGGAACTGAACTTGCAGTTGCACCTGCGAGTGCTAAACTACACTACCACTCTGCATATCCTGGTGGTTACATTGACCATGTGTTAAATGTAGCAAGAAACGCATACAAGATGAAAAAAATGTTTGTAGATGGTGGTGGTGTTGTAAACTTTACTGATGAAGAATTATTCTTCGCAGCATTTCATCATGATTTAGGAAAGTTGGGAGATGGTGCAGAACCATATTATATTCCACAAACATCTGAATGGCATATAAAAAATCACAATGAGTATTATACGAGAAATCCAAAGTTACAATATTTTGATGTAACCGATAGAGCACTTTGGTTACTGAATCAATATGGAATCAAATATACTCAGAAAGAACAGTTGGGTATTATGTTAGCAGATGGGTTGTACAATGAGGCAACAAAAAAGTATTTAGTTTCTTATAATGAGGATTTTAACCCAAAGACACATTTACCTATGATTATTCATTGGGCAGACCACATGAGTACAACAATAGAACAATCAGAATACAAACAAAAGATGGGTAAATATGACAATTATTCAGAAAACTTTTAGTTAAACTGACATAATGTCATTAAAAACAAATTGGTATGGAAATGGTAATATATGGATTGTATGTTTAACTTAAAAAAAGGAAAAAATATGATTTTAACATTTGACAGATTATTTGATGAGGTTTTGAATTCTAAATTTGAACCAACACAAGTAAATTATCAGCAAGGAAACTATTCCATCAATACAACTGAAGATGGAAAACAAAGTATTGTTATAAGTGTTGTAGGACACAATCCAAAAGATGTAGATGTAGATGTTACCGAAGATTTAATTACAGTAAAAGCAGAAACTGAAAATGTGAATGCCGTAGTTGGTAATGTAAATCTAAAGTTCAAAGTAGGAAAAGATTACGATGGAACTACTGCAGAAGCATCAATTGAAAATGGTCTACTTACCATTCTTTTAGATAAAAAAGAAGAAAGAAAAAGTAAAAAGGTAAAGATTAAATTTTAATCTTATAGTAGTTAGTTTAGTTTAGGGGGAGGTTGAAAAATCTCCCTTTTTTACTTTTTCTATATTTATATATATTAACAAATAAAGTTATTTATGAAACCAGAACATAAACAAAAAGCACTAACACACATTGAAAGTGTAGAAAATCACACTAAGGTGATTAAAGAAATGTTAGAAGGAAAAAGACCATCTGACCAACAAGATGCTTTAAGGTTAACTAATCAAATCGAAAGGTTACTCGAACTTACGAAAACTCTTGTAGAGTTGGCATAGAAAGGGTACAATGAAACTCAGGACTTTACTATTAGGATTATCCGCATTGTTTGTTGCGTTCAACGCAGCGTTCTTCTCGGTAAGTGGTTTGTCTAAACTATTTGCTGGAGCATCTCTGTCCGTAATCTTAATGGCAAGTTCATTAGAATTAGCAAAACTAATTACCGCAGGTTATCTTTACAACTATTGGGAAAAGATAAACAAAGCATTTAGAATTTACCTCATATTAGGAACAACTGTATTGGTACTTATTACTTCATTGGGTATCTATGGATTCCTCACAGCCGCATTCCAAGAAACATTCAATGTTTACAATGTATCATCAAAAGAAAAGGCATTTTTAGAACAAAAAGAAGAATTTTGGGCAGAGGATGTTGCACGATACGATGAAGAACTAAAAAGAATTTCACAAAACATTTCAACACTTTCCAACGCTAAGGCAACGGGAATTCAAGTTAGAGATACAACCTCAACAACGGGATTTAGAAATACAATCTCTACAACTGAGTTACGATTATCACAACAAAGAATTGCGGTTGAAGAAGAAAATAGAAAAGAAGTTCAAACAAAAAGACAAGTAGCAGCAGATTCATTACAATCCATTCAGTTAAAGATATTAGATTTAGAAACCGATACTGATGTATCAGCAGAATTAGGACCTCTACAATACCTTAGTGGATTATTGGATAAACCAATGGACCAAATCATCAACTGGTTTATTCTTATTATCATTTTTGTATTTGACCCATTAGCAGTTGCATTAGTTGTAGCATTTAACAACGCGGTAAAAGTTGATAAGGGTGAAAAAGATAAAAAGAAAGTAGTTGAGAAAAGAGAACTCTATGGTGAAGAACCTGATGAAGAAGAATCCGATTTATGGGATAATACTTTACAAGATGGATTAGAAGATGAAGAATGGGATGAAGACCACGCATTAGACCAAGTACTAAATGATATGGTTGAAGATATTGATGTAGTTGATGAGGAAGAAATTGAATTATCTCAAGAAGAAGAGGAAGTTGATGAAGAAAAAATAATTGTTGATGGTGTTGAATTGACAAAAGATACAACTCGTAGGGGTATTGATATTGATGGTGATGGTACAATTGATGGATATGACAATACTGGTGATGGATTAATAGATGAACCAAAACCTGCTTCATCTCGTAGAGCACAATATGTAATGAATGAAAAACCATATTATGCAAAACCTGGGTTTGATTGGACTAATACTAAAAAGTGGATTAACAATCAAAACGCAGTAAACTATTGGTTGACTTATGTAAAGAGTAATCGTGATTCAAACTACCCAACAGACTTTGAAACTAAAACTTATTAAAAATAATTTGGTTTTATAAAATTTTTTTCGTATATTTGTTAAACAAATAACAAATCTAAAAAAAATGAATTTAGGATACGCATGTATTAACATGACCCTTTCAACACAAAAACCAAAAGTTACAACGAACCGTTCTATGATAAAACGAACTTTTGAAGAAAAGGGAGTTGAATACGCATCAGAATTGGCATTAGAAAATGTAAGAGATTTATTTCAGATTCTAAAATGGAATAATGAAAATGGAATCAAACTATTTAGATTGTCATCTGAAATGTTTCCATGGGCATCTGAATATGATTTAGAAACTCTACCACATTATCTTAGAATTAAAACACTATTAGAAGGATGTGGTCATTACGCAAAAACAAATGGAATTAGAATTACTTCTCATCCTGGTCCTTTCAATGTTCTTACTTCACCAAATGAAAAAGTAGTAAAGAACACAATTACCGATTTAGAAATTCATGGTAAGATATTTGATTTGTTAGGATTGGAAAAATCTCACTACAACAAAATCAATATTCATTGTAATGGTGTTTATGGAGACAAGAAATCTGCTATGGATAGATTTTGTGAGAACTTCAAACGATTATCACCATCGGTTCAATCTCGTTTGACGGTTGAGAATGATGATAAAGCATCAATGTATTCAGTAAAAGATTTAATGTACATACATGAGAAAATTGGTATTCCAATCGTATTTGATTATCACCACCACAAATTCAACACAGGTGGTTTGAGTGAAGAAGAAGCACTAAAACTTGCAATCTCAACTTGGTCAAAAGATATTAAACCTATTGTTCATTACTCTGAAAGTAAAGCATTACACGAGGAGAATGAAAAATTAAAACCACAAGCACATTCAGATTACATCAATGAATTACCCGAACTATATGGTACTGATGTTGATGTAATGGTAGAATCAAAAGCAAAAGAACTTGCTATTCTACCTTTCATTGGAAAGGAAAGTGTGTGTGCATATAGTGGATTGTTAAACACACAAAGTTACGCAGAATGATTATAGATGTAGATATAAAACCTCCTAAGAGAGTAGAAAAATATTGGGGATACGAACTATGGATTCACAACGATGAAGAGTATTGTGGAAAATTATTAGTATTCACAAAAGAGAGAAATAGATTCTCAATGCACTATCACCTTCAAAAAAAAGAAAGTTGGTATGTGCAAGAAGGAAGATTCCAATTCAATTGGTTGAATGTAGAAGATGGAAAATTGGAAGGTAAAACATTAGAGAAGGGTGATAGTGTTTTAATTGAAAGAGGATTACCTCATCAGTTAATTGCATTAGAAGATAACTCAATTGTATTTGAAGTTTCGACCCAACACTTTGATGAAGATAGTTACAGAGTTTATAGACAAACACCCGAAGATTTATTATGACATATATAAAAGTTTCTTTACCCGAATTGTATGAACTAACAGAAAGAATAGAATCCGATAGAGATAAATGGATTAGATTTTACGCAAAACATGGAGCATTTATCGGAAGTTCGGATTCGGTAGATTACTTAACAAACGAAATAGAAAAATATTATGAAAATAAAAAGAGTTAATAAAACTCAAGTTAGTGTAGAAGAATTAAACCAATATAACGAATCAATATCTAAATTAGAAGGTATTTGTTTTACATCACTTGATGTTGGTATGGATAAAAGAATCATCACTCTTAGGTTTGGTGGAGAATATGAAGAACTTACTTTAGTAAACCCAACGGTTACGGAAAAGTCGGATGAAATGGTTGTTTATTTTGAAAAAGATTCTACTAAACAAAAGACAAGAAAAACAGTAAGACACAAGTGGTTCAAAGTAGATACAGATAATCTTGGTGTGGTTGAGTTTTCATCTGACAAAGACACTTGGAAAAACGAACATGAATTTATGAATGATTTAGGATTATTCGAATGTGTTCTTGCTCAAAGACTAATTGATTCTATTGATGGTATTGATGTAAACTCACCCTTACGAAGATATACACAAGAAAGAAAGGTTGAGAAAAAACCAGGTAGAAATGAAAGAGTGATGTTACAATCACCAGAAGGAGAAATGGAGTTTGTTAAATATAAAAAAGCACAACCGCTTTTAGATAAAGGATATAAATTAGTATAATTATGGGAATTTTTAGTTACGAATCAGAGGATTCCCTAAATAGGGAAGCAAAGAACATTTCATTCGATGTTCCTGATGATATGAATATTTATGAGTATAAGATTATGTGTGTTCGAATGGCACACGCAATGGGTTATCATCACAACTCTGTTAAAAAAACATTTGGTGAATTAGATTATGAAACCGAATCAGACAGAGATTTCAAAGAATTTATGAAAGCAGTTAATCAGTTGACTGGTTCACTTACACCCTAATGAATGAATAAATTATACATATTAGAGCAAAAAATATCAACCTTAGAAATTATTATAGAATCCTTGGTAGAAGAATTGATAGAAAATGAATTAGTAAATCAAAAAACTTTAGACAGTAGGATTATTGAAAAAATTAAAGAGTTGGGAAATAAATTAAAAGAACAAGAAAAAGAAGTACAAATTCTAAACTTTCCCTATTGGGGAGAAAAAGGTGAAGCATAATTTGGAATTATAATTTTTTTTTCGTATATTAGTAAAATATTTTAACTAAATGGAAATTACAATTTTATATATCATAGTTTGTTTATTAACAATTTCAAATATATTTTTTATTTGGAGGGGGACAAAACTTGTAAAAGAATTAGAAGAAAGAGAATTTTATTTTAACGATATGGAATTGGAAGTATCCAATACTTTAGAAAAAATGTTAAATGAAATGAAAGAAATAGACATCAGAGGTTCTTTTGAATCTGATGATGAAGTTGGTGTAGTTTTTGGTGAGTTGAAAGATTTAGTTGAAAAGTACAAAAATAACTTATAATAATGCCAAGACCAAGAAGAAAAAAATCCAAAATATACTTTGGTACACCTGCTCAAGAAGCAATAATTGAGTATAATAAATGTAAAGACCCACACAAAAGGTCTAAGATTTATGAAGAAGGGATTAAATACCCTTTTGAAAAATTAGCAGAAAACATACTAAACACCTTTCAGTTTTCTTATTTTGATGTATCAAAAGAAGATGTTCAGGCAGAAGTTGTATCTATGATGATACAAAAAATTCATATGTATAAACCTGATAAGGGTAGAGCATTTTCTTACTTTTCTATTGTAGCAAAAAACTATCTTATATTAATTAATAACGGAAACTACAAAAGATATAAAAAGACAGACCTACTATCTCAGATGCCTGAAACATGGAATCCTGAAAATGATTTTTACAAAGAACAACAGGGTGATGAGTTTTCCGAGTTCAAAGATTTGATGTTACAATATTGGGATAAGAATCTAACTAAAGTGTTCACGAAGAAAAGAGATATTCAAATAGCAGATGCTATTTTAGAATTATTCAGAAGAAGTCAATTCATAGAAAACTTTAATAAAAAACACTTATATCTTCTAATCAGAGAAATGACTGATTGTAAGACTCACTATATCACAAAGGTAGTTAATGTAATGAAAGAGCATCAGAAAAAAATGCTAAATGATTACTTAGATTATGGTGAATTACGAGAA
>Ga0255778_10003639_pt1 | contig 12897 bp, 9 predicted proteins | sample 071ome_31_FD_179976 | JGI IMG/M metagenome (GOLD analysis project Ga0255778, IMG submission 179976) | Coastal salt marsh microbial communities from the Groves Creek Marsh, Skidaway Island, Georgia - 071405CT metaG (version 2) | ecosystem: Environmental > Aquatic > Marine > Intertidal zone > Salt...
AAGATGATAAGTTTAACTCCAAAACGGCGTCGTCTGAAGCTTGCGTGGCAAACCGTTTCAAAAACACGTTTTGTTTGTGCGCGCTCCATTCCAACACGGCAGAACGAACAGCTTCGGAAGACGTTTGCGCGAGCGAACGGACTCTTTCGTTTTCTCGTTGTTCGTGCAATTCGGCTAAGCTCGTAGAAGTCTCGGAAGTTTTCGTTTTTGTCGTTTCCTTCAATTGAATACCAGATACATCGATGAGACTAACATCCTTTATCATTGCGTTTATACTATCACTGTTATTGGTATTATCGATATTGTTATTATTATTATCATCATCATCATCATTTTCATCGTTGGCGCGTACTTCTTCTTTCTTCTCTAAAAATTCTTGTTGACGACGACGTGAACGAGAACGAGGCACGAAATCGCGCAGAACGCGTTCGAGTAACTCCTCATTGCTATCGGACGAGGTGCAATCACTCGCTGATGAATTCAGTCTGAGTTCCATATCGAGAAGAAGAAGAAGAAGAAGAAGAAGAAGAAGAGAGCGGAGAGAAGAACGAAGAAACAAGCGAAACTTCTGAAGGAAATAAGAAGAAATGTTTCCAACACGAAACAGTTAAATTACGAGTCGACGATATCTTCTTCCACACCAAATAAAAAAAACTCAATCTATCTCTCTTCAGACAGAACACGCATTGCAATCAGTACATCCACGGAAAAAATGGGGAAAAGATTAGTAAACGCGCTCATGATTGGTGCGGGAGAGTACACGACGGGATCGGTATTTACCGCCGCCGGGGCTGCGCCGGATAAACCAGCGGGCGTGGTCGCGATTACTTTCACCGACTTGAAACGACGCGGAAAAATCAACGATATGTTTTTAGCCGACGCGGTTGGAACGAGAATGCCGGCAGTTCGAGATACCATGCGAATGAAGATTGCTGAGAAGTATAAAGGCATGGAGTCGGTGAATGCGATCAAAACTTTCCCTAACGATGACGTGGCGTTCGATGCAGAGGCGTATAAATTGGCAATAAAACATTGTTCTCCTGGCGACGTGGTTACTATCTTTACGCCGGACGATACGCACTTTGATATCGCAAAGGCGTGCATGGAAGCAAAATTGCACGTACTCGTTGCGAAACCCGCGGTGAAGACGTTAGATAAACATCTTGAACTCATTCAAGTGGCTAAAGAGAACAACGTTTTGTGCTGCGTTGAATATCACAAGCGTTTCGATCCGCTGTATACGGACGCGCGGGATAGAGGAGACTCTCTCGGGCCGTTTTCGTTCTTCAACGCGACGATGACGCAACCGAAGGCACAACTCGATACGTTTAAAAACTGGGCGGGTAAGTCGAGCGATATTTCGTATTACTTAAATTCGCATCACATCGATATCTGCGCGTGGATCGCAGGCAAAAGTTCGCGACCGACGAAAGTAACCGCAGTGGCAGCCACCGGTGCGGCAAATAAGTATTTAAATGTTTCAGATAGAAAGATTGAAGACACTATTACACTCACGACTGAATGGGAAAACAAAGACGATGGCTCGAAAGGTATTGGAATATACACCGCTTCTTGGATTGCACCGAAGAGCGACTCGCACACGCAACAAAACTTCCATTATTGCGGTCAAAACGGTGAAATTCGCGTCAATCAAGCCCGAAGAGGGTACGAAATGGCAATGGACGACGAGCAACGACCGTTTGCGAATCTCAACCCGTTGTACATGAAGTATACTCCGGGGAAAGATGGCTATTTTTCCGGACAAAATGGTTACGGGTATAAATCCATCGAGAGGTTTGTGGAAGTTTGCCAACAGATGAACGACGGTGAGATTACCAAAGACGACGTGGAAAAGATGGGAGATTTGGCGACGATTGAATCATCGGCGCGCGTGACTGCCATATTAGAAGCAGGGAGAATTTCATTAGACAATGCGAATCGCGGTGTCAAATTAGTGTACGACGAGAGCGCACCGTTTGAAAGCGAGCCGACGGCGTTGCGTTTATTTTAGTTTGATTAACATTATTATTGTTGTACGAATATTCTACATGTGCGTTGTATTGATATCTACTATCAATTTTGTCAACTTTTTTAACTGACCCCCCTAATACAAATTATTCTCTTCACTTCAGACAAACACACTTATTTTTAGATAAATACATGTCAACGGCGCGCTTGAAGCACGTCTTGCTCTCCTCGAATAATCTCAAAAAGACGTGCGATTTCTTCACCAAAGGTTTAGGATTCTCTCTCGTTGTTTGCACGGACACTTTTGCCGAGTTGACGACCCCTTCTTCTTCTTCTTCTTCTTCTTCTTCGACGAGTGGAACAAAATCCCCTACCAGTAATAACTTCACCATCACTCTCGCCGTGCAACAAAGAATATCATCATCGGGAAAAGAAGCAGAGATCAGAAGCAGAAGTGTTCATATCAACAACTGCAGCACTCTTTCGTTAAACTTTGAGGTTGCTGACGTCGATCACGCGGTAAAACAGTTGTTGGAATTAGGGGGCACTTTGGACGGACCGATTCAGTATACGAGCGACAAGTCGAAAACGGTTGAAAAAATTGCGGCGATGACGACAATCGATGGACACTCTATTGGATTGTTCGAACCTAAAGAAAGACCAAAGGAATAAATCAGATTAAAATCTGCGATGAGCCTCTCGTCTGGATCTTCACTTTCCTCACTTCTAGTCTGTGTTGATTTTCTTGGGAACGCGAAGAAACCTCTTACGGAGGAAGACAAAGATGCAACGCTGGTTATGCTGGAGGCGTCGCATCGAATCGTTCAAGATTTATGTAACTCGAACGAATTCCAAGCCGAACGGTTGCAAGTTGTACATCTTGGACGGCGATATTCCGAAGCAGAACTAGATGTCAAAGGATCGAATACTTTACGACACAATAGTGGTGAAGATGGCGTCAACTTTGTGTGCGCTTTTCAGCAGCAAAGATGGGCGTTCTTTTCCATTCGACCAAGTCGCACGTCTGTGAATACCACCGTCAGCGTGGAACAAGCGACGCGCGTTTGCGTTAAAGTTTTGGAGCTTGTGCAAGGTTACGTCGCGAACCCTTCATTCGTCCGTGGTATAACATTTGGCGTTTCCACAAACGCGAGTTTGGCAAAACACTGTTGCGCGCGTCGGAACATTGGGAGTGGCAATAACATTAAGTTCGCGTGCACGTCTGAAGAAATTGAAAATTTGATCCATCAATTCCACCCGTGCGATGGTATCATACCTGAATTAGCGAACAACGAGAGATTACGGATGAAAATAGATGCGAATAACGTCGCAAACGTTCACGAACTTTTGAAGGAACGTAATCTGGGCTTTTTTACGGGAAAACTCGGGCTTTCAAAAATTTTAGCCACGAAGGTTATGGATCGATTGGATGCTTTTTCCTCTCTCCTAACGTCGCGAAACGATGAGAATACTAGCGGGAAGAATAAATCGTGCGTGAGCGCGAAAAAGACGACGCACGTTTCCGTATTGAGCGTCTATAAACCATTGCAGAAATGCGAGAACAACAGCGATGCTAATTTCAATGACTCCTTCAAGTCCATCGCGCGAGACTTATCGCGCGCGACTTTCTTTCACGGCATATTTTTCAACAGATGGCCGGAAGATTTGATTTGTGAAGTACACATAGCACCCACTGACGATGGCGATTCGAACAACAAAGGAGTATTTGAGGAGAAAGTTAATTTTCCAAGCTTTTTCTCTTTGATAGGTAACGACGGGTGGTCGAATAGGAAGCAAACGCGTGAAGCGCTCGTGAAAGAATCGTGTTCTATTCTTGATTCGAAACGACGAGGAGAGAAAGGAAATTCTTCGAGCTGGTTCACGATCGTTGATGTGATGGGCGATAAACTGGCTAATCTCATACGTCAGGTAATTGGAGACGATGCCCTCTTAAATGCGCGCGCCTTGCGAGTTCAAGCGTCCAGTTTTGTTCCTGAACGAGGAGGAGACTGTAGAATTATGCATCCAAACAAACACGAAATGAAAGGAAGAGGAGAACATAGTGAAGGAGAACGAAGTGACGGTGACGATCGCGGGAATGACGCCGACGCCGTCGACGGCGATCCTGGAGAGTACCAATCTAATAAGGAGTTTTACAAACATTACTACGAAGCCTTGGATCATGAGTACGAAGGTGCGAAACATTACGGAGGTAGATTTGAGCACGAGCTTAAGCGCAAAGGACCAAACGCATCGGCGAACGAAAGATCAAAGCCGAAGACGACCCGTTTGCAAACGGAGCAGAAGAAATGGACGAATCCAGAGATTAATCGAGACGTGAAAAAAAATGCGCGCACCATTCAGCCCTTGGTAGGGGAGATATATGCTTCCACGAGAACAGTCACGGGGAAGTCGAGGAGAAATGCTTTTGAACCCGATGAAGACGCGGTTAAGCGCTTATTGGGTGAAAAAGGTGAAGCTACGAATGTGTGCGCACTTCTGGATTTTATAAGTTACGGAGATTCGAATCCAAAGGTTATTCGAGACGTGTTGTCAGCCGCTGAGGATTCACAACAGGTAGGAGAAGATCACGGGAAGGACGAGAAAAGAGATTTTGATGGAGAGCGACGAACCGAGTTTAAAAAAAGGAACGCTGAAGCGAGAGGTAGTGTTTGGAGAGACGCGACGTGATTTTACAATGAATAATTATAGAGCACATTTAGAAGAAAGAAAGTTGTTTTTAGAAGAGATACGCGCGCATGAAATACGGTAGTTTGTGATTCGATGAATTCTGACGTACTCGTAGTTTCGAGATGTTTACAAAAACGCTATGAATCGAAGCGAAAAGGGGATGATACATCTTCCTCGTTTCGCTTCGTTTCCTTATTATTTGCGTCCTTATTATTATTATTATTATCATTATTATTATTTCGTTTGATGACCTTTTCTTATTTAACGTGTGAATGTGGCTGTTTTCTTTAAACGAACGCATCCACTCTCGTTAGCCTACCTCCTACCGAGAAACACCGCGCGCTCTTTCGTTTTAAATAACGTGCGCACGCGAATCTTTTTCGCTATTTTTTAAAATAAATAACGTCTTATCTTATACTTGTTTACGTTGCTCGATGTACGGCGCTTCCAATTCCATCTGAGAGACAACCATCGGATACACCATGAATGATGCGAACAAGTCGTTCAAGAAGTTATCTCTGATGCTGCGCGCAGCTCTGACGTGGAAACGAATAATCGCGACTTGGGCAACGAAGAAGCAGTATAACATCCACGCGATGGAAGCGGTGCCTTCACCAATGCCAGACAAGCATAAGCAGAGAAACCATGTGAACCACGTGCAAGTAGCAACAACCGCGTAGATGGTACCCATGACGTCGTCGTTGTACGCAGCAACTGCGGCGGTCTTGAGACCCTTGTACGGGAAGAACAACGCGATGACGTTCGATTTGAACCTATCGCCGCTCGACGGCGACTGCGCCGGCATGTCTTCCGGGCTGTACAACTCGAGAATGTCCAAAGAAGAAACGACGAAACCATGTCTTTGCGCCATGATGTCTTCGTCTCTCAATTCTCGTTTCAAGGCGCGATAGAGCGACGTGCAGCAGTAGCAGATGGCAATCGTGTACGGTAAACCAGCGACAATAGAAACTGCTTGAATAGTGCTCAATCCAGATTCCGAAGCGGAAAGTAAGGCTTGCGCGGTGGCAGCTTCCGTAACGGCCCAGTAGACGCGTTGAATCCACGGCGGATTTTCGTGACCTTGCGCGGAAATGATGTCGTCGACGAACGAACCAGAATCAGACGAAGTCACGAAGTAGAACGTGATTCCGACTAACACCAACAAGTGCATGAACGTCGTCAATTGGCCGTACGGGGCCATGACATCGAGAATACGGTCGTTGGAATTTCTGCACGAGAGTAAATAATAACCCTTATCGGCGAGCGCAATGGCAGCATCGGAAGTCGGAGTGCGACCATCGTAACCAGCCGCAGCGCAATCAATGCTCCAGTTGGATTTGTCCACCTGAACATCCAACGCCATTTCAGCGGCGCGTTGCATTTTGATACCGAGAGAACCAAAGAAGGTCAAGAAAATGAACGAAAACAAGATCGGCGCGATGAAAGCACCTTTAATGACTTGTCCGACAGTTCTGCCTTTTGAGATTTTCGCGATGAACATGCCAACGAACGGTGCCCAGGAGATCCACCAACCCCAGTAAAAGATGGTCCAACCGTCCATCATCCATTCCGGTCCGGAATCGTACTTCTCGATGGCCAAAGCAGAGGACGTTTCGATGCCGGTAGCCTCGAAGAGCTTGTCGCTCAAAGAATCTTTGCCCCAAAGCAAGGATTTACCTTCGTATTCGTACCCGTTATCGAATTCTTGATTCAATTGCGTCCACGTGCCGCAGTTGAAGCCGACTTGAATGACCCACGTCATGTACACGCCAACCGCCTCGACAAAGGAGTTGATGAGAAACCACGTGTTATCGCAAACGGTGACCAAGACGAGCAAGATCAAACCAATGGTGAAAGTAAACAGCGACAACGATTTGATGCCCCGTTTAAGACCGAGAAGGACTGAGCACGTCGCAACTGCGGTGATAATCCAGATGATACCGGTTTGCGTCTTTTGGTTGACCGCTACGGAACCATCCAAACGGGCGAGTACCGAGTTAATTTGAGAGACGCCCAAACCTAAGGACGTGCACACGCCAAAGGTTGTGCAAGAAATAGACAATGCATCGATCACATCGCCAGCGAAACCTTTGGTGTGATCACCAATCAACGGGTGAAAGGCGTTACGCATGGTCATCGGTAAACCTTGTCGATGGCAGACGACGCCGAGCGTCAACGCGACGACGATGTAAGGAATCCAGCCGTGAAGGCCCCAGTGAAAGAGGGTTTGAAAGATAGCCTGCTGCGCTTTTTGATCATCGTTGGTAACCGGAAGCTTTTGCAAATTACCGGATTGACGGTAGTGATAGATTGGTTCGGAGACACCGTAATAGTAGAATCCAACCCCGATACCGCAGGAGAAGAGCATAGAAAACCACGCGAAATCTGAAAATTCAGGTTTATCGTCGTCTTTGCCCAACTTGATGTTCGCATACTTCGTAAAAAGAAGCCAGAGCACAAATATGAACCAAATATCTTGAGTCAAGATGTACATCCACGTGAAGTTGACCGTGATCCATTTTTTCCATCGCGAAAACTCAGTCGGGAGTTTCGGATTGGAGTGTTCTTCTTCGTCGATCAATACCGCGGCGACAAAGCCCCACAACACGAGAGACGCGAGCAAGGAAGACACCCAGTTGAATCGAAGAAATCTGCACGAGTAGTCGTTTACATTTACATTTTTAACAGAGAAAGAGAGAGAGAAATTGTGCGTCGTCGTCAGTCGTCAATCGTGTCTATTATATTTTCGTTTTTTGAAATAAATCGCTCTCTCTCTCTCTCTTTCTTTTTTGCTTTTTGTTGTCGCGAGAGCGAGCGACGAGAGGCTCCTTCAAAAAAAAAAAAAATCTTCGCTGATGTGAAAAAAAATCACCCGAAATTCTCAGCGCTTTTTCCTCGTGCTTCGTCACCAATTTCCGATCACCCTCCCCAATTCAATTATTGGAACGAAGACGGCGGCGAATCAGTCGCGTCCAAAAGAAGAACTCGCTTTTTCTTTGCTCAAAAACGACGAAAGAAACGTTCATCTTTCATTTTCAGACGGTTTTTTGGAACGGAATCCGAGGAAAGACGAGAAAGACGCGCGCGCGCGAAAAGTGATAAGCAAACCAAGAAATATCAATTCAATAAAAAACCAACGGAAAAATAATTGAAAAAATAATAATAATATCACTCACGGTTTTCCGCCGATATCAACAGAAACCCATCTGTTCTTGCGCGTGTGGCGTTCGACGTTCTCGTCTTGAGAATAATCGTCGAATCTCTTTTCTTTAGTTTCTTCCGACATTGTTTTAGTGTGCGAAGGAGAAAGAAAGAAATTTGAATGAAGAAATTTGTACGGGAACAGGGAACTAAAAAACAGGAAAGATATGAAAAAATTTTTTGAGATTTTGACACCCCAAATGCCAAACACCGGTCCCCCGTAGCGTAAAATGTTCTGTGACAAGTGGTAATAATAATATTGATAATAATAATAATAACTAAAAACAAAGAAAAATCGATGACGATCAAAACAGAAACAAGAGCACGTGCAAGAGCGCGAAGTAGCCAATCAGTAAGACTCTTAACGTCGGTCTGCGCTGTAAAAACACGGAAAACCGATCGAACATGTTCGCCGCTTGCAAGCAACCGCTCGATTGCAACGGCGGGCAGAACGTCAACGACTTGAACTTGCCTTGCAAAGGCACGAAGGAGTAGCTTCCACCGGAAATGATCGCGCCTTCGATATCGTTCAACATCGTCTCGTCGTCGTCGTCGCCATAATCTTCGTTCTTTTTGTTGGTGAACCTGTGATGCGGGGACGGTTGCTTTTGTGCGCTTTCAGAGGCCCCTTGAACCGTCGCTGCTTGTTGTTGTTGCGCCGCCAAAGTGGCGGCTAAACGCGCGTCGAGCTGCGCTCTTTTCCCTCGCTCTTCTTGCAACTGTTCGCGCAAAACGTTCATGCCTTGCAACTCTTGCTCCAATCGAGACTTTAATTCGTGCAATTCTTTCTGCTGTTCCTGTTTTTCGCGTTCTAGTTCCTCCGCCGACGGGCCTTGCTGGACGTTTTCGGAGGCTTGCGCCAACGCCGCGTTCGCTTTCGAAAGTTCCTCCTCCAGGAACGTCGCTCTCTCGCTCGCCGCGCGCAACGCGGTTTCGTGTTCTTCCATCTTCATCTGCGCGTTCGTTTTGGATTCTTGATCGAAATCTTTCAACTTTTGTTTCAGCTCCTTCGCTTTCGCCTTTTCGCGATCGAAACTTTCCAAAGCTTTTTCGCATTCGGACATGAACATTTCCTTCTCCGCGTTGATTTCTTCCAGCTTTTCCGCGCTTTGCTCGATCTCTAACTTCATCTTCTGCACTTCGGAAACTTTCGCGTCTAATTCTTGCTTCAAACTTTCCGCAACCTCGCGCTCTCGAGTGCCTTCGTCTCTCGCTTCCGCAATCGTCGCTTGCAAAATTTGAATTTGCTCCGCGTGTTGTTCGTTCGCAGCGGCTAAAGTGCGTTCATCCTGTTCCGTGAGTTTCTTCTTCAACGTTTCAACTTCCTCGCGCGCGAGTTGCATGTTCGCGTTCGCTTCATTCAGCTCCATTTTCAATCGTTCCTCTTCGTTCAAGTTGCTCGCGTTGTTCTCCTCGTAAAACGATTTCAGATCCGCAAACTCCTTCTCTTTCGCTTGTAACTGTATCTTAGTCTCACCTAACTCTTTCTCTGCGTTCGCCACGGCTTCGCGCGACTGTGCTAATTCATTTTCTATGGAAGAGACTTTCTCCGCGGAAGCGTTGCGCTCGACGATCAAATCGTCCACTTGCTTTTGAATGCTTTCAACACCCGCCGCCGCCGTCGCTTCTCGCTCGAGCAACGACGCAATCGTCGCGTCTTTTTCCGCGAGCAGCGCGGTGTATTTTTCCTCTTCTTCTTTACTCATATCTTGTTGTTGCTGTTGAGGTGTAGGCTCAGCGTTCGCTAAAGCGTCCAAACGCTGTTGCAAGTCGATCAATTCCTGCTCCTTCACGCCGAGCGTTTTCTTTGTCTCTGCGAGATCTGCTTGGATAGACTTGCCTTTTCTGACGGCTTTTTGGACTTTCTCAGACTGCGTATTCTTCATTTTCGTCATCTCGTCCAAATCTTTCAATATTTTTTCGTTTGCCGCGAGTAATTCCCCTCGCTCGCTCTCCAAAGAGTTGATTTTCTCTAAAAGTGTAGCCTTCTCTTCCCTGAGCGAGTCTTCGTCCGATTTGTGCGCGTCGAAAGATTTCTCCAAATCGCCCATTTGCTTCTTATATTGGTCAATTTGCGCGATCAAATCGTAACGTTCATTCGATACCGTTCTCGCGTCGAGTTCTAACTGCGCGATTTTTTCGTTTGCTTCTCCCAACGTCGTTTTCGTTTCCGTCAACTCCATTTTCAATCGTTCCTCTTCGTTCAAGTTGCTCGCGTTGTTCTCCTCGTAAAACGATTTCAGATCCGCGAACTCCTTCTCTTTCGCTTGTAACTGTATCTTAGTCTCACCTAACTCTTTCTCCGCGTTGCCGCTTCTCTCGTTGGCGACTTCAATCGTCTTCATCAACTCTTCGCTTTGCGTCGTCAACGCGTCAAACGCCGACTTGATTTCGTCCCTCTCCGCTTGCAACGCGATGGTCGCTTCACTGTGCTCTTTTTTAATCTTTCCTAAAAATTCTTCGTGCGCCGCAGATGAGTTCTTCTGCAACTCGTCTATCTCTTTACGGAGAGCTTCCAGCGCTTGTTCCGCTTCCGCGAGCTTTCTCTGCGCTTCGTCGCGTTCGACGCCGAGTTGGAACTGTCCGGAAACTTCCTCCTGCGCAACCGATAACTCTTGCTCCAAGTGTTCGCACTTTGGTTTCAACTGTTGGTTAATTTCTCGCTCCAAATCTTCGCATTTTGGTTTCAATTCTTCGTTTATTTCGCGTTCAAACGCTTCGCACTTTAGCTTGATCGCTTCGTTTTCCTCCTTGGTGCGTTCAAACTCCGCGCGCAAAGACTCCGTAGACTGCGCGTTCGCGTGACGCAGCTCCTCGACTTCTGCTTCTAAACTCATGCGCGTACTCACTTCGTTTTCCAATTCTTGCTCTAACACTTTCGTTTTCTCCTCGCTCGCTTGCGCCGCCGTCGTCAATTTTTCCTTCAACGCGTTCGTTTGCTCTCGTAACGTGGCAATTTCCTCTTTCAAACCTTCCTCGCCTCGCGTCGCGTTCGCCGCGGTGTCGTCGAACAATTGCTTCAAATCGTTAAATTCTTCTCGTTTTGCGTTCAACTCGGATTTGACCGTTTCCATTTCTTTCTCCGTTTCGTCGACTTTTCGCGTCATTTCCTCCACTTTCGCGTTTGTTTCCGTCAACTCCATTTTCAATCGTTCCTCTTCGTTCAAGTTGCTCGCGTTGTTCTCCTCGTAAAACGATTTCAGATCCGCGAACTCCTTCTCTTTCGCTTGTAACTGTATCTTAGTCTCACCTAACTCTTTCTCCGCGTTGCCGCTTCTCTCGTTGGCGACTTCAATCGTCTTCATCAACTCTTCGCTTTGCGTCGTCAACGCGTCAAACGCCGACTTGATTTCGTCCCTCTCCGCTTGCATCGACTTGCCTTTCTTCACCGCTTTTTGCACCTTCTCTTGCAACTCGTTGATCCTCTCCGTGGACTGCGCCTGAAAATTCTCCTTCTCCTCTTCCATTTGTTTCCTCATCTCTTCCGTTTTCAAATCTTCAAACTCTTTCTTTTCCCGTTCCGCTTCCTCTCTCGCCTCTTCGAGAGCTTCTCGCTTCGCCGAGCGCAACTCCTCCTCGTGTTTCTGCTTCAACTCGTCCGTGTCTTCCTCATATTTCCTCTTCAACTTCGCGGACTCTTTCTCGACGGCTTCGCGCACAATCTTCTCAATCTCCTCTTGCATCGCTGCGCTCGCGTCACGTTTTTTGACGTCATCGTCGTCGTCGTCGTCGTCGAAATCACTTTTCTTATTATTAGTGGTATTTGAAGAAGAAGAGGACAACATAACGGGCGTGTGAAAAGTCTCTCGCTCTTGTTGTTGTTGTTGTTGTTGTTGTTGCGCTGGCGATGACACCGTCGTCGTCGTCGTCTCGTTCGCGTTCGCTTCCTCTCTCTCCTCTCTTCTTCGTTCCTTCTTCTCTTTCTCCTCTTGTTGTTGCTTCAGCAATAACTTTCTCGCTTTGAACGCTTCCAACTTTTTCTTTCCCGCTTCCAGTTGCTGCTGTCGCTTCGCATCCTCCGCCATTTTTATATTTTATATTATGCGTGTGTGTTTTGATGAGCGTTAACAAATCTCACTTTAAAAAAAACGTGCTCTCTCTCTCTCTCTTCTTTTATGTGTTCTTCGGATGACTGTGGTAATGATGAAGTTGATTCGTGACTCTGATATAAAGAGAGACGACGAAGAGGAGGAGGAGGGGAGTGATGATGATGATGAAGAAGATGCCTCTTTTCTCTCCCTCTTTTTTTATTTTTTTGAAAATTTTTTCCCCCTTTTTTCTCTGGCATGTCTGGCCTTTTTCTCTCTCCGGTCAATTTATTACTCCGTTTTTGTCCCTCTCTTCCTGTCTTCTACTTTTCTTCAGATTCCCCTACTGTGACACCGCTCACGTGCTTAAAAAAAAGAACACAAGTTACTACCATCATCATCATCATCATCATCAAAAGCAGAGTCACGCACTTTCTCTCTTCTCTTCCTCTCTTCCTCTTCTCTTTCTCTTTCTCTCCGCGTAATCTGATACTCTGAAGTGTCATCGATCGTCTTCTTCTTCTTTTTACTCTTGTTTCCTGTCGGTGTTGGTGTTGGTGTCTCGTCGTTTAAAACATTCCTCTCTTTCCAATTTGTTTTTTAACAAAGACAGAGAGAGAGAGAGAGAGAGAAGATGAGCGATGACAACAACGAAAACGAAAACGAGAGAGGGACGATTAAACTCGTGGTGTGGGATTTTGACATGACGATTCTTCGCATTCACTCGTTCGCGAAACGAATCTCGCCTTTGGATGTTCCGAGAAGAGATTACGAGAGAGACTGCGCGGATGCGAATTTTTTCAGAGCGTTTTTAGCGGAGATGAAACGGAAGTCGATCAAAGTTGCGATTGCCTCGTTCGGGAAGAGAGAGGTGATTGAAATGTACTTAAAACACTTAATAATAGAAGAAGACGACGTGGCGGATTACGCGTTTGTTGATAGATCGAAGAGCATAGTTACGCCGAACGACGTCGGCGGGACGGACGGGTGTTCCATGAAGGACAAAAGT